>Ga0209754_1002367_pt1 | contig 15198 bp, 17 predicted proteins | sample MesohylBB_FD_187295 | JGI IMG/M metagenome (GOLD analysis project Ga0209754, IMG submission 187295) | Host-associated microbial community of the marine sponge Aplysina aerophoba from Gulf of Piran - sponge mesohyl, lysed by bead beating... | ecosystem: Host-associated > Porifera > Sponge >... | reverse complement strand
CCCCGAGCCTCAGCGCCCCTATGGACCTCCCCTCCTCCACGGTGATCGGCATGGCCCGGAATCTGCGATCGGCTTGCCGGAATCGGTGGTCGGCATCGCCGGAATGCGCACCCGGACTCCGATGCACATTAGGTTCCTAGCGCACGGGACCGGCGCGGCCGGCAGGGCGGCTGGCCATCTAAGCCTTCGCCCCACTCATGGAGAGCTTCTGGCGGGGGCACGACCTGGATGGGCGATACAGCCCGCCTCAATCGGTACAGGTGCGCCAGTCGCTCACTTGGTCGCCCCTTGTCTGGGAACCGCCGCCCACGCCGCCGCCGCCGCGTTCACTGCATCCACAGCTTCTCGCGCCTTCATCGCAGCAAGCCGCACCTTCGTGCCCGGCTCCACGCCCGACCACGGATCCAGCGCCTCCAAGGCCTCTTCGTAGGCCGCCACCGCCGCGCTGTCCTTCGTCGCTTCTGCCGCGTCCCGCACCATGTCCCGCGCCCGCAGCGCCGCGTAGTACGCTCCGCCTCCGTGCGCTCGTTCTGCCGCTGCCCCCGCTTCCAACGCCGCTACCACGTCCCAGCGCGCCTCGCTCGCACTTTCGGTGGCCGCCACTGCCGCCTCGCGCGCCGCCGTACCGGGCCGTGTTCGCCGTCGCGCTTCCCAAGCAGCGTCGTAAGCCGCTTCCCCTGCATCGAAGAAAGCCTGCCGTGCACGTTCCCCCGCTCTCTCCGCCGCGCTGTCCGCCGCGTCCTTCTCTGTCGCGTGGAAGCGTTCCAGCGCCGCGTCGTAAGCCGCCACCGCCGCGCCGTCCATCGTCGCTTCTGCCGCGTCGTAGGCTGCTTCCACCAGCGAATCGCGCGCCGCCCACTCGGCGAACACCCGCACTGCCGCCGCACTGTCCGCCGCCGCCCACGGCTGTAAGAAGCGCGCGAGCGAGTCGGCCGCTTCCACTTCGAGGGGCAGCCACCACTCCGCAACAGAAGGGACGCTGTCCCACGTGTTGGCCTCCAACAGCGCCGCGCTCCACGCCGCGCGCCATACCCAAGCACTGTCCGCTGTCACGAGCGCCGCCAAGTCCACGGCCACCGCGTAGCCTCGGCGGTCTCCAACCGACAACGCTACGTCCCACACCGCCGCTGCTTCTGCCGCCGCCGTTACGGCTTGTCGCCACGCCGCGTCCGTTATGCGAAAAGCCTCCGCCAGCAACGCCGGGTCCACCGAATCGCGCTCCGTCCACGCCCGCGCTTCCGCCTGCGCCGCCCGGGCCGCGTCCGCCGCATCGAACGCGCGTTCCGCCTGCGAGTCCCCGTCATCCACCTCCGCGTCACTTGCCACGCGGGTCGCCAAGGCGTGGGCCTCTCCCGCCACGACCATCGCCGCGTCCACCGCGCTGTCCGCCGCCGCCCACGCGGCGGCTTCGCAGCCCGCCATCGCCAGCGCGGCGACCGCCGCCGATAGCGTCCGAAAGCGGTCCACCGGCCGCCCCCTTTTCTCCCGCATAAGGTTCCCCCTTTGTGAAGTATGCGCAGTAGGCTACCGGTATCATCCTGAGCGAGCAGCTACTGACCCATTAGCTGCCAGAGATACTTCTTCGCCATTTCCCACGTTAGCGACCGTCCTTCGGCCTTCACCAACCGCATGGCTCGCTCGCGCCAGTCCGCAGGAGCCGCCCGAAGTGCTTCGGCCATCCGGTGGCCATCAGGAGTCAGACCCGTCGCTTTCCAGTCGTCTCCCGTCTGGTCGAATCCCCAGTTCTTCGCTTCCACCAACCCATCCTTGTGCAGGAAGTCAACGTAATAGCTTCGGAGCCGATCATCTTCGATCCCCAGGTCGACCCCACGCCAATCAGGATAGGAGTCCTCAAGTGTGAGGAGGATCTGTTTCAAACGGTCAATCTCGATTCGGGGCATGGTTCCTCACAGAAAGCAGGGAACGATGGTCTCCGCTCAGTACGCCATGATAACCGGAACGCGAGGGTCGGTGCCAAGTGTGGCTAGTAGTGGCGGTCGATGTGGCTCAACGCATGGCAGCCAGCATACTCATAAGACACTCGCGCTCTGGCGAGGGGTGCTGCCGCACCCCTTCGATCCCCGCGGAAATGCACGCGCCGACGCGCGTGCCGTAATCCGACGAAGTCGTCCACCCATTCCGGGCGAAGGCGTCCGGCTGTTCCGGGCCAAGGCGTCCACCGATTCCGAGCCAAGGCGTCCGGGTTGAACGGTGATCCTGAAGGGGTGCTGGAACATGGATGGATCAGGTGTGATCGGTGGGGCTTGGGGCCTCCTTGGTTGAGTCGTACAGCCGCCTCATGGAGCCACCCTTGAGGGTGATGCGGTGCGCGTTGTTGAGCAGGCGGTCGAGGATGGCGTCTCCGAAGGTGGGGTCACCGACAACGTCGTGCCAGTGCTCGACGGGGAGTTGGGAGGCGAGGATGGTTCGTCGCCGGACTCACCCGTCCAAGCGCCTCAAGAGCTTTCGCAGCTCGTCCCCGTACCCCCTTTTTTCGAGAAGCTCCCCCTGCAACTCGACCCGCATCGTCATCTCCCCCAGCTTCGCCCGGGTCCGCATCAGCTCCCCTCCCGGCCGATTCTTCTTCTTCAGCCCTTGCTGGCCACCGTCCAGGAACTCCCGCCGCCACCGCTCCAGCTCCGGCGGCGCAACCCGAACCTCCCGGCTCACCTCGCCGATCTCCTCACCGCGCAGCAGCCGCAACACCACCTCGGCCTTCCGCTACGCGCTCCACCGCTTCGGCAGGACCTTCCGGCCGTCCGCGGCTCCTCGCCTGGTCCTGCTCTTCCGATCTCCGAGACCATCCCGTGTGCCTCCTCTCCCTTGGACCCCGGCTGGATGGCTAAACTACTGTCCAGAGAAATCGGGGGCATTATTGTCATGACAAGAAGCGACGGCTGCGACTGGTTGCACCGTCCGTTCTCGGAGCGGGCGCGGCGCGACGCCGAACTCAAGGGGAGGATCGTGGCGATCTGGATCGAGAGCCGCGGTGTCGTACTCACAGATCGACTCGGGCGCTACGAGTAGTCAACCGCGACATTCTATACGCACCGTAAACGCCTGTGCCCTCGCCGCGACAATCTCGGTCGACAGCGTCCTGTCGGGTGCGGCCGTATCATACGGTACCTGTTCCGCATCGAGAAAAGCGCGCACTGTTCCCGCGTTTACTGCGAAATTCACGTTCTGCGGGATGGTCCCAGTGGCACGTGCAACAGCAATCGCATCCAGCGTCGCGGTTGCGACTCCCACGACGCTGCCCGTTGCGTCCAGGACAGGTCCACCACTACTACCCGGTTGGACCGGAGCAGTCATTTGAAACATGCGCCGATCGTCTCCCAATCCTGCAGTTGCGCTGACGATGCCGTCAGTGATGTTGGGCCCAGACGAAACGAGTCCTTGAAGGGGAAAACCAACTACGATTACGCTGGCCCCAGTTCTGATGCCCCGCCCTTCTCTAAACACTGCTGGAACAGTACCCTCATCGGTGTCGATCAAGAGGAGTGCCAAGTCGCTTTCGTGGTCGAGTGCTAGTATTTCTGCGACACCCGTTGGGAAGACACGTATCTCTCTGCACTGCTCCACCGCATGGGCGTTCGTCAGGATATGTCCAGAACGAGTTACATAGAACCCGGAGCCGGTCGTCGTTCCGGTGGTTTCGTCGTCTGGCGACGACTCAAGGCCAGCGCGTACCTGGTGACAGTTGCGTACCGAACGGCGATCAACGGTAACGGAATCGGGAGGCGTGGTGGTGATTCCATAGGAGCGCCGCAGCTCGTCGGCGACAAAGCCAGCATCCAATGAATACACGCCGTTGGGAGGTCCACAGAAAGCTCGAATGAGTAAGGTAGTGCCAGGCTTGTAGAAATACTGATTTGATTGGAGAAACTCATTGTAGTATACCATCTGACTCTGGCTGCTGTTCTGATCGACGAGCGCTATATGTGTAAAGCCATGAGTGATGGCGAGATCGGCACCTCTCAGTAGCGCGTAATCGTAAGCCTGCTGCGCACCTGTAAACGCATTTGCAAGAAACACGACCCGAAACAAATCGGGAGCAAGTCGGACATCTTGGAATCCACCCGCGGCGCCGTATCGCTGATAGGGAGTCGCGCATCCAGCGAACATCAAGAAGACCACTCCCAAGAGGGCCAGTGCGGTCGGGCGGTATGAGGTCATTGTCTCTTGGAGGGGTTCGGAGTGTGATCTGAAAGCAGGAGGGACCTGTCGGTGCGTCGTCCTACCGTAGAGCATACGGATTCCCTCCTTCTGGTGTCAAAGGCCATGAGACTCGGTACTCCAGATGAGGGATGGTACCCAGACGGCCGACGCGTTGCGCGGTGACTCGCGGCGTTCAATACCGTACGGTGGCGAGTCCGGGGGACAGGGGGCATCGGTAGCTCCTGCGGGTCCTCAACAACTGATCTGGAGCAAGATACTCCGTGAGGGCCAAGCGTGGCGCATCCCCTGGCGGGGCCGGCGAGGGACTCCGCCCCTTCGCACCCCAGACAACCCGCGCTCCGGTGAAGTTCGCGGCGGGGCGTTGACCCCTTTCCTCCGTGGATCGTAATCGTCATCAGCAGCGCCTCAATCTGCCACCTCGGGATGTTGCCGTCGACCCGGTGGCGGAGATCGTTCAAGTGTGTTCCCGGTGCTTGCATCTCATTGTATGGCGGTGTCACATTGTGATGTCAACATCAGAGGGTCATCGCTCGAATCCTTCCCCGCCACGCTCGGGGCCTTGGGGTCCTACTTCCGTTTGATGTCGCCATAGACCGCCATTAGGATCTCCACCGCATCGTCCAGGTCGTTTGGGTTAGCGTTGAGGGGCTTGTTCTCCCCGGCGTATCGCCAGTTGACGAAATCCGTCCTGTGACTCGTGAGGGTGACAGGGACGGGATCCACTCGATGAGCTTTCGTCTTCTGGTAACCTATGGCCTTCTGCTCGATCAGATTCCGAGTGTCGTTGTCCAGATCGTCGTACAGATCACGAAGATCGTGCCACCGCTCAAAACTACCAGATCGCTTGAACGAGATCGCCTTCAGCGCGAGTTCCGCAGCCAGAGCGCGCAGGATTGGCATCACCAAGACAGAAGCAGTGAATCTGTCCTTATCGTCGGGTGTGGACGGTAGTTTGGTCCCCGGTTGTATGAGGCGGTCAAACTCGGCGTCAAGGTCATCCGCCGCGCGTCGCAACCCGCGAATCTGCGATTCCACCACGTCGAGGTTCATGTCGCACTCCGGCCCAATGGGTGTCTTCTGGCAGCCCATTCAGAAGTGGCTCTGCACCAGTCGTGCTGGGTAGGGGACAGCTGAAGTTCTAATCGTACCGTTGGTCGCCGGGCTGTCGCAAGGCAGAATCGGGTAAGCACGGTTTGAGGAAGTGGGCCGGGAGGTATGTGGACGGCGGAATCGACTGGCCCCGCGAGCGGGCGTGCCGCCGACGTGACGAGCTGGCCCTTTCGGCCACTCCACGCACGACGGCTTGGTTCGGCGCCCAGGCAGCCGGTGCTTCTGAACGGGAGGACGGGCAACGGGCTGCTTTTCGGGATCCCGGAACTCGGAGGAGATTGCACCATCAGGCTGCGGGCTTCTTGCCCCCAGCATCTGTCGCACGACAAACCCGCAAAGAATGTCAACGTTACTTTACCTAAAGTACACTTCAGTTGACATTTGCCACCCGAGCAGGCGATTCCGCCCCGATTCACATGGATTCCGGGAGCACATCACGCCAACCATCTTCGTGGCCTCGCCGCCAGGGAGTCGTCCGTGAAGGCATACATCGCGGTCACCGACAAGGGATGGTTCGAACACCTGAGGATCCTTTCTCGCCGCGGACGCGTGCAGCAGGTCAACTTCTGGACCCCGAGGAAATGGGGTGGCCGGTTCGGCGTGCTCGACCGAGGCCAGCCCCTGTTGTTCAAGCTCAAGAGTCCGGACAACGCGATCGTGGGCGGGGGGTTCTTCGAGCACTACTCGGAACTTCCGATAAGCCTCGCCTGGCAGGCGTTCGGCGAGAAGAACGGCGCGTCCAGTCTGGCGGAGATCCGGAAGCGGACGGCTCGACTTCGCAGAGACCATCCGCGGCCGTGGGAGGACTACACGATTGGCTGCATCCTCCTTGCCGAGCCTTTCTTCTGGGAAGAGAAGGACTGGATTCCACAGCCTGAGAACTGGGCCCGGTCAACGCAGCGCGGGAAGGGATACGACCTGCGAGCTGAGATCGGACGGACGCTGTGGACGCAGGTATTCGATCGTCTGCGCGGAACCATCGTCTCGGAGCCCAGGCCGGCTGGCTGGCTAGATCTACCCGGCGGCTACGGCGATCCGGTCCCCGTGAAGCCCCGAGTCGGGCAGGGGATCTTCCGGACCGTCGTTGCCGACGTGTACGGGCGGCAGTGCGCTGTAACGCGCGAGAAGGCGTTTACGGCGCTCGAGGCGGCTCACATCCGACCCTTCAAGGAAGAGCCGCGGCACTATGTCAGGAACGGGCTGCTGCTGCGCTCCGATATCCACAAGCTGTTCGATGCCGGCTACGTGACGGTCACACCGGACTACCATTTCGAGGTAAGCGACCACATCCACACGGACTTCGACGACGGGGAGCACTACTACGAGCTCAAAGAGACGAAGCTGTGGGTTCCAGAGAGTTCGGAGCATCGGCCGGGACGGGAGCACCTGGTGTGGCATAGGGAGAAACGGTTTCGGGGGTGAGGTGGGTATGAATCACCCCCGAAGATGGCCTGCCCGCCGAAGGTGTAGTTCGAGGCGCCGAAAACGCCACGAAGACCATGACGTCGCGCGCCTCCCCGGTGCTCCGGTCCACCACCGGGAACTTCGGGCCCGCGTGGAGCAGCTCTACGCAGCTGGGGGGACCCGACACCAGAACGAATGTTAGAGTCACTATCTGATAGGAGAAGCCGAGCGACGTGGCGATCTTGCGGTGGTTGCCCCCGGGCTCGTAATCCAAGCGCTACAATTCTCGGATCGTCGCCGGTGGCCGCAAGAGCGCGCCGACGGCGTGATTCGAGGGCTCCTTCACCCACACGCCCGAGCCGGATCGCGGCGTCGGTCCGTGAATGCGGGGCCTGACGGCACCGGTGGAGACGGGCCTCCCGTTAGTTCAATTCAAGGACAACACGAACAGGATGAGAACGAATGGCAGATGAGCGGCTCGCAGTCCCGACAGTCGAGGGGCGATGCACGGAGTGTTGGGGGAACGTGCGCCAGCCGGACTGCGAGGGCGGCGAGGTCACGGTGATCGAATGCGGCCTATGCGCGAACCGACTGGCGGGACGAGAGGCGGCGAATGAGTGGAAGGAGATCGAGCAGGAATTGGCACGCAACCTCGCGAAGGTAAGCCTGGGACGACCGGCCAAGTACCGGCCAGACGCGAAGTTCGTGGCGAAGATCATCCCCGATATGCCTCGCGACAAGGCGGGTATGGACGCACGGATCCGAGCAGCGCTCAAGCTTCCGAGCAGGGAGCATCGCGTGCGCTGGCTCACGCGCTACAATGTCCCTGCGGGCGAAGCCGGCTATCTCTATTTGCAGGGCAAGCTCCTGGCCGCGGCTGCTCGGAGCCTTCCGCGGGAGACAGCGATCAACCGATGGGACGAGGTGGAGCTTGCCGGGCCGGTGAAGTGGCAAATCGAGAGACTGGACGAAACAGGAATACACATAAGCACGGAGGCCGAAGGCGTGCCTCGCACGGCGCCTGCAACGTGGTCGGAAAGGGCGGGCGTGCTCTTGATGCGCACTTTGACCGCAGCGTTCTCCTGTGAGGTCGCCCTGAAGGCGATCCTCATGACCCGCAACAATCGGGCTCGAATGACTCACGACCTACGGGCTTTGTACGACGATCTCCCCGAAGACAGCCGGGCACGGATGAGAGGAGATGACGCTGCGATCGGTGACGTGTTGCGGGAGTCGAGAGAGATCTTCGGCGATTGGCGGTACTTCGAGAACTCCGCAAGCATGAAGGAGGCAGCCGAGCGCGGCCTGCACTATGAGAGAGTTAGCGATCTCGAAAGAGCGGCCAGAGTGATCATCGACGAGTGTGCGATGGCAGGACTCACAGGAGGGCTGACACCAACGGGTCACGCGGCGTGGACAGCGAAATTCGGAGAGAATCCCGCGATAACCGGTTTTCGTGAGACGATGCACTTTAGGGCCGAGTCCGGCGAAAGCGCCATCGTGTGGCCGAAGTCGCACGGGAACGCGTGATGCGCCGCGACCTGCTCAAGCGCGACCGGAGCGCACGCCTTCCCCTGCGATGGCTACCCCTGACCGTGCCCGGCTAGCTTGGCTCAGGCGAAAGGGGGGCCCTGGCGTTCGAGCGGTCCGATTGTCCAGGGAACCGGGACCGGTACACCTCGAACCAGGCCTTCGCGCGCTGGGGCGACATCCTGCACGACGAGGTCATGGCCGCCGCCCTGCTCCACCGCTGCCACATCGTCCACATCCGGGGCACCAGCTACCGGATGCGACGCCACGCCGAACTCTCCAAGGCGATCGACCCGACGGCGGCCCGGGCCATGCCAACCGAGCGCTCCGGCGATGGAGAGACCCTGCGATGGGCGCCCACCAGAAACTCCACGTCCGCCCCGCTCCGGTCGGGTCACCCGCAGCGGCGCCATCCTGTTCTTCCAGCTCGTCAACCGCCGCTACGAGCATGCCTCGACCGTCGTCACCTCGAACAAGGGCTTCGAGCAGTGGGGAGAGATCCTGCACGACGAGGTCATGGCCACCGCACTCCTGGACCGGCTGCTCCACCGCTGCCACATGGTCAACATCCGGGGCAACAGCTACCGGATGCGCCGCCACGTTCAGCTCTCCAAGGCCATCCACCCGACCGCCTCCCGGGCAGTCTCGGCCGAGCACGCCGAGCACGCGGGACCAGGGTCATGATGGGTGTCTGGACTCACCCGGGAGCCCCCGCTCCGGTCGCTTTACTCCCTTCGCGTGAGCTCCCGGAAAGTGTGCACTTTTCAATGGCCAGAAGTGTGCACTTTTCGGTGGCCATTGACACCATACGCTATCTCGTGGGAGTTGCGCAACCTCGCGACCGGGCTCCCGACGACCGGGTGACGCGCCTGAGATTGGCGTCCTGGCACTGCTGGCGCCGGTACTGGCCGAGGACGATCAAGAGGCTCCGCCGGACGCGCGATCTGCTGACGGGAGTCCCTTGGCATTTGCCTTTTCCGAAACCGGTGGTTGGGCCCGTCCACTCGGTGCGTGAAGCCGAATCTGCAATCGGACCAAAAATGCACCCAGTCTCGATGATCGCTCGGACTACCAATTCGCCTAGCGTTCCGCTACGATTCCTCGCGGAACAGTTACCAACATGCGTCTGTGGTGTTAGGCCTACGTAGTCAACGAACGGGTGGCGTCATCCGATTGCCCCTGTCGAACAGCCATCGGAGAATCTAGCGCCGCCCCATCCCGAAAGAAGGTTAGCGAATGACCGTTGTACGAACAGATGGCAAGCGGCAGCTGGGACCGGGAATCGTGAAGATCGTTATGACATTCCTGATTTGTATGGCTTCGGTGATAATCGTCTTGACTTTCGCATTTGCGGGTGCCGAAAAGATAGAGACTACGGTCCCGCTAATCGAAAAGCTAATGGATCTCGTGGAGGAACTTGGAACGCTACTTATCGCTTTCGCAGGGGGCGGTGTGGCAGGTGGTGGGGTCGCTTACGGAGCACTGCAGCAGGGGAAGCAGAGACAATAGCGACAAAAGCAGGTGGCTTTCGTGCGTAGTCGGAGAGGATTCTGTGCCTAACAGTCTGTCGGAACGGCAGTGACTTGATCGACCCTAGGTTGGAGGAGAGACACGTGACCGGTGGCTATACTAGATGCTGGCAGCCTGACGATTGTGTGCCGGAACGCTCCGCGGAAGACGCGGTGCCGGTAGACACTGGGCAGGGACCCTCGCGGGCCACTACCGGTCGATTGTGGATCGGGCGCACCAGTCGGGTGTTGGGCCGCAGCCCTCAGTCGGCTTGCTGGTGGTGCGTATTGCTGTGGGCGGTCGGCATCCTGATGCAGCCCGTTGACATCGAGGCACTTCAGCCTCAGGAGGATCCGCCCGACTCAACTGCCACGAACGTGGTCGAGTTCGAGGTTAGCGGAAACGCGGTCTCGGGGGTCAGTTCTTTGGCGGTCGTTAATGGTCGCCTCAGCTTTGAGCGTTTGGACACCGTGTACTATGAGCTGGCGGCGTCCGTCCACGGTAGCTACGGCGCGAGTAACGGGGAGTTGATCGCGAAGGACTGGGGTGCGAGGGTCAGTTTCGACACGACACCACACGAGACTCTTTCGCTGTTTTCGTTTGCGGATCTTGAGCAGAACCCAGTCCGCAAGCTGACGTGGCGGGCGAGGATGGGGACCGGTGGCAAATGGGTACTTCTGCGCAAGTCTGACATGGCCAAGACGTCGTTCAGCACAGCGCTGTTGGCGGCCTATGAGAAACACCAGGTAGACGGTGTCGATCCACACTCGACGACTTGGCGAGCGAGCTTCCGCTTCAAGACGGACATGGCCGTTGCCCCGAAAATCAATGTGAGTGGCACTTGGTTCTTCCAACCGCGGATCGACTCGTGGCGCGATTACTTAGTGGACGGAATCGTCCGGCTGGAACAGGAGCTGACCGAGCGCTTGAGCCTGAACTTCACCTTCAAGTACCTCCGTGACAGCGACCCGCCGGCAGAAATCCAGGAATTCGAACGGCGGTTTATGTTTGGAGTATCGGGGAAGTTCTAGTCTGCGCGGCGTCGATGATCCTGCGTGAAGTCCACGGTCCGGTCGGTGCCGTCCTTGCCGGATCGTTCGGCCAGAAAAGCTCCGATTTCCGAGTCCGACAGGGTCTCGAGGTAGGTGCAGTAGTCCAGCACCTGGGCGACGGTCGCCCCAGGCTCGGTCCGCAGCGCGCTCCAAGACCCCCAATGCCCCTCCGTTCTATCCTGCCGCCGTCTCTGGCCGCTTCCCCGTGCCCCGCAACTTCGCCACCCGGCCCAGAAGGTCGAACCAGAACGGCGCGCCGAGTGAAACGGCCGCAGCGGTCAGGACCCACCCCATCAGGTGCGCGAGCAGGGTCCACCAGGACCAGTCCGGCACCCCTTCCCTAATGCCGAACGGGTCTTCGTCCTCCCATCCCACGGGGAATGAAGCGAGGAGAGCTTCCGTGGCCTGCGCCGAGTCGGGAATGGGTGTCGTGGACGCCACCGAGACCGCCTCCTGCGCAAGGGAATAGCGCAACACGTCGTCCTCCCAGAGGTCGCGCGCCACATGGACCGTGCTCGCGTTTGCGAACAGCGTGACGCCCGCTCCGATGGCGAAGATGATCCACTGTGTTTGCCTACGGTACCAGCCGGAGACGCGGTTCATGCCATCGTCGAACCAAGCGGCGATTTCGGTCCGAAGCTCGGCCACCGTCTGCGCGCCCGTGCTGCTCAACGCACGCAGGGCCCGTCGGAGTACGGGGTCGCCGCTCACGTTTTGGATCAACTGTGCCACGTTGTTTTCGGTTTCAGCCGTGGACCGGTCGTCCTCTCCGTGGGCGAGCAGGTCCACGAGTGCCGACGCGAACGTTCCCGATCCGATGTAAGACGGGAGCTTCTTCTCGGTCGCCAGCGTGCTCACCAGCGGATGTCCGTAGAGCTTGGTGGCGTAGTCGGCCCCGATCAGGGTTTGAATGCCCTTCTCGAGGTTCTTCGCTCGGAGCCCGAGGAACGTGGAGATCCACTCCTTCACGACCGAGGCGAACAGGCTCAGGACGGTGTAGAGGAGGATTAGCCCGAGGGCGACGTCTACGATTGGGTGGTCGAGCATGGTTGGGGTTTTGGTGGTCAAGGGGATCGTCAGATGCAGGTCTATCACAATAACAACAATGGCAGCTCCCGAACCCTTCGATGATGGCGATCTAGCAGCTGCGCGAGCCGGGCGCGGCGCTCATGGCCATAGACCTCGTGCATGCGCCGGAGGACGACCTTGGTGGCTGGTCGGGAGAGCTTGCGGGGATTCCGACGGATTCCGATTGATTTCGATCACTGATTCCGATTGATTCCGATCACCTTGGAGTGAGCGAGTAGGAGCGCTGGAGAACCTGTTGTAGCGGCACCCTCTTCCATCCTCGCCAGAGGTCCCCTGAGACGAGGCAGGCAAGAGGATGCCAAAGAAGAGGTTGTCCATGCGGAAGACTCGAGAACTGCTGCGTCTGAAGTACGAGCTCGGGCGCAGCCACCGCGAGATCGCCACGTCGCTCGGCACTCGAAGTCCCCGATCGTCTGGATGTCGTCCTTGCCGGATCGCTCGGCCAGAAGGGTTCCGATTTCCGAGTCCGAGGGGCGAGCGGCGCTTGGGCAAGCGGCCCGGCCATCGGCCACCATATGTCAACTGGAGTTCACATAATGGAAACCGCGGTTGACATTCCACCTGCCTCCGAGCCTCATCAGCGGGAGGCCTTTGGCAGCCTTCACCGCCACCGGTCCTCGATTAGTGAACTGCCGCCGCCGCTCTGGTCACGGCGCCCACGATTGCGCCGTGTCCGCCGCCCCAACAGGAACGCCACGGGCCGCCTGTCCACTTTGCGCGGATTCTTCGCCCGAGATGCGTCCGCATGAAGCGCATGATGACGAGCGCGTCGTGGCTTGCCATCGCGCCTTCAATCTCGCCGAACTTGCGGCGCCAGTTCTCGCTCCATCCCGTCTGGATGAAGGTCACGCGGATGTGCTGATCGGTATCCTGCAGCTTTTGGCGCACCATGTCCTCGGCTCGGGCTTGTTGCTCCCCGCCGCCGACGACAAGAACCTTCACGCCCCGCGCCGGCTCGCCCTCCGGTGACGGCACTGGCCCGGACTCCTGCGCAGTGAGCGCATTGTATCGGTCAGTCAGGTTGCTGTAGGACGCCCGATCAATCCCGTATCCGCGAATCCGGTCCAGCACCCCCGCGGCATCGTCCAGTCCAGCTTCGCGCTCCTGAGTCGCCAGACGGTAAAACAGGTCATGCAGGACATGAACCGCATCCAGGAACTTGCCGCGAGCCTCCAGGCACCTGGCCTGGGCTATGGTCGCGTCTTCCCAATCCCAGGCCGGCTCGTACCGGGATCGATCCTCCAACAGCTCAAGGAACTCCGGCACCCCGACGCCGTCCTGAGCGAGCTTGTCGAGTCCATCCAGTGCCTCCGCGGCGGCTTCTGGATTGTCCTGTTTCAGGAACCCGTGGAGCGCCGAGCGCAGATCACCAGCCTGCGCGCTGCTGGTTCTTCCCTTTCGCAGCGCGCGCGTCTTGAGTGCGTCACACAGTGTTGGACAATGATCGAGTGCCGGTTCGCACTTTGCCAACTCGTCGAGGACACGACCGCCCTCCTCCTCGATGATGACGCTCACGACACGGTGCAAGTCTTCCTTTTCCTCTGACAGCGCAAGCGCTACGATCGTCTGCTCGATCATGTAGTCCGGTATGCGCGCGCCGGAGGCCATCGACCCGGTCATCACATCCGCCGAGTGCGCGAGCTTGTTCGGCGAAAGTTGCTGTGCCTTTGCGATACCGAAGTAGAGGTTGGCGTGTTCGACCAGGCTATTGGAATAGGAGTCCGCAGTCTCCGAGAAACGGATGCGCGTGAACTGAAGGTGACGCTCGGCATCCGTGAACTCGTCGTCGTTCACGGCGCGCCCGAGCGCCAACACGCCCAGGCAGTAGTGGCCGTGCGCCGAGTACGCGGTATCGATGGCAACCGACTGCCGAAAATGCTCGACACCCTTGGCGAGCCGGTCCACGAAGCCAGCGAGTTCGTCGTGGCGCAGAGGCAGTACGACTTCCTCCAACGCGTCAAAGCCGCCAGCCAGGAGCCCCAGGTCGGCGTGCACCATGGCATGGATATTCGGATCGGGATCCTGGTTCAACAGATCCCCCAACAACGTCTGAGCGCGGCGATGCTGGTGTAGGTGCCGAAGACAGTGGGCCATGCGGCGGTGGGCGTCGAGCAGCATCCTGTCGGCCGGGGACACACCCCGCTTCTCGAGCTCCCTGCGGGCCTTCATGAGTAGGCCGAAGAGAGGCAGCGCTTTGGCAGCGTCACCCTTCCCCAGGAGCTCGGTAGCGGCATCGAGCAGCAGCTTGAAGAGCGCCGGTTGTCCAATTAGGGCGGGCACCTTCACGAGCTGCGCGATCTGGGTGGTTTGGCCTTCTTTGCGGAGCGCCTCGGCGATGTGTCGCACCGCAGCCACGGAAGCCTGCGTCGACCCGTTGCCGAGCTCCTTGATTACGGGATTGGTCGCATGTTCGCGAACAATGCAGTCCCACCTCTCACGCCTCGCCCATCCTTGGACTGCACCGGTCCAATACCAGCGTAGTCGCGACGGATTCGACGCCGGCAATTCTTCGCCGACCGACCTATCGAAGAGCACATCCCGAAAGCCGGCATGAAAGTAGGACTCGTGGCGCTGCGCGTTCAGCGTGACCAGTTCATCGACCACGTCGTCCAGCTCATCTTCGCTGAGCGCCCCCTTTATCCTTTGGGCGGTACGCACCGCGGCGAAGATCAGCAAGCGGTCGAGCGTCGTGAGCCATGGTTGACGGGTGGGATCATCGTGTTCTGGATGGTCGTCCTCCCCGTGATCCTCGACAGCCTCGTCGCCAGTCGCTGCCGATTCGTCCACCACCGCCCCGACACCTGTGTCCGCGGTGGGCGCTTCGAGAAACTCCTGGAGCCAGGCCCGTCCCATCTCGCCTGCGGGAGCACCAAAGAACTGTAGTGTCAACAAGTAGGTAGCCGCCGCCGGCAAACCAAACTCCCGCACGATCCCGCGTGCCGCAGACCGTACCACCTGTTGCTCCGCGTCTATGTCCGACAACGAATCAACCTTGCCATGATCGTGGGAGACGCCCAACCCGTCCAGAAACGCAATGACCATGTCCCGTTGGCCAGGAAGGTGGTGGCACCTGAGAAGTGGCTCAGCGACCTTGGGGTCATTGAGCGGAACATGCCGGATGGCCGTGACGATCTTCTCTTCCGGCCATTTTCCTACCGTTGCGGGCCGAAAATTACGGGCTCTCGCGACGAGCCGGTTTGGACCTGCCCCGCTTTCACGGACGATTAGTTTTTGGGGTTGATGGTGTCTGATATGATTTCTTCTGTGCCCTCTCCAACGCTGGAGAGAGGCAACGAGCGACCCGGACGAAGCGAGCAGGCCGGAG
>Ga0209754_1002355_pt1 | contig 15298 bp, 16 predicted proteins | sample MesohylBB_FD_187295 | JGI IMG/M metagenome (GOLD analysis project Ga0209754, IMG submission 187295) | Host-associated microbial community of the marine sponge Aplysina aerophoba from Gulf of Piran - sponge mesohyl, lysed by bead beating... | ecosystem: Host-associated > Porifera > Sponge >... | reverse complement strand
GACCGCCGGACACCGCGGCGTGGCTGCCCTGGTCGATGGACGCGGCGCGCCGGCGCGAACTGACGGCGCCGACATGACCGATCCGGTCGAGTGCCGCTACTACGGCCGCGACTTCACGACCGCGGAGATGGCGCTGCTGCGCTCGCTGATCGCCGGGCCGCCGGCGCTCAACCGCCACGCCCTGTCGAAGGAGTTCTGCCGCCGCATCGGCTGGTACAAGGCCGACGGCGGGTACAAGGACATGATGGCTCGCGTCGTCATGCTGGCCATGCACCGGGACGGCCGCATCGAACTGCCGCCGCCGAAGTGGCGCCAGAACCGGCCCGGGCCGATCACGTTCGGGCCCGACACCGAACCGCCCCTCTTGCCGCCGCCGACCACGCTCGACGCCGTCCGCCCGCTCGAGATGCGCACCGTCGTGCGCGGCGACCGCGGGGGGAAGCTGTGGAACGAGTACGTCGCCCGCTACCACTACCTCGGCTACAAGACCCTGGTCGGCGCCCAGATGCGCTACGCCGTGCACGCGAGCGACGGCACGCCGCTGGCCATGCTCGGCTTCTCGACCGCAGCCTGGACGCTCGCCCCGCGCGACCGCTTCATCGGCTGGTCGCGGCGACACCGCGAGAAGAACCTGCCGCTGGTCGTCGACAACCCACGCTTCCTGATCCTGCCCTGGATCCGCATCCCCAACCTCGGCTCGCACATCCTCGCCCTCGTCCGCCGCCAGCTGCCGGCCGACTGGATCGCGCGCTACAAGACGACCCCCGTGCTCATCGAGACCTTCGTGGAGACTCCCCGCTACACCGGCGCCGTCTACCGGGCCTCCGGCTGGATCCGCGTCGGCGCCACCCAGGGGCGCGGTCGCTATAACATGAACAACCGCTCCGACAAGCCCAGGAAGGACATCTGGCTGCGGCCCCTCCGCAAGGACTGGAAGCGCACCCTCAACCGGTAGAAGCAGCCAGATACCGGCTTGGCGGAACGGTTACCGGGGTCGGTAACCGTTCGGCCAAGCCGGTATAGCGGACCGACAACTGGGCGGTCGACGCGTGAACCCCGCAGCCGAGAAGAGCGCGGACGAGTTGAAGTGGGCGGCGCCAGGAAGCGCGCCGTGCAGCGAAGAACGCGATGGCCCCGCAGTCCGAGCTGGTCAGTCTGCACGGATTGCTCCGGAGGCCGACGGCGCGTCTGGCTGGGCCGGCCGCATGTCCATACCGGCTCCACCGAACGGTTACCGGGGTCGCGGGGTCGCGGGGTCGCCACCCGCGCGGGCACGTGCCCACCGTTGCCGATGAGGCTCGTCGCCGTGGCCACGAAGAGCGCCTCGGACAGGCCGAGCGGCAGGTCGAGGCAGTGGTCGCGGAAGCTCGCCCCAGATGCCCGGTCGAGCGCGTCGAGCAGCGCCGCCGCCGCGCCGGCATCCTGCAGGCAGTCGATCTCGTCGAGCACGAACACGGGATTGCGGACGTTGCCGGAGTTTATCGAGGTCGACGAGTCCGGCCTGACGATAGGCGTCGAGCAGTCGGTGTTCCTCGTGATCCAGCTCGGTAAGCTGCTTCGTAATCAGCAGGTCAGCGGTTCGAGTCCACTCTCCGGCTCCAATAGAATCAACAACTTACAGGGGTTTAGCGAGATAGGCAAATGCGGCTGTGTCGGCACTATGTAGGCAAATCGCCCCGCTCAAGCCCGCAAGATCCAGCACCGCGCGGCAACATCGTGAAAGCCCGCGACCGACGCCACCGTTGAGCCGCCCTGGCGGGCGTTGCCTCCTTTCGACAGCGTCTGGCCGACGACTTGCCCGACATGATCCGACTCATGGTCCGTCACTGCACCAGATCGTCGCCTACCTGGCAGGGTCGCTCGCAGACCCGGGATGGCTGCTCAAGCCGCGGCTGGCAATTCGTTCGACTGGTGCGTCCAGGGTCGTCTGCGACTCGCGAAGCCGCAGAGGCGTCGAGCGTAGGCCACCGCACATCGACTCACCGCCCTCGTTGAAGACGCGGTCCCTTCCTTCAGCGCCTTGATGATCCGCTCGGCGATCCGCTGGTGGTCGGCCCGGGGCGGCCGGTCCGGAACAGCTCACCGATTCGCCTCGTCGAACTCCTCCCTTTCTCCACCCGAATCGGGGCCTGCACCTCCGGGTCACTTCCTTCACGCTCCGTCATCCGTGCCAAGGCCGCGTGCTCCAGCACGACGTACCGCTCGCACGCCGTGCAGCACGCGATCAACTCGAACCGGCGATGGTCCGCGAGCGTCCAGAGAATCAAGCCGGCCGCCGGACCTCTTTCAGCAGTCGGCGGAACCGGCCAGCGACTCATCTCGTTCGCCTCCCCCCGTGTCGCTGCGGCGATGCCGATCGCGATGACCGCCTCGACAGCGATGGCCCCGCTCCAGCACTCTCCGATCGCGCTGTCGGCGGTGGCCAGACCGGTCCGACGACCCAGCGGTTTCTCGCTTGCGTCGTAGTCCCCGGACGCGGACCTCTGCTCGACGTGCCGCACACCCTCGGTTGTCCTGGTCTGATGAATCACCGCCTCCATGCCGTCGACCAGCCCGCCGCCATTCGCTCCTCGATGTGCTCGACCTGCTCGGCCGTCGCCCGCCCCGAACCGCGCCAGCAGCGCCGCCGGCATCAGGTCCGTGTTCTCGATCGTCCCGGTCGCCTCGCCGTCCGAAAGATGCGCCCCCGGGAGCGTCAGCGTCACCGCCGCGTACAAGTCGGGCCGGAGCTTGACTTGCCACAGGTCTCGCCGTTCCCTCCACCGCCGCGCCTTCGCCGACCCGCCATCGACCTGGAACCGGGCGGCCTTCGCCTTCGTCTCGACATCCTCGCTGAAGCGGACCCGCACCGCGAACTCCCCGCCGTCGTGCTCGCCCGGAGCCTGCGAGACGCTCGCCGTCAGCGGCGGGGGCGGCGCCTCGGTCGTCGCCGTCGCGGCATTGGACGCTGCGCCCGCGCCCGCCGCGCTCGTCGCCCGCACCTCGAAACGGTAGTCGGTCCCCGGACTCAGCCCCCCGGCCTCGTGGCTCGTGCCCGTCGAGCCGGTCGCCGTCCACGCCCCCAACGCGCCGCCTCCGGCCGCCTGCCACAACCTCATAGCCGCTCACCGCCGCGCGCCCCGACCCGGCCACCGGCGCCGTCCAGGACAGCGCCACCGCCGTCCGGCCGGCCGCCGCCGCGCTCAGCCCCGTGGGGCGCCCCGGGCGGGGACAGCGACGTGTTGTTCCCGACCGCCTGCCCGGAGAACGCCGCCCCCTCCGCGCCGCCCCCGGCGGCCCGCAGCCGGTTGGCCGACGGCGGCGTGTAGCCCACCGTCACCGCCTCGCGCCGCCACCGCCGAGGCCAGCGTCAGCGGCACCGTGTCCTGGCTCTCCGCCACCGCCGAGGCGCTGCGCGCGCTGCCCGCCACGCTCACCGCGAACGCCGACGCGGCCGGCGACGACGACCCGTCGAGCGCCTTGTCGAAGCGCAGCGCCAACTCCGCGCCGTTCACCCGCGCCCACTCCAGCGCGGGGGGCGCCGGCTCCGGGGCGCTGCGCGTCCCCGTCGTACTGATCGTCTTCTCGAAGGCCAGCCCGGGAGCAATGTTCCTGTAGCCGGACTGCACGTACACCTGCAGGTCGTAGCTCGTGCCCGCCTTCAGCCCGGTGATCGTGTACCTCGGGCTGTCGCCCCTCCCAATGAATCGCGGCTCTGCACTCGCCCGAGCCGGTCTCTCGCCACTTGATCACGTAGCCGCAGTAGACATTACCGCTCACCAGTCTCCACCCCAGCCTCAGCCGGTCGTCGCCGGGCCTCACCCTGAACTTCTGCACCCGCCTGTCGTGCACCACCACCGAGTCCTCGGGCCACTTCGGCGTGGCCCGCTTCTCGTCCGAGGCCTGGCTCGCGCCAAAGGCGTTCACCGTCGAGCGCGGCAGGTCCGGCTGGGCGCTCGACAAGATCGCCGCCGCCGCCCGGGCGCTCGACGTGTCGAGCGACTTCCTGCTCGGGCTCACCGACGACCTGCGGCCCGCCGCCGAGCTCGCCCGCGAGTTGGCCGCCGCCACTGCCGCGGCGGGCCTCGACGACCCGGCCGCCCGCGTCGCGGCCTTCGACGACGGCGACTACGTCGGCGTCTCCGAGCTGGCCTCGGCCGCCAGTGACGGGGCCGTCGTCAAGCAGGAACGGGTGACCGGGCGCGTGAAGTTGCGCCGCGCGTGGCTCGCCCGCCACGGCCTCGTTGCCCGCAACTGCCGGGTCATCGAGGTCAGCGGCGAGTCGATGGAGCCGACCCTCGTCGACGGCTGCTCGATCCTCGGCAACCTCGCCGCCCGCCGCCGGCGCACAGGCCGAATATTCGTGATCCGCACCGCCGACGGCCTCGTCGTCAAGCGCGCCGGCAAGGACCCGTCAGGCGCCTCGCGGATCGTCAGCGACAACCCCAACAAGCACGCCTGGCCTACGAGGCGCTGGCCGTCCGACGCCGAGATCGTCGGCGAGGTCAAGTGGGCCGCGAGGACGTTCGCATGAAGGAGCCGACCATGAACCAGACCGCCACCCAAGCCGATGCCGCGGCAACGAAGCGCCGCACCCGGAAGGCCGAGGCCGCCAAGCCGGCTGGCCGCCGCCGTGTCCGCGTCGCCGAGGGCGTCTACCCCGACCGCCACGGGCTCGCCGCCACCGTCAAGGTCAACGGCGTCCAGCGCGAGATCCGCTTCCCCGCCGGCACGCCGCTCAAGACGATCCGCGCGAAGCGCGACGAGCTGCGAGCCAGCCTGCGAACGGTCCCTGCCGGCGAGCGGCACACCCTGGCTCACGACGCCGCGCGGTATCTCCAGCAAGTGAGCGGCGAGCCGGTGAGCATCGCGGACCGGCGACACCACATCGATCTCTGGACCGCGTGCTTCGGCCACATCCGAACCCTGGAACTGCCCCAGTACACCGCCGCGCTCAATGACCAGGCTGCGCCAGTGGCGCGAGACGCGGTCCGCGTCCGCCTGCAACCATCGGCGCGACGCGCTCACGAACCTCGTCAAGACCCTGTACGGCCGCCGCGCCGCGGCCGAATTCGTGGATCTCGTCCGGTTCGCGCCGCCGCCACCGAAGCCGCGTTGGATCGAGCGCACGCACATCGCGGACGTGCTGGGGCAATTGACGCCCGGGTCCAAAACCGTAGTACGCTTACGGCTCATGCACTGGACCGGCATGCGGCCTTCCCAGATGGCGCGATTGCAGCCGGAGGACTTCCGCCTCAACGAGCCGACGCCGTTCGTCGTCGTGCCACGCGGCAAGGGAGAACGGCTGGCGGCGATCCCGCTGGTCGGTGAAGGGCTGAAGGCGGCTCGCGAATTCACCGCCGCCCGGGCCTACGGGCGCTGGTCATGCCCGAGTGCGAACAAGGCGTTGGAGCGGGCGGCCCGGAAGGCGGGTCGTCCGGCGTTCACCGTGTATCAGATTCGGCATTCGTTCGCGACGGGGCTGCGGCGGACGGGATCGGAGTGGCTGACATCCAGGATCTCTACGGGCACACGGACCCCGAGACGACGATGATCTACGCCCCGCCGCGGTTGCAGAACCACGTCGACGCGATCGCGCGTCTGGAGCGTGCGGACCGGTCGCCCGCGCCCGCTGACCGCCCGATTCGCTTGGCAACGACCCCGGCCAATCTTCAGGATGGAACTGTAAGCTACTGATTCTACAGATCCCCGTCCCTGACTCACCCTGGATAGACCGTCCGCGTCGGCCTGTCGTTTGCGTCCAGGTTTGAGCCACTCTCGACCGGTCGGACACTGCCGGCAGAGCCACGAACGGCTCCCGGCCTCCACCGACAACACGGTCGCTTGCGGCGGTATCGAGAGTTCCCCCCATGCGCCTATCCAGGATACAGATTCACAACTTTCGGAACTTCCAGGCTCTCGATCTGAACCTAGTGCACAACGCGGTCATTGTCGGCGAGAACAAAATCGGCAAGACCAACCTCCTCCACGCCATCCGCCTCGTGCTTGATCCCTCGTTGCCCGACTCTGCGCGTCAGCTCAAGGACGAAGACTTTTGGGATGGGCTGCCACGCCCCGTCACGAGGGACCAGACGATCACCGTTTCCATTGATCTCACGGACTTCGAGAACGACGAAAACCACGTTGCCTTGCTCGCCGAGCATCTCGTGGCGCCGGAGCCAATGACCGCTAGGCTGACATATGTCTTCCAGATCATCGAGGCCACGCAAGGCGAGCCGACCAAGGAGTCCGACTACGAATTCGTCCTGTACGGTGGCGATCGCCCGGAAAACCGCCTCGGCTTCGACATTCGACGGCGCTTACCTCTCGATCTCCTGCCGGCACTTCGTGATGCGGAAAGCGACATCGGAAGCTGGCGGCGTTCCCCCTTGCGCCCGCTCTTGGACGCGGTCGCCGGACGCATTAGTCGAGACGAACTCGCAGCGCTCGCCGCGAACATTACTGCGGCCACCGAGGCTGCGGCTCAAAACGAGGAGGTCAGAAAACTTGTCGACGCAATCAACACTCGCGTGCAAGGCATGGTGGGTCCCGCCCATGCGGTCCACACTGCCCTCGGATTCTCTCCGAAGGACCCGGAGCGGCTTCTGCGAGCACTGCGATTGTTCATTGACGCCGGTAGACGCGAGATCGGTGCCGCCAGCCTGGGATCAACGAACGTGCTCTACCTCACACTCAAGGCTCTCGGTCTCGACCAGTCAGTCGCAGAGGGGCATCGCCATCACACGTTTCTGGCAATTGAAGAACCTGAAGCTCACCTGCACCCTCATCTCCAACGCCTAGTCTACCGAGATTTTCTCCGTTTCCCAGCCGATCCCGACGATACATGGCCCGTGACGGTCATCCTCACCACTCACTCTCCACACATCGTCAGCGTCGCGCCGCTGAATTCACTTGTACTGCTGCGCAAGACGCCCGACGGCCGGAGCACCGAAGGCGTCACCACGGCCAACCTCGACTTCGAACCGGCGGCGGTCGCTGACCTGGAGCGATACCTGGACGTGACTCGTGGAGAGATGCTCTTCGCCAAAGGCGTACTCCTGGTCGAAGGCGAAGCCGAGCGGTTCCTGCTCCCTGCTCTCGCTAAGGCCAATGGTATCGACTTCGACGAGTTGGGGATTTCCGTATGCTCCGTCGCAGGCACCAATTTCCTTCCGTACGTGGAACTGCTCAGTGAGCGAGGGCTCCGCCTCCCCGTTGCTGTCGTCACTGACGGGGATCCCACGGACGACGACGGAAGGCGAGGCGAGGCGCGGATCTTGCAGTTGCTGCAGGCCGTCGTTGAGCCGGCCGCTGTCGCGGAGCGAACGAACTCGCAGCGACTGGCAATGGCCAGAGACCACGGTTTCTTCGTAGGCGACCACACCTGCGAGATTGACCTGTTTCGAAGCGGCGCACACGATGCGATCTGTCAGACCCTCGCTGAGCTAGCTCCCGGCAACACCGCCACGACCAGAGCACGGACTTGGCAAGCCAATCCCCGTACCGTAGAACCGGTTCGCCTCCTGAAGGACGTCACCGCGATCGGCAAGGGCCGTTTCGCGCAGCGCTTGTCCACTCGACTCGCCGCTGGATCCTGGCCGGTCTATATGAGAGACGCTGTTACATATGTCCGCACACGCTGTCGCTAGGCCGTCACCCGCCTACTGGCGCGCCGTGGAGGAGCTTCGTGGCAATCCCGGCCAGTGGCAAGCCTATAACGCGGATCGCCACTGTGTGGTTCTCGCAGGTCCGGGCAGTGGTAAGACTAAGACGCTTACCGTCAAGATCGCGAAACTGCTAATCGAGACCATCCGAGAACCTCGCGGCTTGGCCTGCATCACGTACAACGCGGAATGCGCTCGTGAACTGAGAAACAGGCTCGAACGCCTGGGCGTCCACGAGTCCGAGCACGTATTTATCGGAACCGTTCACTCGTTCTGCTTGAAGAGAGTGGTTGTTCCCTACGCCCGGCTGGCCCGACTCGCCCTTCCACAAGAGTTCCGGGTGGCCTTGCCGAGCGAACAGGAAGCTCTGTTCGCGCGGGCAGTCGCCATCGAAATCAGTGCCGACGAGCCGCCGTGGCGCTGGCGCACCCTTTCCGAGGAGTACCGGCGCACGCACCTCGACCGGCACGCGGCCGAGTGGCAGGACGACGAGCAGCTCGCTGCGCTTGTTACCAGATACGAGCGCTTGTTGCGGGGACGTGGGATGATCGACTTCGACGACATGGTGTTGCTAGGGCAGAGGTTGATCGAGTCCCATCGCTGGGTGCGCCGGGCCCTTCGCGCGAAGTTCCCTGTAGTCATGGTCGACGAATACCAAGACCTAGGTGTTCCCTTGCATCGGATCGTGGCAAACTTGTGTTTGCGCGCTGGTTCGCGTCTATTCGCCGTTGGCGATCCTGATCAGTCGATCTACGGCTTCACTGGAGCCCGGCCAGAGCTCCTTCACGACCTAGCCGATTCTCCCCGTGTCGAGTCCATACGCCTGCCATTCAACTACCGAAGTGGTCCCACTATTGTCCGGGCCTCCGAAATCGCGCTTGGGGAGGCACGCGGGTACGAAGCACGTGGAGCTGGCGTGGGTACGGTTGACTTCCACGAACTGCCGCGGGGTCTTGAAGATCAGGCGCGGTACATCTGCCAGCGCTTGATTCCTACCGCGCTAGAGCGAGTGCAGCGCTTGCGGCTGGGCGACATCGCTGTGTTGTACGTCGACAAGAACGACGGCGACGTGGTCGCCCGAACGGCGCACGACCACGGCTTTCCCATTATGAGGATGGACAAAGGTGCTCCGTACCCGAAGACGCCCTTGACGCGGTGGTTGGAGGACTGCGCCGCGTGGTGCGGTGGTGGCTGGCGGACTGGAGTTCCGCGATTGTCTTCGCTGCTTGCCACATGGGCATCCCTTATGAGAGTCCGCGCGTCCTCCGATCCTCGATGGCATGAGCAAAAGGTGCGCTTGCTTCGCTTCCTTCTTTCCCATCGGAATCGCGATTTGGCGCTTCGCGACTGGCTTTTGGCTTTTCAGGACGGGTGTCTTGACCCAATCCTCGATGCGGACAGGATGCTGCGCGACGAGCGGGACGTGCTCGCGACAGTCGCCGCAGCCTCCGAAGTCGACGGCGCCATCGGGGACTGGACCGTGGCACTCTTCGGTGGGCAGGGCGGCTCGCCGGATCACTTGAATCTCATCACGCTCCACAGCGCGAAGGGGCAGGAATTCAGGGTCGTCATCATGATGGGCATGGAACAGGGCAGAATCCCTCGGTGGGATGCGCGCGAGCAACGAAAGCGCGAACAACGCCGACTGTTCTACGTCGGACTCAGCCGGGCCAGGGATGAAGTCCACCTGACCTACTCCGGCTGGACGGAGAATCGATACGGTCGCCGCTTTCGAAACGGACCTTCCGAATTCCTTGAGGAGATTCGTGACCGCCTCCAGAACGCCCAAGCGTGAACCTGCCGATGGTGAGCCGGACCGAGATCGGTTCATCGCCTGATGGCCCAGCCCCAGCTCGACCATCGGCCCATCACCGACCGGGCGTACGCTCCGGCCGGAGTGGGGCGGGTTGCCGGCGGCGTCTCCCGTGCTCAGTTCCCTGACGTCGTCATACTGCACGTCGCCGTCGCGCAACAGCGCCAGGGCGCGGCCGGAGAACTGGCGGCGTCCGCCGGCGCCAGGTCGAGGGCGTGCCTCGTTGACGCACGTCGTGGTGCAGCGTGAGGGCCAGCCAGTCGCCGTCGCCGAAACCCAGTTCGATTCACCTGGCGAATCGCCGATGCCAGCCGGCGCGCTCATCGACCGACCTTCCCTGCATCCGACCATCGGCATCGGCGACGTGGTCTCCGACCCGTTCGGTTGCGCACGGCTTCGCGGTGGTCGTGCGCCGGATCGTCGCAAGCCTGCTGCCCATTTGACGCCGGGGTACAGAACCGTAGTGCGCTTACGGCGCTGGGCGGGCGTGCTGGGATAATGGGCTTGGTGTTCTTGCCTACCAACTCGCTCGCCACCCGGCCCGGGTGGTGCCCGATTGTCGAGACGGCGATCGACGTCGCGCGCGACGCCGGCGGGCTCTCTTTTGACGGGCTTGTCCTTGACGCGAGCGGCCAGCTTTGTCTCGAGCCCCGGACTCCCCCGTTCCTCGCCGGGGTGGTCGCCGCCGTGCGCGCCCTGGGCGCGCAGACCTGCGACCGCTGCGGCGGTCCTGGCGATCCGGTGCATGTCGCCGGCCACACGTTTCCGACGACGCGCTGCGCGGCCTGTCGCGCGCCGGCCGACGCGCTCCTCCCGCGCCCGCGCTGGCGCCGCGACCGCGACGTCGAACGCGAGCGCGTCGCGGTCCGCCGTGCGTTGTTGTTCGGCGGCGTGCGCACGCTACCGGTCGTCGAGGACGTCGTCGGCGACGAGGACTTGGCGGCCCTGATGGACGCGTTGCTACCGGCCGGCCGAGCATGTCGGCTGGCCGCGCACGCTCGTCGGCGAGGAGCATGGGCTCCCGATCTGGACCATTGAGCACGCCGGCTGGAATGCGTTGCTGCGCGCCGCCTTCACGTTGCTGCGGCCACTGCAGTGCGAGGGCCAAGCCGCCCCGCTGCGGGTCACGCAGGTCAAGGAGCGTTACGGCCGGCTGGTGATCCACGTCCGCGCCTGTGATCCGTTCCTGCCCGGCCTCGTCCGCTTCTTCCGGGCTCACAGCGCGAAGGTCTGCATCCGGTGCGGGGGTCGTGGCGCTCTGCGCGACGGGGATGACGTGGGTTGGGTGCGGCCGGAGTGCGACGGCTGCTGGTCGGTCCCGCCCGAACAGGCCTGAAGTCGTCTCCCCGCCGCGTGCGACCGCCCGGGCGGCCGAGCCTCAAGCGCTCCCGGGGGCGACGCGATCGGGCAGGTTAAGTACCCGTGCCTGAGCACGCACCTGACCGACGTACTGCAGGGGAAACCCGCGGGATCCGAGAAGGCGAAGGCGACCAAGTCGGCGATCGCCCTGCCACCCGCCGCGGGTCCTTCTGCGCAACGCGACGGACGTGACGTTCGTGGTGAAACCTTGGGCTGAACACCAACCCGTTTATTTTCATTCGTTTACGGAGCTATCCACAGAGACCGTGTGCATTTCCGTGCACAATTCGCAATCCGACTGTAGCGGACTATTCTAGCCCTCCGCGGACGTAAGCGTTCGGTGAAGCCGGTATGGACATGGGAGCGGGCCAACCGGACTGGCGTTGTCGACAGCCAGCACCGGTCGATGCTCCTGCGCAGGGAGGGCGCCCGCACCGGACCGGCTCGCTGTTCGACGGTGCTTGCCCGACTGCCGCAACGCTGAATACCGGGTAGAGTCGACGACTGGCGCGGTGGCGGTAGGCGGAAGGGGGTAGCTGTTCCCGGCGGCTTTCGCCAAGTGCCGGTGCCTCACTCCCCGCCGTGGCTCCGTTTCCAGTCGCCGCTCATCGAACCGGACATGCGGATCTCCCGCATCTTATGTTGTCGAACACATAAGATGCGTTATGTTGTGATCTCGATTATGTGGCGAAGTCCACGACATCTCCCATCGGAGCTGGAGGACGGCGGCGAGGTTCGCCACATAATGCGAGAAGCCTACAGGGCCGCGAGAAAGGACAGCAATTCACTGTTCGCGTGCCAGTTTGGCGTCTGTTCCGGCAGCGGATCCGAACCCGAGACGGCGCATGTCTGTAACGCCTTTGCCTTCATTTCCAGGTCCACCTCGGCGTAGCGATTGGTTGTCTCGAGGGAGACGTGTCCCAGCCATGCGCGGATCGTGTTGATATCGACACCGGCGCGGAGGAGATGCACTGCCGTGGTATGGCGGATGGTGTGAGGACTGACCCGCTTGTCCCGCAGGGACGGCACGGTTTCAGCGGCTTTTGCGGCCGTTCGAGCGACGAGGTCATGAATGCCATATCGGGTGATCGGCTTATTGTGGACGTTGAGGAAGACAGGCGCTTCGCGGGGACCGTCGATCCGAGAACCGAGCTGGTCGAGAAGGACTTCGACGGTGCGCGACCAAAGCGGACAGGTGCGGGTTTTCCGTCCCTTTCCGTCGAGGCGGACGCACTGGTTGGTGGGCGTGAGATCGACCACCTTGATCCCGGCCGCCTCGGATGCCCGCGCGCCGCTGTTGTAGAGGAACAGGAGCAGCGCGTAGTCACGGCGCCCCTGCGAGCGCGCGCGGTCGGGAACCGCGAGCATGGCATCGATTTCGCGCTTTTCGAGATACGGCATGGCCGGAACGGCGGTGCGCCGCAGCGGGATCGCGTGGATCTGGGCCGCATGATCGACAAGTTCCGGAACCTGACGGCCGATGAACCGGAATAACGAATGCAGCGCCGCGAGACGCTGATTGCGTGTCGAGGTCACGTTGCCCCTTTCTTTTTCGAGGTGGGCGAGAAAGCTCCGGACGACGGCCGCGTCGATCTGCTCGACCATGATCCGAACCGGATCGGTCTTGTGGTGTTCAGCAACATAGCTGAACAGCAAGCGAATGGTGTCGCGATAACTTTTCTGAGTATTGGGGCTGAGGTTGCGGTCCGCAACCAGGTCATCGAGAAGGAACCTGCGGACGAAGGGTCCCATCAAGTGATCAGTCATTGTCATTGTTTTCTTCTATGACGATGGCGTAACGCGCGAAGCATTTCGACGCCTCGGTGAGGAGTTCAGGGGTCATGGTCAGGTAGGCCTGTGTCCCGGAGATGTTGGCATGACCCAGGTAGGTCGAGAGAAACGGCAGGCAGGATTGAACATCCGCGCCTTCGCGGTACCAGGCGACCAGCCTGTTGACGGCAAATGTGTGACGCAGGTCATGAAGGCGCGGTTGCCAACGCGCACCCGGGGGGCTTCGCAAACCCGCTTCCTCACGAAGTCGGGCGAATACGCTTTCGAGCCTGCCAAGCCGGATCGCGGCGCCCGTGTGCGAAGCGAAGAAGATGGAACGCGCCTTGGTCGGCATCGGCAGATGCTGGCGTTCCTGGTAGTATGTCGAAAGCGCCGCGGCAAGCGCGGCACCGATAGGGACCAGCCGTGACTTGAAGAACTTGGTATCGCTGACGGTGAGAACGCGCTCGCGGAGGTCCACGTCACGGCACCGCAAGCGCACCCCCTCGCTTGGGCGAAGCCCTGCCCCGTACAAGAGCAGTAGTAGTGTCTTGAAGGTCTTGCGCTGGAGGGGGAAGCGGCTATCCTCCAGAATCGCTGTTGCGTCAAGGAGGCGCTGCAGCTCGTCCGGCGAATAGATGTGAGGCTGGAAAGAACGCACGACGCGGGGCCTCTGCTCCGGCAGTGGACAGGCTGCAAGCTGTCCGCGGGTCACGAGATAGGCGAAGAAGCCGCGCAGAGCGGTATCCTTCCGCTCCCACCACCGCGTCGGCGGCCCGTTGCCGCGACAGAAGTCATGGATGGCTTGGCGATCGATACCGTCTAGCGGAGTGTCGCCGAACGCGCGGCCGAAAGAACGAAGAACGCGTGTATCCGCGGAGAAGACCGCCCCGAGGGAGCGTCTCAAGGTGATGTAGGCATCAATGGCCTCGATCAGTGTCATCGTCATGCCAGACCTCCGAGATCGTCAGAGGCGACTTGACGTAGCATGCTCAGGTTGACCTTTGCGTAGATCCGGGTCGTATCGGGACTACGATGCCCGAGATGATCTCCGACTTCCTTGAAGCTCTTGCCCGACTCGAGGAGATGTCGGGCACAGGCGTGCCGCAGACCATGCGGCCCGCAGCCTTTTCTTGGCCGCTCGTGTTCGGGAAAGTACTTCGTAACGACGTGGTAGAGCCCGCCCACTGATAGGGGCTTGTATGGAGCGCGCAACCTCAGGAACACGAACCGGCTTGACGTCTGGGGCCTGACCTCGCACAGGTAGCGGGCGATGGCATTGCCGACGCGAGCCTCAAGTGGGGCCTCCTCCCGGCGCCGGCTTTTGGACCTGATGAAACGGATCCGATTGTGCAACCAGTCGATATCGTTGAGGCGCAAATGCCGCACCTCGCCCGAGCGTAATCCGTACACCGCCAGCAGCAGGATGATCGCGTGGCTTCTGATCGACACCGGATCATCGCCACTGGTGTTCGCGAGGATGCGTCCAACGGTGTCCCATGTCGGACCCATCGGAAGCGCCTCGTCCCGATAGATGCGCGGCAACAGGATGGTGGCGGCGAGGCCGGGCCGTGCGTGGCCTCTGGTCTCGCAGTATCTGAACCACGCGCGGACAACCGTGGCGGAACGGTGCAGTGAGTTCCGGCCCCACCGCAAAGCCATGTGGGCGTAAAACGCGTCGATATCGGTTGCTCCGACATCCTCAAGCGCCATGCCGCGTCGCTCAAGATGGTCGAGAAAAACCGTGAGCTGCCATCGTGCTGTCCGGCGGGTGACTTCGGACAGCCACTTGCCCTCCTGCTGCAGGGTGATGAATTCGCACAACATCGCGTCGTACCGATCCGGCAAGGACGTATGAGTGGAACGCAGGCGGCCGAGACTTCGTAAGAAATCGGTCGTCACAGACCGGAAGAATTCCTTGGCGTACTGCCGCGTGTTTGACGAGGTCGGGCCGGCCGCAGTGTATCGGGAAGCCATCTCCTCGACCTCGTCTTTGTCGAAGCACCGGTCGGAAGGCCATTGCTGAAGCTCGACGGCTACGCGCCGACAACACGAAGCTCGTCTCAAGAGTGTGGTCCGTGCGACAGATTTTGCAGCCAGATCGGTTAGATACCTGGCCCGTTCTACGGCGAGAGGACCTTCTTTGTGACGGCGAAGAACAGCAGGGCGCGTGAAAAGCGTCTCGAACATGGCGTGAACCTCCTTGAAAAGGAGACCCACCTTGCCAGATTCAGTTTATGTTGTGAAGTTGTTCGCTGCCATGCGGCTTTTCAGCCGGTTGGGACCACTTCGCCACATAACCGAGATCACAACATAACGCATCCGGCTCTCGGACGAGATCATGCCTTCGCCCACGGATGGCGCGCCGTTCGCGCGGCAAGGCGCGTGAGCCCGTACTCCGTCCAGAGTCGCTCGTACGGGAAGCGCACAGACTTCCCGTCTCGCACCTTGTGGGCATTATGCCGATGTCGGCATAATGTCCACTATGCCGATGTCTGGATTATGTCGAGGTTGGGCGCCGATGCCGCGACGGCAGCCATCGGCGCCCAAGGAATATCGGCATAATCACAGCCCTTCGAGGAAGTCGAGGAGCGAGTCGGTGGGCCGATAGCGACCGGCATGGACGCTGGCGGGAGCGACCCTCGCGAGCGCGCGTTCTTTCAGGGCGAGGTCGGCATGGATGTAGATGCTGGTGGTGTCGACGTGCTCGTGT
>Ga0209754_1002353_pt1 | contig 15311 bp, 15 predicted proteins | sample MesohylBB_FD_187295 | JGI IMG/M metagenome (GOLD analysis project Ga0209754, IMG submission 187295) | Host-associated microbial community of the marine sponge Aplysina aerophoba from Gulf of Piran - sponge mesohyl, lysed by bead beating... | ecosystem: Host-associated > Porifera > Sponge >... | reverse complement strand
TATGCTCACGGACTGACCACTTTCAATCGTTTGATTTCCGGTGATTGTACCTCCTGTTCCTGCTGAGGTGGAGATGGTGTACTTCTCAGTTTGGGTTGGCTCAGGCGTTTCCGGTGTCATAACTGTTGGCGGTTCATTTGGTTCAGGCATACCATCATCACTACAGGAAAATAGAATGACCACAAGCATCAAAATTTTAAACTTGTGGAATAAAGTGTAAAATAAATTTAGATTCATCATATGTATTAATAGGATTGTTTTTAAGGTTGTTGTTCACTAGTAAATTGCGACAGAGAGATAGGTTGGTACTCGTTGAGACTGGTGTGGAGCCTCGTCAAAAAACTTTTCCATTGGGTAGGGATGTAGTCTCTTTGCTCTGGGGCACTTTCAAAAGAGTATTTATCATTGTATTTATCGTTTATTTGACCACAGAGATCACCATGGTACGCATCAGCAATACCATCAATGTCTTTTATCGTAGGCAGATCCAGATTTCTTTTGACTTTGACATCTTGGATCACCTGATCGATGTATGGACAAAAAGCATCCACTTGATCAGGAGGTCGATAATTGGATAGGAAAGCAGAAAGGGCTAGTACTTCATCCATCAAATCGTCCCAATTGGCGTTTAGAAAGTTTTTTCGTATGGCATGATCGTCTTTCCAAATGGTAGCACAATCTTCTATCACCGATTGGCTTTTGCCGTTATCCTCTGCATAGCCTATGGTAGCAATGTATTGTTCTACATCGTTACCCTTTCCTAGTGGTTTTTTTATTTCTTCCAGTAATTCGAGGACTGCATTTTCATATTCTTGGCATGAAATGGGAGCGAGACTTCGGTACTTTTTGATGATGCCTCCAAGGGTTGCATTCCCTACTCTGATGATTTTGGCATCGCTATCGTTGGGGGTATAGAGTGTCCAATCGTTGTTGTAGCGCAAAAGAGTCCGGTAAAACTCTTTGATGGTGGAAAGATCCCCTTTCTCTGCATAGTCCACGGCATCAATTCCGGACCATAAGTTTCCATCAATTAGTTCATAGCTAGCAGCAGTTACCCCGACTATACTGCGTAATACTCCGAATTGATTTTGTGATTGCCAGAGAAATCGAAGTTCTACGACATAGGCAATCTGTCCTTCCACCTGTTGGGGGATAATGCGGACAGTATCCAAGATGAGGTGGACATTATTGTTGGTCCGGTATTCATCATAGAGTTGTTTGTTCCTAAGGGCGGGATTTTCTTTCAATAAACGTTCAAATCCATCTTTCAATAAATCGCTAACTAGGTCTTCTGCTTTGATACCGAGGTCTATTCCAGTGGGTTGAATCAAGTTGATTTTTGCGGGAACGGTTGAGGTACTCATCAGATCGGTACTATAAAAGGTTCCTTCGATTTTGAAGGCGGTAAGGTCTTGACCTCTGGCGCTCAAGCTTCTGGTAAATTTTTTGTTGATGGAGACTTTTTCAGTTTCAAGAATGGCGTATTCTTGTGCGGGACATAGAAACAGGCCTAGGGCAAAAAAGAATAAAGCCTTTTTCATTCTTAAAAGATGTATTGAAGCCCAAGTCCGAGTCCTCCATATCCAATTCCCCCGAACTCGGCAATCAATGAGAATTCATCACTCACTTTATAGCCTAATCCTAAGTGGTATCCGAGTCCAGTGCCATAGACCCAATCAGTTATGAAAGTATAAAGTCCCAGTCCACCTCTGATAAAAAAAAGCATCATTGTCAGCTACGGGGAAAAAGTGAATTGTACCTCTTGCATCTATTGAAGTAATTGAAACACCTAAGTCAAAACCAAGAATATCATCTCCTCTATAGTTATGGGCACTATAATTTGCTTCGGTTTGGAGTTCAAAACCAGTCCAATCGATGTCAATTTGGTAAACAACGCCAAAGGATAGAGCACTATATCCTCCTCCTGAGTAAAACGTGAAAGAATGGCCGATTTGTGCAACGGAAAAATGGATTGCAAATAATGCAATAGTGGTAAGTAAAAACTTTTTCATATATAAAATTGTTTAGTTGAAATGGAAGATGAACACTTCTTTGGGAAGCCAAAAGCAGAGCAGGAGCCTATGCTAGGAGGAGACTCGAAAAAAGAAAAGTGATGGGTAAAAAGTGGGCTAGGGTCTAGCCTAAGTGACTGATAACCAGAATAATCTGGGGGGGGGTATTTCTAATAGCTGATTCGTTCATCGCAACAAATATAATAGTTTTTTGTATCAAACAACCTCATCGAAAAAAAAGATGCTTTTTTAAGGATTATTAAATTTGCACTGGAATCTTTTGTAGATGTTTTACTCGAAATAGTACCATATTTTGTTAGAAAAATAAAGAAACTTTTAGACCAATAATTTCGTAAAGTGCATTAATGGGTTTATTTTAAGTAGTCAAACAGCTAGTGTATGCCATCTGTCTGGGTTATGAAGATGGTATTGATGCAAACCACTTGAAAAACGATCCTGCTTTCCAACACGTATTGGATGGAAAATCAGCCTCTCAACCTACCTTGAGTCGTTTTAAAAATCGGGTGAGAAAGTCTGAAATATGCATGTCCACATTTTACACATTTGAAGCCGTCATTCCATTTGAACTCAGAGAGGTATTTCATTGCAATCCAAGTCCGTTTTGAAGCGTTCAGAGAACTCTAATAAGGTTTTGACCTTTAAACCTGACTTTCGAACTTTTTTGAGTGATTTTTAACACTTAAATGCCTGTATTTCAATCATATAGATGATATATTTTGGATTTATTTTGTGAAAATGTGTCCATGTGGCATACTTTTTTATAGCTGTTTATTTAATTGAATGTAATATATTTGCACCATATTTTATAAGTCCATAGAGAGCATTAGAACTTATTGGTATTGATCAGAACATAATGTGTCCATTAAAGTAACAGTTGGAAATGGCACCTTTTTCAGGCCTGGTAAGGGTTTTGGGCGTATTTCGACCCGAAAGTCAGGTTTAAAAATATTCATAATAGCGATTATTTATAAACATCAAGGATATGGAATTATATGAACACCTCAAAAAAAAGAATTTGTTGCTCTTTTGTACCTATAGATGATTTGTGTAGACAAGTCCCAAATTTCAATGGTTTTTGCACTATTTTTAAAATAAGGATACCAAGGGGCGAATTCCATATTTTATAATTCTTGCACACTTGAGATTTTTTCTATTGTCGAATAGTTTGAATCATTCGGGTTGAAAGAGATGAAATCACGCATGAACAAATATCATACAAACGATTTCTTTTACTTGGTATAAAATTAAACTTACGATGAATTCCAATTGGGACAACTAATTTTGGAACACTTGACCCCATGAGGATAATAAATTGGTGAAGAATGGATTCAATATGGTGAATCTTATTGAAATCCAAAGATTTCCTGTATTTTTTGGCTTAAAAGGCAAATACATTCATTTATTTTTGCATCTCATGAATCAAGAAAATCAATTCAAAAAAGTAATTGCTCACGCTAAGGAATACGGCTTTGTTTTTCTTTCAAGTGAAATCTATGATGGACTGAGTGCCGTTTATGATTATGGTCCGAATGGTGTTCATCTGAAAAACAATATTAAAGACTACTGGTGGAAGGCTATGGTTCAAGGCTATGATCAAATTGTGGGGATAGATTCCGCAATTTTTATGCATCCCACAACTTGGAAAGCCTCGGGTCATGTTGACTCATTCAACGACCCCATGATTGATAACAGGGATTCCAAAAAACGGTATCGTGCTGATGAATTGATTGAAAATCACCTAAATAAAATCAGGTCTAAGATTGAAAAGGAAGTATTAAAGGCTAGAAAAAGAATTGGAGAACAGTTTGATCGAGACACTTTTTTATCAACCAATCAAAGAGTTGGGGGACATCAAAAAAAAATTGATTCAATCAGTCATCGTCTGACTAGTTGTTTAAAGAGATCGGATTTGGTAGGGCTGAAGAATCTGATAGAGGAATTAGCGATTACCTGTCAGGTGAGCGGAACCAATAATTGGACGGATGTCAAGCAATTTAATTTGATGTTTGAAACCAAGCTTGGAGCAGATAAACAAAGTGCCTCTGATTTATACCTTCGCCCTGAGACTGCTCAAGGGATTTTTCTCAATTATCTCAATGTGCAGAAATCTGCCCGAAAAAAAATTCCTTTTGGAATCGCTCAAATAGGAAAAGCTTTTCGAAATGAAATTGTAGCACGTCAATTTATATTTAGAATGAGAGAATTTGAGCAAATGGAAATGCAATACTTTATTGAGCCCAAGACCCAGAAGCATTGGTTCTCTTATTGGAAAGAAGCTCGTTTAAAATGGCACCTTGCCTTAGGACTAGGCGATGATTATTATCGGTTCCATGAACATGAAAATCTTGCTCACTATGCAGATGCTGCCACTGATATAGAATTTAATTATCCATTTGGGTTTAAAGAATTAGAGGGAATTCATTCAAGAACTGGGTTTGATTTGACCAACCATCAAAAATATTCAGGGAAGAAGATCACCTATTTTGATCCGCATACCAAACAATCCTATACTCCATATGTATTAGAAACCTCAATTGGCTTGGACAGAATGTTTCTAGCCGTTTACACTTCGAGTTTGAAAGAACAAAAATTGTCTGATGGTTCAACCAGAATTGTTTTTGAATTACCTCCTTGTTTGGCACCTGTAAAATTGGCTATTCTTCCGTTAGTAAATAACGAGGAGTTGGTGCACTTTGGTAATCATTTGGTGGAGAAATTCAAATGGGATTTATCTCATGTTTTTGATGCCAAAGACACCATTGGTAAACGATATAGGAGGCAAGATGCAATTGGGACTCCCTTTTGTATAACTGTTGACTTTGATTCATTGAAAGACAATAGTGTAACTATTAGAAATCGAGATACTATGGATCAAGAGCGTATTCATGTGGAACACCTAAAGCAAGTGATTACTTCTAAGGTAGATATGAATTCATTGCTTAAAACCCTATAGGTCTGGGATATAGACAGTATCTAAACTATTATTCATAATGCTAAATATCATTTCTTACAATGTCAATGGGATTAGGTCAGCAATAAACAAAGGATTTTTATCTTGGTTGTCGATCTCAGATGCAGATATATTGTGCTTGCAAGAAGTAAGAGCTGAATTGGATCAGATTCCCGTTGAAGAATTTGACAATTTGGGGTATGATTTTTATTTGCATAAGGCTCAAAAGCGTGGATATAGCGGAGTGGGCATTTTGACCAAAAAGTCTCCTCATCAGATTACCCGCATTACGGGCACTCAGTACCTGGATGGTGAGGGCCGAATCATCCGGTTGGATTATGGTCAATTTTCTGTGATAAGTCTTTATTTACCATCGGGAACAAATCCAATTCGATTGGATTATAAATTCGATTTTATGGATAGTTTTCAATCTTACATCAATCAATTAAAAGAACACCAGCCAAATCTTATCATCTGTGGGGACTACAATATTTGTCATAGAGCAATAGATATTCATGATCCTGTTAGAAATATAAATGTTTCTGGTTTTTTACCGGAAGAGCGAAGATGGTTAGATAATTTTCTCAAGAGTGGATTTATTGATTCGTTCCGTCATTTAAATCCCGAGCCACATAATTATACTTGGTGGTCTTATAGAAGCAATGCTCGGGCTAGAAATTTGGGTTGGAGGATAGATTATGTACTAGTTAGTGAGCCTCTGAGATCATTGATTCACAGATCATTTATTGCAGATGACATCGTTCATTCTGATCATTGCCCAACGGGTATTTCTATTGACCTATAGAAGATAATGTTCTTTTTACTTGTGATGAAAACTAAGTTGATGTGGTTAATGAAAGTAAATAGTAATTTCGTCGGGTGATAACAAATAAAATTCCACAGTCCATCATATGATTTATAGCAAAATTCCGGGAACCGAGACCAAAGTCAGTAAGATTTGTCTTGGCACCATGACCTGGGGAGAACAAAACACCCAAGACCAAGCCCATCAGCAAATGGATTTTGCCGTTGAAAGAGGGGTTAATTTTTTTGATGTGGCAGAATTGTATCCCATTCCACCAAATCCAAAGACTCAAGGAGATACAGAAAGATTCATCGGAAACTGGTTCAAGCAATCTGGCAGGCGTGACAAAATTATTTTGGCAACCAAAATATCCGGTCCAGCGCCTTTTGTTGCCCATATTCGGGACAATCTAGGATTTTCAAATCAGGCGATTGACCAAGCACTGGAACTCAGTCTGAAAAGACTTAAAACAGATTACATCGATCTCTATCAATTGCATTGGCCAGAGCGAAAGACTAATTTCTTTGGACAAAGAGGGTATTCCTTTTATGAAGGTCCGTCATGGGAAAATAATTTCCATCAGGTACTTCAAAAACTGGAGGGGCATATCAAAGCTGGAAAAATTAGGCATATTGGTGTTTCAAATGAAAACCCTTGGGGATTGATGAAATTTTTAGAAATAGCCAAGCAGCATGATCTTCCCTTGATACGTACAGTACAGAACCCTTATTCTTTGGTAAACAGATTATTTGAAGTAGGAAATGCTGAGATATGTCACCATGAAGATTTAGGATTGTTGGCTTATTCGCCTCTAGCTTTTGGGACTCTCTCTGGTAAATATCTAGATGGTAAAAGGCCTCCTAATTCACGGCTGACTCTTTTTTCTAATTATGATCGCTATAACAGAGGTCCTTGTGTTGAGGCTACCCGAAAATATGTAGAACTATCTAGAGAGCATGGGCTCAAACCTGCACAAATGGCTTTGTCATTTGTCAATTCTAGGCCTTTTGTAACTTCAAATATTATTGGTGCTACTACTTTAGAACAGCTTCAAGAAAATATAGAAAGTATTGATGTAGAACTAGGGCAAGATATTTTGGACCATATTGACCAAATCCAGGAATCGCAGCCTAATCCTTCACCTTAGAAACTAGTCTGCTTAAACGATACCTTTACTAGGTGGTTAAACTGAAGAGCATAAAGAATACTCGAAATCTGCATTGAAAATGATGACGGACTTGTAGATAATTACTTAGATTTACCTGCTTTTGCAGCATTTTTCCTTTCCTCTTTTCTGATATTATATGTCGCAATCAAACCGAAAGTTGCATTTAAAGGTTGATTGTACGAAATATTTTACCGGTGAACTGACTAAAACGGTCAGGTAAGAAGCTTTTGTCTTAGTATGTAGATATATTCATATGGGGATGAACTTGCGAATAGATATATACTGATACTAAATCAGCCTTTGTTGAGAAGAAATAAGAATTCTTGATTTTTATTTTGAGTTTCCTTTATCCATTCATTAGTTGATTTCATATTTGCCATCACATTTCTCTTGTAGTTAATTTTGCGCACTTCAACTACGCTACAATTTTCGTTTAGAATCTCATTTAATTCCTCAGCAGTTCCTCTACTAGTGGAGCTATATGACAAGAGAATCCATTTAGCTGAAGTATGTCTAATCAATCGTTCAATTGCTTCTACCGCAATGAATCTACCTGTCTCGGAATTTCGTCTAAATTCCTCAAAGACAGATCCGGATACTTTATCCGATGAATCATTGCGACGCATAGATTTTCCAAAAAGCTTTGGTTTATCATTTAAACAAATTGTAGTCCACAAGTGATAATAGGATGCGTATCGAACTCTAGAAGGAGGCATTTTATCATTATTAGATCCATAAGGAGGGTCATAATATGCTAGATCTACATTTTTACTAGCAACAGAAAATGCATCTTCTGAGGTGACCATATGATTCTCATTAGAAACAAATACTTTAGGAATTTCTAAGTTTAGATTATAGTAGGATCTTGGTGACCATTCCCTAAGGTACGCAACATAATGACCTAAGGTGCTGTCTACCTTATCAAGAGCTAGTATAAGGCTAGTTAAGCAGATTGCTTTTTCAACCTCAGATAAGCGTAATTGATCTATTTTTTCTCTAATTCCGTCTAATTTTCTTGTATTGTGAATCTGCCATGGTCGTTTTAATCCATCTTTTTGGACTGCGCTGCCCCCATTTGGGAAGCCTCCATAGTATTGAGAAAACCAACCATCTATTGGCTTGGTGTTATTTAGTTCTGTTATTAATTCTTTGTAAAATTTTCTTGGCTGATTATTAAGAAGATAACAAGTCCCAAACACTCTAGACCAAACAGAAATATCATTACTAATAATATCATAACCTAGCTTTGCTAATGCTTGAGATACTCTGGTTGATCCTGAAAAACCATCCAATATAGTTCTAGAATTTGTCTTGTTGATTATTATATCAATGATATGAGGGAGTAGCTTTTTCTTTGAACCAGTATATTTTATCCCTTCTGTATCAGGGGTTTCTATAACCCTATTACCAAATAAATCAAAGGTTAACCTTTCAGCTTTCATTTAGTTTTTCTTTTCTTAACCTCTGTATATCCTGTTTTAAATTTTTTAAGGCTAACTCATGTCCAATTTTGCTTGACACTAGTGCATGAGAAAAAAGCCTTACCAATACTTGGTTATGTTCGTAGCTTATCCATCCATTTGTGATACTTTCAAAGTATCCCACCCCTTTTATAGTATGAGTCCAAAGCCCTCTTTGTAGTGCATTTGCATCGGGACCCCCATACCTAACTTCACATATGTACTCGTCTTGGGCATTACAAAATATATATACTGGATGCTTTCTTCTTCTCTCACCTGGATTTATTTTGACTATGCTGGCAACTTCTTTCATGGCCCGAGAGTAGTCAAACACCATTATTTGGCATCGGTTACTTTTCTCATCATATATTAGAGGTAAAACATTCGTTTCTTCAAAATCAGTAAATGCAGCATCGGAGAGTATTGTGTTGATGGTAAACTTGTCAGTAATTTTCTCCATTTCTTTTTCAAGTCTTGGAAACATCATAAATGATTTATCCGTGGATAGTTGAAGAGGACCGACCCCATACGCTTTTAAGCTAATAGGGAATTCACTTTTGTCTATTTCATTAAAGATATGTATATCTTCTTCTTTTGATTTAGCTTGATATAAATCCTTTCCAACATGTTAGAACGATAATCGTACATATATTGATGGACAAATTCACTAATGGCAATTTCAGCAAAATCCCCATGAGTTTTATTTCCAATTAGCCTCATAGTGAATATATTACTTAGTGTAGTTGTGATTAACGAAGGGTGTTTAGAAACTAATAGTTTTAACCGCTTCGTGAAATTTTTAAATGAATCGTACATGTTTCTGTTCAACTTTTAGGCTCTGCTAATTTTATTGTGAATATATGTCATAAGTGGTATTCTTGTTGATGGGGATGTGCCTTTATATTAGGTTTTAAAATGTAACATCTATGGAACTTTCTCCTTATTGGCTGGTAAAAGGCCACAAGCCAGAAGAAAATTACATTGATTTACTGAAAATATGGATCAAATAAATGGAGTATTGATGTGAAAAAGGTTGGGGATTATTTCAGTCCGGCGGCTTTTATTATTTCTCCCACCGTATCCGGATTTAATAGGGTTGAAATATCTCCCAGTTGATTGACATCTCTACTGGCCACTTTACGCAATATTCTTCTCATGATTTTTCCTGAGCGGGTCTTGGGCAGATCACTTACCACCAACACCTGATCTGGTTTAGCAATGGGACCGATATATGTGCGTACTTCTTTTATTACCTCATCAATAAGTTGCTCTTTATTTATGTGCTCAACATCACTGGTTACTATATACGCATAAATGCCTTCTCCTTTGATGGGATGTGGATAACCTACAACTGCTGATTCAGTTACCTGGTGGTGAGCGTTTATAGCATTTTCAATCTCGGCGGTTCCTAACCGATGTCCCGAAACGTTAATCACATCATCAACTCTACCCAATATGCGTAAATAACCATCGTGGTCTCTTTTGGCACCATCTCCAGTGAAATACTTTCCTTTATAGGCAGAAAAATAGGTTTCTTTACAACGTTGGTGATCTCCCCAAGTGGTTCTTAAAATTCCTGGCCAGGGAAACCGAATACACAGATTTCCCTTGACATTTTTTTCTTTTAGTTCGATCCCCTGGTGGTCTACCAAGATCGGCTGAACACCCGGAAGAGGCAGAGAAGCAAAAGTCGGTTTTATGGGAGTGATTCCAGCTAATGGAGAGATCATAATTCCTCCTGTTTCGGTTTGCCACCAAGTATCCACGATAGGACATTTCCCTCTTCCAATATGCTTATGATACCAATGCCAGGCTTCCTTATTTATTGGCTCTCCAACCGAACCGATTACCTTTAGGGAATCCAAGGAGTACTTCTGAGGAATATCGTCTCCACAAGCTTGAAGAGCACGAATAGCAGTGGGTGCAGTATAAAATTGATTGATTTTATGCCGGTCAACAATTTCCCAGAACCTTCCAGGATTTGGATAGGTAGGCACTCCTTCAAACATGAAGGTCGTGGCACCGGCTAACAGAGGGCCATAAACGATATACGAATGACCTGTAATCCATCCCACATCGGCTGTACACCAATAGATTTCTCCTTGTTGGTATTGAAAGACATTGACAAAAGTATATGCTGTATAGACCATATAACCTGCTGTAGTATGGACTACTCCTTTTGGTTTACCTGTTGACCCGGAAGTGTAGAGAATAAATAAAGGATCTTCGGCATCCATAATACATGGCTCATGTTCAAAGGAAGCATTTGAGACTATGTCGTTCCACCAGACATCTCGGTTGGGCTTCATAGTGATCTTCTCACCGGTTCTCTTTAGAACGACAACAGTCTGTATGCTCTGAGTTAATTCAATTGCTTGATCAACCAATTTTTTTACTGATATTGATTTAGTGCCCCGAAAATTCCCATCTGAGGTTATGACCATTTTCGCTTGACAATCATTTATCCTATCTGCCAGAGAATGAGCAGAAAATCCTGCAAAGACTACAGAATGAATCGCTCCAACTCGTGCACATGCTAGCATAGCTACGGCTGCTTCTACAACCATAGGCATATAGATAATTACCCTATCACCCTTGGTGATACCGGTTGAACAAAGGGCATTTGCAAACTGACAGGTTCGTCGGTGTAATTCAGCATAGGTTAACTTCAATGGTGGCTCATCAGGATCATTAGGTTCCCAGATGATGGCCACTTGATCGGGGTTTTTCTTTAGATGCCTATCAAGGGCATTTTCTGTGATATTGAGTTTTCCATTTTTAAACCATTCAATTTTTGGGGTGTCGAAATTCCATTCCAATACTTTATCCCATTTTTGTCGCCAATGAAAATGTAGGGCTTGCTTTTCCCAAAAGGATTCTGGGTTGTCAATACTATGCTGGTATTCTTTACAGTATTCAAGTAGACTATTGATTCGATTTATCATGTTGAATTATTCTTGAAAATGAAAAGGTTAATGAATTTGAATCTCCTTGGGTTCTTTTGACCCTCGGGGATAGCGGATAGATTCGGTTAATTCTTGTATTTTTTGGGAAGGTTTAGGTGTTAATCTTGATACGATTAGGGCGATTGTAAAATTTATGAGCATTCCCAGAGTGCCAATTCCCTCGGGAGAGATCCCCCACAAGTAATCTTCGGGTTGTCCTGTTCCGCCTAGCTGTGGTTTAAAATGGAAAATATAGATAATGGAAAAAGCAATCCCACAAATCATTCCTAGTATGGCACCTTGGCGGTTCATTCGTTTGTCAAAAATGCCTAGAATTATTGCAGGAAAAAACGATGATGCTGCCAGTCCAAAAGCCAATGCGACCACTTCTGCCACAAACCCAGGAGGATTTAATCCAGCTATTCCTGCGGCTACAACGGCTACTGCAATAGATATTCGGGCGGCCCACAGTTCGTTTTTTTCCGAGATATTGGGGCGCAAATTTTTCTTCAATAGATCGTGCGAAATTGAAGTAGATATAACCAGTAAGAGTCCTGCTGCGGTAGAAAGGGCTGCCGCTAGACCGCCTGCTACGACTAGACCGATGACCCATGGCGGTAGATTGGCAATTTCTGGGTTTGCTAGTACGATGATATCTCGATCTACTGACAATTCATTCACTGTTGGTTCAGCCCTATACTGAACTAGTCCGTCATTGTTTTTGTCTTCATACTTGAGCAGGCCTGTATTTTCCCAGTTTTTAAACCACTGGGGTAAATCATCATACGATTTCTCTGAAACAGTATTGATGATATTAGTTCGAGCAAAAGCAGCTACTGCTGGTGCAGTTGTGTATAGGATAGCAATAAACAATAGTGCCCATCCGGCAGAAACCCGGGCATCTCTAACCTTGGGAACAGTAAAAAATCGAACGATTACATGTGGTAAACCAGCTGTACCAAACATAAGACCAGCCGTGATGAAAAACATGTTGACTAGATTCTGCTTATTGACTTTGGTATATTGGTCAAACCCCAAATCCACAGTTAGTTGATTTAGCTTTTCCAGAAGAAATGTGCCATCGGTTGTTTTGCTACCAAGCCCAATTTGAGGAAAGAAATTCCCAGTGAATTGGAGGGAGATAAAAATGGCTGGAACGGTAAAAGCAAAAATTAGCACACAGTATTGTGCTACTTGTGTATAGGTAATTCCCTTCATTCCTCCTAGGACGGCATAAAAAAATACGATCCCGATCCCGATTAAGACTCCGGTATCGAAATCAACATCTAGAAATCGGGCAAAGGCTACCCCTACGCCTTTCATCTGTCCCACCACATAGGTAAAGCTGATAAATAGTGCGCAAATTAGGGCCACCAGGCGAGCATTTTTAGAATAGTATCTTTCGCCGATAAAATCGGGAACTGTGTATTTTCCAAATTTTCTGAGATAGGGGGCTAATAGCAATGCCAATAAAACATACCCGCCTGTCCATCCCATCAAGAATTGGCCTCCTGAGAATCCCATAAAAGCGATCAGACCGGCCATGGAAATAAACGAAGCAGCCGACATCCAATCTGCTGCTGTGGCCATGCCATTAGCCAGGGGGTGAACTCCTGAGCCAGCTACATAAAACTCTTTGGTGGAGCCTGCTTTTGATATAATGGCAATGGTGATGTAAGCGGCAAAAGTGGCTCCAACCAGCAGATAAGTCCAAAATTGAGCGTCCATAGGCTATCTAAGCTGAGGATTATTTTTCATCTAGATTGAACTTTTTATCAAGCTTGTTCATCAGGTAAACATAGATAAAAATCAAACAGACAAACACATAAATCGATCCTTGGTGGGCAAACCAAAAACCAAGGGGAAATCCACCTAAATAGAATTGATTAAGAAAATCTGCAAGCAGTATTCCGAACCCAAAAGATACCAGAAACCAAACGGACAAAAGAATAGATAGATATTTTAGGTTATGTTTCCAATAAGCCTTTTTATCACTCATAATTCGGTGTTATGAATAGCCACTCAATTTACTTAAAAAAGTACGTATTCTTATCAAAGGCATAAAATTATAGAAAGACCCTACTCTTTGCACGATTTTATTCCAAAAAGTTGTTGCATACATCCACTATGATGCTCGGTTTCGCTCATGGAATTGATGGGTTAATAATCTGGGGCTCGTTCAACCTTGTGGGAGCATTGCTTTGATATTTCTTTGGGGATAGTCGAAAAATTAGGGTACAATAACTTCCGATGAACTAAATTTTGATTACCTTGCGCCTAAGAAGTATAATAAACGAAGTCAATTGAATTTTCAACTTTAGTCTATCAGCCGATAATTTCAGGGTTCGTGATGTTGCAATAGCAAACCGTTCTCAACGATTTTATCTCATGGTAAGAAGGAATTGATTTTTCACATTAAATAAAATTTTGTTTATTTACTATGAAAATTGGTTTAAAAGTGTAGGATACGCTTCATTCAGCACATAAGATACGAGTTCATGAATTCATTTGATATCATCATCAAAAAATACCGAGAGCAATCTTTTTCCCAGCAACATAAAGGGAAGAAGTTTGAGCGATTAATACGGGCTTATCTATTGACTGAGTCGATTTATAAAAACCTTTTTAAGGAAGTTTGGATGTGGGATGATTTTCCTTACAAGGCTGATTTCTGTGGTGCTGATGTCGGGATTGATTTAGTTGGGTTGACGAATATTGGGGAATATCATGCTATTCAGTGCAAATGCTATGATGCCAACCAGCAAATAGATAAAAAAGGTGTTGATTCGTTTTTATCTATCTTTCAGAGGATATTTGGCACAAATATGCGTTTTGCAGGTAGATTTTTTGTCTCTACCACCAACAATTGGAGTTCTAAGGCTGAAGAGGTCATCCAAAACCAAGTTCCTCCTTTCCTGAGGATAAGCCTTTCTGATTTGAGAAATGCCAATGTGGATTGGGAAAACTCAATAGGGTAATAACCGGTGAAGATGTCATGAAAGATTCGCCAAAAGAATGGAGAGACTACCGGCAGGAAGCCCTAAAGAAAGATTTGTCTCATTTTAGTGAAAATGACTGGGGTAAATTATTCATGATATATGGTACGGTCAAGACCTTAACCTCGTTAAGTATAGTCGAAATGATTGCTCAAAAAACATGATCACAAACATATCAATGAGTTGTTAACTTATGGACTATTTATTGACCCTTTCGGACGTGAATTGAAATATAGGCCAGAAGAATATGAATAAATTGTTAAAGACCTTATTGATGATGCTCAAAGTAGTAAAATGACCAGTGAATTTGTAGATAAAGCAGTCAGCGATTTAATTGATGAAGCGGACAACAAATAAAAACAACAGAAAAACAACTTTAAAATAAAATACCTATGAACAATAACCAAACAAACAAAGAAAGTATCAACGATACCAAAACAATAAAAAAAAACTTCGCAGAGCGTATTATTTCTGCAAAGGATATCCAGTCTTTCGACGATGTGATAAACAGTTATCGTCAAGAATCTTCTGGAAACAAATCAGCCTTGGGTAAAAAATTTGAATTTCTGATTAGGGGGTTCTTACAGACTGAAAAGACCTATAAAAACTCTTTCAAGAAGATTTATACTTGGAATGAGTTCCTTTACAAAAAAGATTTTGGAGATGGGCATGATGTTGGTATTGATTTGGTCGGTGTCAATCATGCCGATGAGTATTATGCTATCCAGTGCAAATGCTATAGTCCCAACAGACAGATAGATAAAAAAAGTGTTGATTCTTTTCTCTCCACATCACAAAAGATTTTTGACCAAAAAGTGGCAACGCCACATGAGATTAAAGATGGACAAATAAATGAAGGAAAAAGATTTGCCGGTCGGTATTTTGTTTCTACCACCGATAACTGGACTTCATCGGCTGATGCTGCCATCCAAAACCAAAGTCCACCGGCAATAA
>Ga0209754_1002348_pt1 | contig 15332 bp, 13 predicted proteins | sample MesohylBB_FD_187295 | JGI IMG/M metagenome (GOLD analysis project Ga0209754, IMG submission 187295) | Host-associated microbial community of the marine sponge Aplysina aerophoba from Gulf of Piran - sponge mesohyl, lysed by bead beating... | ecosystem: Host-associated > Porifera > Sponge >... | reverse complement strand
GCACAGCTTCGGCACGCTCTTGGCAACGATCATGCCCTCGGCCGTCATGGAAAACCCCTGTTGGGACGATCCGTCGCATTTCGCTAGCCCGAGCCCGGCGCCCGCCTCGGCCCCGCCCGCGGTCATGCACACATCGAACCCCGGCATGTGGAACCGCCCCGCCTTGATGCCGTCGCTGTCGAACCCCTGGTCGACGCCGAGTTGCCCCTGGTAGCTGTAGCAACTGTGGGCCTGAAGGCCCCGGTCGACCTTGGCGCGCTCCTTGTAGCCGCGGATGTCCAGGCAGAAGCCGCGCTGGTCGTCCAGGCGGTCGACGAGCAGGACCTCCACGGTTTCGCCCGCTAGGGCCGGTCCGGCAAGAGGGGCGCCTGCGAGGACGGTCAGGAGAATGAGTCCAAGGTATTTCATGAGACCTCCGTTCATTGGACGGACAGGGATTAGACGGGCAGGGGTTTCAAGCGTCCAGTTTCAGCAGCCGCGCCGCCGTGCCCCCGAGGATATCCTCCTTGACGGCGTCTTCAAGCTCCAGGTTCCTCACCGCCTCGATGTACTCACGTATCGCCAGGTTGCCCTTGCCGCCTTGCGTGCTCACGCCGGTGAAGTTCTGCGGATAATCGGTGGCGAACACGAGCCTTTCCGGGCGGATGCCAAGCAGCCCGCAACGGAACGCCGTGATGCCTCCCTCGAAGCCCGAGAGGTCGAAGTAGAGCCGATCGAAGTATTCCTCGAACGAGTGCTGCAAGGTGCCGAACCGGTGCGCCATGGCCACCAGCCGGTCCTTGAACGCGGCAATGCCGCCGCCGAAGTGCCCAATGACGAAGTCGACCCCCGGATGCCGGTCCAGCACCCCGCCGGCGATCAACCGGATGGTCGCGATGGTGAGATCGATCTCCCGGCCGATGATGCGCGGCAGGTCGTAGCCCTGAATGGATTCGTAACCCTTGGGCACCAGCGCCGGGTGCACGAATATCGGAACGTTGAGCCGTGCGACCCGCTCATAGAACCGGTCCAACTCCGGCGCATCCAGAAAGAGCCCGCCCACCTGTGAAGTGATGGTCACGCCGTGGAGCCCGCGTTCCAGGATCGCCCGATCCAGCTCGTCCAGCGCCTCGTCCCCTTCAAGGACGGGCGCGTGCGCCAGCCCGACAAACCGCCCGTCGTACCGCCTCTCCAGTTCCGCGTAGCTGTCATTGATGGCCCTGCAATCCCGGAGACTTCCGTCCCACCCCAGATGGCAGGACACCACCGACACGTCCACGCCGGCCTCGTCCATGTCCCGGAGCTGCGCTTCCGCGTCGTAGAGCTTGGCGTGAAGGGTCATCCGCGGCACGCCGTCCTCGGTGGCTACGGCCACCTTGTCGGAGTAGAGGCCCTTCTGCCGCGCCAGTTCCTCGGGGACGTAGTGATGTTGGAAGTCTACGACCACAAGTCAGGCCCTCCGCGAACACGGCAAGGGTAGCTCCGTGCCAACAGTCGAAACGATTGCAGAAAAAACTCCGCCATTAACGTGGTTTCCTTTGCGTGTCTCCGGGTTCATCCCACTCGTCATCGGCAGGCAACGATAGAAATTGCAGGGCCTCAAGCACTTCGTCCAGTGCCGAACCAGGATCGCCGCCGCCGTACAAGGCGTTGAGCCGCTCCGTCACTTGTTCCGAGGCCAAGTCCGAAGGGGTCTGGCGAGGACGTTTACGGTCCGTCATGACTCACCGGGCCTGCGTGTGGGCGTCATGCGTGCGACGGTACGCGGACACCCCTGCCAGTCTTTCCGCCAGTCGATCCTGCTCCAACTCCAACTCATACTGGCTTTGCAGCCCCATCCAGAATTCCGCGGAGTTTTGAAAAAAGCGGGACAACAACAACGCGGTCTCGGCCGTAATGGCGCGCTGGCCGTGAACGATGGCATGAATCCGACGCACGTCAACGCCGATCGCCTTGGCGAGACGGTACTGCGTGATCCCCAAGGGGCGGAGAAATTCTTCGTTGAGTATCTCGCCCGGGTGAATGGGAGGGAGTTTCGCTTTACGTGATTCGTGAGAGCCCGGCATTGTCACTACCTCTGATCCGGCAGTGGCCGCCCACTGCCTCGTGGGTAACTTTCCTTCCTTCGCGGCAATTTGGGCCATTTGATAGATTCCAACTCGCATGTATGAAGGATCCGCCTCTCCATTTCTATCAAGGGGAGACCACCCGGCCTTTCACTCTACCACATTCCCTTGCGTAGGAGATTCACGCGGCCGTAATCTGCGGCACGCCGCCCTCGGTGACGACCGTGGCCCTTTCCCAGGTGGAGTTCCGTCTTATCGGCTTCTCTTTGACAGAAGGGACTCGAAACGATCTGACCCGTCGTGCGCCATCCGATGTTCCGGGCATGTTGTTGAGTCTGCCCGTCGCTGAACTTTGAAGTCCAGCTTTTCCGGTGGTATCTGGTTAAGGGTATAGTCAAGTTGCACGGCCTGGAGATACCCACCTGCCTACTGGACGAAAAATATTCGAGTTGCGCTATGTCGGGGAACGCTTTGAAGGCGCGCGCCTGCCCACGACCGTGCTGGCCGACCTGTCTGCTTTCCGCGACTTGCTGGTCGCCTACGCCAAGGATCGTTGGCGACAGTCGCATGCCGACCGTGAACGCCTCCCCAAGGGGTTCGACAAGAGCATCTCACTTGACTTGGTCGGAATCGAAGACGGGAGTGCAGTTCCACGACTCGAATGGAGCCTGGAACGAGCGCAGGCAACATTGCCGGGTTTTACAGACCAGCTTGAAGAGATTGTCGATCAGTCCTTCAAAGATCTGGTTGCCCTGATAGATGGCGCCGGCCAAGACCGCTTCCCCACGGCACTTTCCTCTGAGCACATCCGCGCCCTCAACAAACTCGGCGCCGGCCTACGCGATCAGGAAAGGATCGAGTTTCCAGACTGGCCTGATCCTGACGGACACGTCGTCTTTCTCGACAGTTATCGTCGAAAGGCCCTCATCACCCATGTACGGGAAACTTACCAGCTCCGCTTCGAGGGAATCGGCGACCTGCGCGGATTCAACGTAGCCGGTTACATTGATGTCCATACCCCGGAATACGGGGAGCTGAGGATCGACGTTGACAGTGATCGGATCGCGGCAGAGTTCGACGGAAATATAGGTGCCGCAATTCAGTTCGAGTTCATGATCGAACTCGATAACAGAGACAGTTTCCGCAGCATCATCGATGTCTTTGATGTGGAGTTGATCGACCCTGATCTGGCGGACAATGTCATGCGTTGTATGGAACGATTGACTGACCTGGGAAACCTCCAGGACGGGTGGCATGATGGTGAAGGCTCCGCGCCATCCGATGAAGCCATCAAGGTGGCAAAGACTTTTCTCAGACAACGCCCCTCGCTCGCCGGAGCCCTTTCAGTCTTCCCGACCCTTGCGGGCGGGGTGCTGTTCGAGTTTGAAATCCACGGGTGGGACTATTCCGTTGAGATTGAAGCCGATGGAGGGCTGGAGTTCTTCGGTATCCAGATCGAAGGTCCGGAGGAGTTGGAGGCAAGACACTTCATGAACGCTGGAGAAGATTTCCTGGCCGAATTGGATGCTCGAGTAGGTATGTAGGTTCCCGATGACCGTTCAACTATCCGATGACGACGAAGTACTGTTTCGGCAAGTGCATCCAGGGTTTATGCAGGGCGATGCACCATCAAGCCAGTCGTTCTTGCCGACACCGAAAGACGAGAACAAGCTCTCCGTTGACCGCTCAGCCCTGACAACGGCCAAGGATTCTTATGGGCTGTACACCGGCAATGGTTTCGAGTCCGCGGCGGTGTATGGCCTGACCGTAGGAGAGTTTCGCGGACAGGACATCCCCTGCGTAGAGGATCCGTTGGATGCGAGCGATGGCAAGGCGGCCAATCCCGCTCACGCTCTTGCGGACTTTGAAGCCCATGCGCCAAGCCGGCAGAAGACGAAAGCCAAACGCCTGAAGCAAAAGGCGTTAGCTCGCGGACGGCTCTATCCCTGACCTGAACGACGACAGACTCCCCAACCCTCTCCGATCGTCGGTAGTGGGTCATTTTGAATTCCGTTTCTTGTATGTCCCACGCTTCCGGTCCTTGGCCGCTTCCCGCGCTTCGATCAACTCCACGATGTCCGCCATGTCCCATACCCGATCCGTAACGCCAGCCTCCATTGCCGGGGTGACACGCAGAGTCTGGTGAATCCGGCAGAAGTTGTAGTGCATGAAGTGGAGCGCCACAGCGTGCGCGTGGTTCTCGATCTTCTTTGAGAAGGCGTTGGTAAGCCTGGTGAAGCGCCGCATGGACATCCGCATGGTGAGGTTCTGGCGCTCCACGTAGCTGGTGCTGATGTGTTTCGGGTCCGGATCGCCAGTGACGGTTTGCTGCTTGGCTCCGATGCAAACTGCCGGGCTGTAACGATGCTCGGGGTCTGATGCGCCATACATCTTTACCAGCATGGCGTAGTCCACATCTGCCCCGAAAGCGCCCTCTACAGCTTCCAGGTAAGCCTTGTGACCGTCTGTGGTCACTTGCACCCTGTTGGTCAAGCGTTCTGCCACATCGTTCATGAATTCAGTGGCGTATCCTGCGTCACGTCCGCCCACGAGCCAAGAGACGGCCAGCTTGGAATCCGCGTCGATGGACGTCCATGTCCAAACGTCGCCCGCGCCTACGGGCGCGGCCTTCGCGCTCGCCACGTTTTTTTGCTTGGAGTAGCAGAAGCTCCAGATTTCATCGCACTGGACGCGACGGCTGTTGAGAAAAGTTAGTTTCAAAATTAGTGAACTAGAAAGACTCCTGCTTGAACCTGTCTGACAACATAGCACTGTTTCTACTGAACATCTCTTCCATTATTTTCAGGGCGGCGTTCGGTTCGTTGCTCATGTCCTGAATTCGTTGCAGTTCTCGCTTGTCTTTTTCCCTTTGGATTTCTTGCTCCGTTTTTGCTTGGTCCATCGTCGCTCCCCTTCAATTGTTGGACATGGGGCTCCAAATTCGAGGATCTGGGTACAATTGCCAAGTCTCCCAAAGCACGAATAAGTTCGCCCTCCATTTCATTGGGTTCCCGGACGTTTCTGAACAGCGTCGCGGCTTCCAGGTGGTCTATGGTGAAACCATGCGACGGAAACAGTCCGATCATCTTGTTGATGCTTTCGATACTGATGTTATGGCTTTTCAGGGACAATCTACGAGCATATTCGCGGGTAATTGATGTAGCGCGTTCAGCCTCACCGAGAAAAATGGGGTCGATTTGTCCATATATGGGGGCAAATAGTCCTCCGACCAAGTTGGAGGCCATTTCGCTTACCGTTTTCGTCGTTATTTGTCCTTCATATCGGCTTTTGATGCTGTGAAAGAAGTGCTCGAATGCCGACAATGCTCTCTCCATGGAGAGACCGGAGCGACGCCATTACCGTGAGCCCCGACTGCGTTTCGAAAAGCTCGTCCTTCTTTGACATTTGGATGTCCATCGGACCAAGCTCTCCGTGCATGCCAAACACCAACTCGTTGGCGCCAACAGCAAGAAGCGAGCCAGCACTCTTGCAATATCCACTGACTATGCAGGTAAATCGCTCATATTGGTCTTGGAGATAGCGAGATATACGATAGGCTACATCGGGATCGCCACCTTCAGTAACTAATAGCAGAGTTATGTTCCTTTTTCGATCCCCGCCTTCGCACAACTCGATTACCTCTTGATCCTTTGGCCTATAAAGGACCCCGTTGTAAACGAGCACATCGCTGTCCGCGTCATCCATAAATCGGCTTACGATAACAGGGAGCTTGTCGGTATCCATGGTTGGTAAAGCCTCCTTGCACCAAGAGGCCAAACCCTAGACCATGGGTAACAGGATTGTCAACTAGGGAGTCCCTACGTCTTTTTTCCAACGAGCACTTGCGGCGCGGCGGGCTATCTCTGTTCTCTGCTCAGGCGTGAGCTTGGCCGCACGGGCTGGACCCCCATGCTCGCCAGCCTTGCGGGCTCGCTTGGCCTGTTCGGTTTCTTCTGGCTCGTGGACATCGCCGGTCGCAATGTCCACCATCAACTTGGCGAGCTGGTTGGGGTCGCGGGGGCGTTTCACCTTTGGCATGGTGGAAGTGTGCCCATGGCCCCCGGCCGATGTCAATAGGGTTCGGATTCAAACTGACCCACTACCCGATCGTCTATTCTGTTGACACGGCACGTCTCCGTTGGATACCATCCGGCGGTCAATGTGTCGGCAGGCAGTCGACCCTCACCCCAATCCTCTTTCGGAGGGAAAGGGAGCGAAGAAGCTTCTCAGGCTCCCGGCATTCACCGCAACAATGCCATGAACACCACCCAAACCATCATCCCCAGCACCTGCTGGGAATGCAGCGCCCATTGCGGGTCGCTGGTGACCGTGGAGGACGGGCGGGTGACCAAGGTGTCGCCGTACCCGGAGCATCCGGCGTCGCTGGGGGCGTTCTGCGTGAAGGGGATTCGGGGGTTGCCGGAGCTGACCTATCATCCGGACCGGGTGCTGTATCCGATGAAGCGCACCGGGCCGCGGGGCGGGGGGCGGTGGCAGCGGGTGTCGTGGGACGAGGCGTTGGACGAGATGGCGGACGCGATGCTGGCGGTGCGGGAGCGGTACGGCGCGCAGGCGCTTTGCGGTGCGGTGAGCAACGCGCACTTCAGCCGCGGGGTGATGTTGGCGCTGCTCTTGCGGGCGTTCGGTTCGCCCAACTGGATGATGAACCAGGACCTGTGCGGCGGGTGCCGGGCGTTGAGCGACCGGATCACGGGGCTGGCCATCGGCAAGGGCGAGGATATCGACAATACCCGCTGCGCGCTCGTGGTGGGGCGCAATCCCTATGCGGCGGACCCGCCGCAGTGGCAGGCACTCAAGCGCGCCAAGGCAAAGGGCGCGAGCGTGGTGGTCATCGATCCGGGCGAAACCCCGGCGTCGACCATGGCGGATGTGTGGCTGCGGCCCCGTCCGGGCACGGATGCGGCCATCGGGCTGGCGATGATCCACTGGCTGGTGGAGCACGGGCGCCACGACCGGGAGTTCGTCGAGCGCTGGTGCCACGGGTTCGATGCGCTGGTGGAGCGGGCGGCGGAGTACCCGGCGGAGCGGGCGGCGAAGCTCACCGGGGTGCCGCGGGCGGACATTGAACGGGCCGCGGAGCTCTATGCTGACGGTCCGTCGTGTTTCGTGAGCGGGCACGGCATCGACGCCTTCAGCGCCGGGGTCCAGACCTTCCGTGCGTTTCATTGCCTGGTGGCCATCAGCGGCAACCTGGACCGCGAGGGCGGCAACCGCCGCGCCAAGAAGCCGGCGGGGTTTACCAACTACATCGAAGTGCTGCACAAGCCCGAGTTCCGTCTGCCCCTGGAAGTGGAGAAGCAGACCATCGGCGCGGACCGGTTCCCGCTGTGGGCGGGACCCGAGGGCTGGCAGACCGCGTGCCACAATCCATCGGTGATCGAAGCGGTGCTCACCGGCAAGCCTCACCCGGTGCGCGCCATGTACGTCAGCGGCGTCAACATCGTCATCACCTATCCCGACACCCAGAAGACCCTGGCGGCGCTCAAGTCCCTGGACTTCTTCGCGGTGGCCACCCACATGATGAACCCCACCGCGGAGTACGCGGACTTGGTGCTGCCCAAGACCACCGGGCTGGAGGACGAGGAAGTCTCGCTGGAGGGCTCCGGACCGTGCCTGAGCCTGATCCAGCCGGCGGTGGAGCCTCAGGGCGAGGCCCGCGGTGACTTCCGCATCGCCCGCGACCTGGCGCGGGTCATCGAGGCCCGGGGCGTCGCCGAGGCGCGCCGGTTCATTCCCTGGGAGACCAAGCGGGAGTTCAACGACTTCCTGCTGGGCAGCTGCGGCGTCACCGTGGAGCAGATGCGGGAGACGGGATACGCGAACTTCCCGTTCACCTACGGCGATTTCGAAAAGGCCGGGTTCAAGACCAGGACCGGCAAGGTGGAACTCTATTCCGAGCGGCTCGCCGAGCTTGGGCTCGACCCGCTGCCGGACTACACGCCGACCCGGGCGGAGCGGGAGACGCCGGCGGTGCGCGACGCCTACCCGCTGACGCTGCTCACCGGGGTGCGGGAGCGCACCTACCACCACTCGCGCTTCCGCGACCAGGGCTGGGCGCGCAAGGTCTCGCCCGACCCCTGGCTGCAACTGCACCCGGAGACCGCCACGCGCTACCGCCTGGCCGAGGACGACTGGGTGTGGGTGGAGACCGCCGGCGGGCCGGGCCGCTGCCGCTTGAAGGTCCGGGTCACCGACGCCACCCTGCCGGGGGTGGCGCGCACCGGCATGGGCTGGTGGTACCCGGAGGCCGAGGGGCCTCACCGGGGCGCGCTGGAGGTGAACATCAACGCCGCCATGCGCTATGATGGGCCGTGGGACCCGGTCACCGGGTCGGCGGACACGCGCGGGTTGCCGTGCCGCATCGCCAAGGTAGAGAGCCTGTGATAACACCCGTAAATCGAAACAACGCCCTTCGACTTCGCTCGCCCTTCGACAGGCTCAGGCCTCGCTACGCTCAGGGCGAACGGAGGTTGGGAAGCGAATGCGTGTTTAGAGCTTCGGAGGAAGAGCCATGCTGAAGATCGTCAGACAACCGGCCGTGCTGAATGAGCCCGTGGTGGACCCCGCGGCCTGGACCGCGGAGGATCTGGCCGCCGACCAGAGCTGGATCCACCCGCTGACCGAGAGCGATATCGCGGAGCTGGACGCGGCGGTGGCGCGGGTGGAGGAACGCGGGCTCGACATTCTGGACATCACCCGCGAGGACTTCGTGCTCCAGACCCTGGGAGACCGGCTCGACGGCATCGCCGCCGACGTCGTCGACGGCCGCGGCCTGGCGCTGATACGGGGCGTTCCGGTGGAACGCTACAGCCGCATGCAGTCCGCCATCGCCTTCTGGGGCATCGGCCTGTTCCTGGGCGAGCCCGTGTCCCAGAACTCCAAGGGGCACCTCCTGGGCCACGTGGCCGACCTCGGCGGCACGCTCAAGAACCCCAAGCACCGCGGCTACCAGACCCACGACATGCTGCCGTTTCACTGCGACGCCTGCGACGTGGTCGTGCTGATGTGTCTGCACCCGGCCAAGTCCGGCGGCAGCAGCCGGTTCACGAGCACCCTCAACGTCTACAACGAGATGCTGAAACGCCGCCCCGAGCTGGTGGCGGAACTGGCGGCCCCCATCTATCGTGACCGGCGCGGCGAGGTCCCCGAGGGCAAGGATCCGTGGTGGCAGCTCGCCATTTTCAACTTCTACGAAGACTATCTGACCGTGAGCGCGGGCGGCACCTATATCCGCTCGGCCCAGCGGTTCGAGCAGTTGCCGCGCCACAGCGAGGCCCTGAAGGAGGCGCTGACCCTCTTCGCCGATCTCTGCAATGAGCTGTCCTACGACATGGAGTTCCTGCAGGGCGACGTGCAGATCCTGCACAACCACGTCACCGCCCATTCGCGGACGGAATTCGAGGACTACCCCGAGCCCGAGCGGAGGCGCAACCTGCTGCGTCTATGGCTCGGCACACCCGAAGGACGGCCGCTGCCGCCGGCGTTCAGCGACCGTTTCGCCCACCTGGAGGAAGGGGAACGCCCGGCCGGCGGCGTCGTGGTGCCGGGGACGGTGTACAAGGCACCGCTGTATCCGGAGTAGGGAAGGCTGAAACACCCTTCCGAGATGTTTGCGCTGCCGCGATACTCCGTCCCATAAGACACCGCCGCACCGCACGCGACAATCCAAGAGGGCTTACGCCCCGCGTGCGGTGGCGGCATCTCGCCTCTGGCAGGTTGTCGAAAAATTCCCGACGAGATGGGTTGGCGCCCTTCGACTTCGCGCCGCTGACGCGGCGCTACGCTCAGGACGAACGGTTAAGTCAAGGAATTCTGGTGAAGATTCTCCGATGAAGATTCCCTGATGAAGATTCTCCGATTAAGATTCTCTGACTAAGATTCCGTTCGTCCTGAGCGTAGCGCCGCGCTAGCGGCGCGAAGTCGAAGGGCGCCAACTCGAAGGGCGCCACACGGTGTTTTTCAACAACCACACTAGTCAGGTTTCCCGCACAGAGTGGCGAAGTTGAGCTAGTATGGCCGGCAGAGCCGGTCGCGTCCGCCCCAGATGTCGATGCCGCCGGCGATGACGTCGCGGGCCTCCATCGTCAACGCGTCGCCGGCGGCCACGTAAGGCGCCCCGGGATAGTTGATGAGCTGAAGCCGGTCGTAGGCGCCCACCACGCGGTCCGCCGCCGGCAGCTCCACCTCGACATCGCGGTTGCCGGTGCTGACCACGGCATCGGCTTCCTTCTCGTAGTAGAGCAGCGGCGCGTCGGTGCCGTCCTTGCCGCCGTACTCGTAGGTGACGAGGACGGTCTTGATGCCTTTCTCCTCGCAGCCTTTGACCGTCAGCATGACTTCGATGAAGGCGTTGCCCGAACCCGTGCGGGTGATCAGGGCGGCGTCGGCGCCCAGGGACATGGCCACCCGGACGGCGTTGTGGGCGGCGATCTCCTTTTCGCGGGAGGTCTCGAAACCGATGCGCGCCAGGATGACCCCGGCGAACCGGAATCGCTGGTCACGCATGAGCTCCAGGCACAGGGGCTGGTTCTGCCAGTTCCAGGTGATCGGATGATAGCTGACGGTGCGGATGGTGCTGGGGGTGATGGCGCCGTCCGTGAGCTCGTTGGGGTGGATGACGGTTGACAGGGACTCCTGGACCGGGAGGCCGTAGTAGGCCACGTTGGACGGCTTGTTGTCGGGTTCGGTGAAGCAGCCGATGATGACCACGGCTGACGGGAGATCCTCTGCACGGGCGTCCGGATCATGGATCTCCACGTCGTCCGGTTGGAGCTCCGTGGTGGTCTCGGCGAGCCGCAACGCCACGCTGAACTCGGCGCGCTGGATGGCCTGATGCGCCTCGTAGGCGGGCAGCCCGTCTTCCAGGTCCAGGGTCATCACCAGGTTCACCAGGGCGCTGAACGGGGTCATGTCGGCGCCCGGACCCCACATGTCCAGGATGGCGCTGCGCTGGGATGTGGTGCCGGTGCGCACGGTGCCTTCGTAGGCCACGGCCGTGACCAGCGCCATGCCCGAGAGCCGGTGCGTGCGTCCCTGGCCCACCGGGGCCACCGGCCCCAGGATTCCGGGAAATACCTGCCCGCTGCCGGCGGTCTTGATCCGCGGCTCCACCACGTCGCGGATGCCGGTGACCCGCGCCTTCTCGCCGGGGCGCACCACGTCGAAGCCGGCGGACCGCACCCGCGGGTCCTCCCGGACGAAAGCGGCCAATCCTTCGGAATCCACCTCCAGAACGCCGGCGGCATAGCGCGTCTCCCGGCCGAGCCGGATCTCGCGCACGCGGTACTCGGCTAGTTCAAGACCCGTCATGGTTGTGTTTCCCCCGCCTCACACCGCCTGGATTCCCGCATTCGCGGGAATGACGGATGGGCGCGCAGCGTTCGCGCCCGCGTCAGTGCATGTGCTGGCCGCCGTCCACGCTGATGGACTGGCCGGTGACGAAGTCGCTGTCATCCGACGACAGGAAGATGACCGTGCCCACCAGGTCGTCCGGGTACTGGTCCCGCTGGAACGCGCGGCTCTTGCGCCGGTTCTCCAGTTGCTGGGGGGTGGTGACGCCGTCCTGGCTGTCGCCCGATATGGTGAGGCCGGGCATGATGGAGTTGACGCTGATCCCGTCGGGGCCGATCTCCCGCGCCAGCGCCCGGGTGAATCCGAGCACGCCGGCCTTGGAGGTGACGTAGTGGAGGAACATGGGCGTCCCGCCCAGGATGGTGCCGGAGGAAATGTTGATGATCTTGCCCTTGCCCTGCTCCTTCATGGCCGGGTAGACCGCCTGCACGCACAGGTGCAGACCCTTGACGTTCACCGCCATGACCCGGTCCCATTCGTCCTCGCCGATCTCCATGAAGGACTTTTTCGTGAGCGCCGTGTACAGCGCCGCGTTGTTCACCAGCACGTCGATGCGCCCGTATTCCTTCAGTACCGCATCCGCCATCTCGCGGGTCTTTTCCGGCGAGGCGACGTCCACGGCCACGGGGATGGCATCGCCGCCGTCCTTCCTGATCTCCTCGGCCACCTGGGTGGCGGCCTCCACCTGGATGTCGGCCACCGCGACCTTGGCGCCTTCCCGCGCCAGCCCCTTGGAGTAGGCACGGCCGATGCCGATGCCGCCGCCCGTTACGATCGCGACCTTCCCGTCCAAACGCATGATTCAATCCTCCTTCGCTGATACTTCGCTAGGCCCTTCGACTTCGCTTCGCTCAGGGCGAACGCAAACTCTCCTCAAAGCCCATACAACTCCACCGCGGTCTTCCACAGCACCTGCTCCACGTCCTCTTCCGAAATACCGGACTCCTTCACCACCTTGAGCCTTGCCGGGTACAGCGGCTCCGGCACTTCGACGCACCGCCAGGTGGGCGACCAGTCGGTGCCGAACATGATGCGGTCGGCGCCGATGGTCTCCACCGCCCTCCGCAAATGTTCGGCGGTGGTGGAGGTGGTATCGAAATACACGTTGGGGTTGCGCATGGCAACGATCAGCGCCGATTCGAAGTAGTGCTGGATGGCCCGCCCCATCTTGGTCAGGACGATGGGGACCTCGGGGTAGCGTCCGGCGATCTCGTCCACGTAGATGGGGTCGGCATAGTACATGCGCCCGGGAAACTGGGTCCAGCCGGTGGCGATGAGCTGTGGCACCCGGTAGCGCGCCAGGGTTTCCATGATCGGCCGCAGGTCGTCGGCGATCCTGACCGGATGCGTCTCGGTGGTGAAGGGGCCGCCGTGGGATTCGCCGATGCCCTTGAATCCCAGCCGTTCGATGCGGTCGGCGATCTGCTCCGGCGCCGCCGCCCGGAGCGCCGGCGCGTTCTCCCAGACGCCGTTGCCCGAATAGTCTTCCCCCAGGCTCGCCAGCCCGTACAGCCGGTCCGGGTACCGCGCCACCGCCGCCGCGGTCTTCTCGTCCTTCTCGTCGGGGCTGTCGCAGCCGCCGGTGGTCATGATCAGCGCCTTGTCCACGCCGTACCGGTCCATGTCCGCGATCAGCTCGTCCACGTAGTCCACCAGCGGCTCGCGGTCCCGGGCCTGGTACAGCTCCGGATGGTTTCGGCGGAAGCCGATCAGGTCCGGGACGCTGCGGATCTTGTCACGCAGGTCCCGGTAGGCGGGCGGCCCGAAGGGGTGACAGTGGACCTCGACGATCATGCGCGCCCTTGGTCGTCCGCCCGCCCTGACCGGACGTCCGTCACTGTTTCGGCACCAGGATGCCCTTCAGCCTGGCCAACAGCCCGGCGTCGAGCGCGAAGAACTCGTTCACCGCCTGAACTACCCGGGGGCCGGGAATGGGATTGATGATGAGGTTGGCCTTTTTCGCCTCGGCCAGCAATTTGGGGTCCTTGAAGGTGGCCGCGAAGGCCTTGCGCAAGAGCTCCACGCGGGCTTTCGGCGTGCCCGGAGGCAGCGAGAAGGCCCGCAGGATCTCGTGGGCGTTCCGTCCCACCACGCCCGCGAACTGGCGCTGGTCCTCGGACTTGGCCAATTCGAGGATGTTGGGCACGTCCGGGAGCCTGGGGTGGCGGCCGACGCCCACCTGCACCACGAAGTTCAGCTCACCCGGGATGCTCTTCGGCCAGTACGAGAGGATGACGTCGGGACTCCAGCAGCCGCCGAAGACCTCCCGCTTCTCGATGGCGAGACGGACCCTGGCGGCCCCGCCGTATCCTTCCACCAGCTTGAGCGGCACCCCCGTGATCGACTCCACCAGCCGGGGTATGTCCGAGATGGAGCTGCCGGGCCCCATGCCGCCCAGCTTGAGCGGCTGCTTCGCCGCAAGCCACTGGTCCATGGTGGTGATGCCGCTGTCCTTGGCCACCACGCACGCCGTGTAGCTGGGCTTGGGGACGGTGATCCATTCGAACTTCCGGGCATCGAACTGGACCCGCTTGTTCCCGAGGACCTGCTGGAGCACCAGGGTCCCCACCCAGTGCCCGATGGTGAGGCCGTCGGGCTTGGCCCGGTTGTACATGTAGTTGGCCGCGATGAGGTTGCCGGCGCCGGTCATGCTGGTGACCAGGGTCCTGGGCGCCCCGGGAATGTGCTTGCCGATGTGCCGGCCCACGAGCCGCGCGTAGGCGTCGAAGCCCCCGCCGGGAGCCGAACCCACGATGATGCGCACCGTCTTGCCCTTGTAGAAGTCGTCCGCGGCCGACGCCGCGGTCGCGGTCATGGCGATGAGGGCGATGCCGAGGGCAAGGGCGACTCGGAGCACGGAAAGACGATAGGGTCTCATAAGCTTCCTCCTTGTGAATACAACGGTTCGGACCGGCCCTCAGGCCGGGGATTTCGTTTCGTCAGGCATCACCAGCCGGCAATGCACGGCCTCGGCCAACAGATCGGTGATCAGGAACGCCTCCATGAGGTCGCGGCCCCGGGCCACGGTGCCGTGGCCCTGCAGGATCACCACCGGGTGCCGGTTCAGCGCCTCCGCCACCGGCGCCGGGTCGGTGACCGTCGGGCCGTCGTGGGGAATCACCGGCACCCGGCCCAGACTATACTCCTCTTCGAAGCTCAAGGGTACGAATACGCTCCGGTCCCGGCAATAGGCGATGATCTCCGGCGGGTGGACGTGGACCACCGCCCGGGCGTCGGTGGTCTCGTATACGGCCAGGTGCAGGGTCGTCTCGCTGGAAGGTTGGCGCCGCGGATCGACGGCGTTGCCGCGGGCGTCGATTTCCACGATGTCTTTCGCGTTCAGAAAGCCCAGCGCCGTGTGCGATCCGGTAATCAGGTACCGGCTCCTGCCGAAGCGGCAACTGAGGTTGCCGCCCCAGCCGCTTACCAGATGGCGCTCGAAGAGTTTCTCGCCCCACCTGATGATCTCGGCCCGCGACCCTTTCGACGTCTGTCCCATGGGTTCGTCCCGTTTCGGCACTGTTAGCCGCCTGTCGGATTCTAGCGTCCTTCGACTTCGCTCCGCTGGCGCTCCGCTACGCTCAGGACGAACGGGGGTGGGGCCTTCCAACCGCCGTGGGTGGGGCTTTCCAACCGCCAGGGTTGGGGCTTTCCAACCGCCGGGGTTGGGGCTTTCCAACCGCCGTGGGTGGAGCTTGTCCAACCGCCGGGGTTGGAGCTTTCCAACCGCCGGGGTTGGGGCTTTCCAACCGCCGGGGTTGGAGCTTGTCCAACCGCCGTGGGTGGAGCTTTCCAACCGCCGTGGCTGGGAGTTCTCCAACCGTTCGTCCTTGTATCTTGAGGGGGAGAAGGGGAAAAGAGAGGACAGGGCGTGACAGACCGATTCGTCCTGGGTCAGAGAGACCGTCGCTCAGC
>Ga0209754_1002337_pt1 | contig 15420 bp, 14 predicted proteins | sample MesohylBB_FD_187295 | JGI IMG/M metagenome (GOLD analysis project Ga0209754, IMG submission 187295) | Host-associated microbial community of the marine sponge Aplysina aerophoba from Gulf of Piran - sponge mesohyl, lysed by bead beating... | ecosystem: Host-associated > Porifera > Sponge >... | reverse complement strand
GGCGGACTCGGCCGCCGATATGCGGGCGGTGACGACGGGCGGTGCGGCGCTCAGGCATCACGCCGCACCGCCACGGGGGAATGGGGGCAGCGCCCCCATGCGCGACCTCCAAGGGAGCGCGATGCGCGGGGGGATCGAAGGGGGGCGGGAGCCATCCCCTCGCCAGCCCCGTTGTATGACAATGGGTAGGCTGGCTGGACGCCATAACAGCGACCAACGCCCCCGTGGGCCGCGCCCGTAAACGGGCCGGCCCAACGCGCGGCATCCGCCTCTTCGACGCGCTCATGAGCTGCCCGGCGTCTCGGAGTTCGCGGTCCATGAACCGCGCAATCCGGACATGGGCGAATGCCTCTCCCCGACGGCCACCGAGCGCAACCGACTCGCCCCGGCGTCCCCTCAAGCCGAAGAAACCGCGCGCACCTTGGCGGCCGTCAAGATGGGCGATCCCATCGTCCGCTTCCCTGTTGAGCGACTGTGTGTCAGCGTCTCCATGCCTGAGACGTTGAACAACCGTTCTTGAGGCAGTCAACCCTCAGCGAATCTCCTCTTTTCCGGTAACGTTCGAGGATGTCCGGTAACGTAAGGCAGCCTCGTGAAGCCGCCGCCAGCGACTTGTCGAAACGCCCCCGTTTCGGCATCTGGCGAGCCTGTCCGTGCTACCGGGCATCCCCATACGGGCGACCGTGCCAAAGTGTTTCGGCAACGGGGCGAGATCCCCGGGGCACGACGCTGGTCGGCCTACAACGCTCCCACGCGATGACGGCCGCCTTCGGTTCATCCCCGCAGGCGCGGGGAACACCCTGGCCCCCTTGGCGTTGCTGGCCTGGATCGCGGTTCATCCCCGCAGGCACGGGGACACGGCGCCAGGTCCACCGCCAGCCCCGAATGTGCATCGGTTCATCCCCGCAGGCGCGGGGAAACACGTGAGCTGGAAGGCGTGGACTACGACGGGCCGCGGTTCATCCCCGCAGGCACGGGGAACACAGCCGTGTCCTGAACCCAATCGACGACAGCCCCGGTTCATCATCCCCGCAGGCGCGGGGAACACCCGCCCCAGGAGGGAGCCTCGATCCCTACAATCGGTTCATCCCCGCAGGCGCGGGGAACACCCGGACGTTTCGCGGCGGGCGCATCAGCTTCTCCGGTTCATCCCCGCAGGCGCGGGGAACACATCTTCTGAAGACGCCGCACGTATGGATTGTCCGGTTCATCCCCGCAGGCGCGGGGAACACACCAGGTCGGACGCGACGCCGGCGAGCTCCAGCGGTTCATCCCCGCAGGCGCGGGGAACACGGCGGTAGTGAACGGTGCGGCGGCGACGTTGGCGGTTCATCCCCGCAGGCGCGGGGAACACGATACCGGCGAAGAAGTGTGTGGAGTGGTAGCCGGTTCATCCCCGCAGGCGCGGGGAACACTGCAATTTGCATTACGCGGCGGAACCCCTTACCGGTTCATCCCCGCAGGCGCGGGGAACACCAGATCCGGAACGTGGACCCTCAGGGGTTCAACGGTTCATCCCCGCAGGCGCGGGGAACACAGCGCCCAGGTGAGCGCCTCCAGCACCGAGGACGGTTCATCCCCGCAGGCGCGGGGAACACTCCGCGCAGGGTGGCGAGTGGGACACCGTCGCCGGTTCATCCCCGCAGGCGCGGGGAACACCTGCGGCTCACCGCGACCGCGGACGGGACGATCGGTTCATCCCCGCAGGCGCGGGGAACACGTCTAAGCTCCCCTTGGGTCCGGGTAGCGGGTCGGTTCATCCCCGCAGGCGCGGGGAACACCCGGGCATACAATGAGCCTTGCATATCGCTTACGGTTCATCCCCGCAGGCGCGGGGAACACGGCGCGCCCCACCCCTGAAAGCGGTGGTACGTCGGTTCATCCCCGCAGGCGCGGGGAACACGAAATCGACCGCCTCCGCCGCGAACACTCACTCGGTTCATCCCCGCAGGCGCGGGGAACACTGGACAATGACGGACGGCAGTCGATGGCCCGCCGGTTCATCCCCGCAGGCGCGGGGAACACACTTGCGTCCAAACCCAACAATGATAGGAGTTTACCACGTTTGTCAAAAAGCTACCGGCTACTTCAGAGAATTCCGCAAGTCAGAACGGCAGGTCTTCCTGAGGCGCCTGACCCGCCTCGCAAACCATGGTTTGCTCACGGTCCAGCGGCAGGAAGCGGACAAGCTTGAATCCGTCAAGCTTGATGGGGGTGCGCCGGTTGTGTCCCCAAGTATCGAAGTCGAAACCGGCGTCGTTCGTAGCGCTCGCCCACGCGATGACCGCGTCTCCATCTTCGATCTCTGCGCGCACCTGCCGCCAGATCATCTCACGCGTTCGCCGTGAATAGTTGCCGAGGTAGACTCCAGCCCTGACTTCCAGGAGCCATACCGCAAGTCGACCGCGAAGGCGTGGGGGTGCGTTACTAACCGCGATGACCAACATCACCCGACTGTTTCTCCTCGAAAGCGATGGGTTGCGCCTCCGGATGCGGAGGTGGTGGCTCGTGTCCTCCGGCAGCCAAGATCTGGTCGATCTCGGGGATAATCCGTCTCAACAACTTGGTCCTCCTGAAGCTGTCGCGGCATCCCCGACGCACCTCGCCACTGGGGTCACGCACTGCGCGAGGTTCACCACGCTGCGCCTTCGCGGCGATCCTCATGGCAACCGGCACGACGGTCTCGAACTTGTATATGTCGGCAACGTCGAATACGAACGACCTCGGCTTGCCGGTATGCAGGAACCCGATTGCGGGCGCATACCCTGCGGCGAGGATCGCGGCTTCCGCCAACCCATAGAGGCAGGTAGTCGCTTGGCTGAGGCAACGATTCGGAAGGTCCCCGACCGTCCATCTCCGGGGGTCGTAGGACCGTCCCCTCCACTTCACCCCGTGCTGCTCCGCCAGCAAGTGATACGTCCGCTTAACCCGCGCCTTCGATACCCCGGAGCTGCTCCACCGACCGACGCATTGGGGCTGGCTCGCCGAATCGCATGCTGTACATCTTTCGCACGATCTTGAGGCGCGCCGAAGGATCCAATGCCATGCGAGCCTGGTGAAGGAGGCGATCGGCACGAGCCCCCCCAGGGGCTGACCAGCCGAATAGAGTCGAACCCCCGCCTCGCCTACCCACAGTAGCAGCGTGCCGACGCGTGCCGCGAGTGTGACGGCAGCATGCGAGATCCGCGCCCCCGGCTCCAGCAGCAGGCAAACGATGCCACCGATCGGTATGTGTGTACGAGTGCCGCTCTTGTCCACGACCACGAACGCGCCATCCAGCACATCCAGCCGACCCCGCTCGACAAACAGAATGGATGCACGATCCTTCAACGGGATCGGCTTCGGGGGGATCATGCCGGGGCCGGTGGACATGTGACGGACGACGATGCTGGGTCTAGGGAGGCGGATACGACCTGGATTCGATCCGGCGTAACAACATGAGGCCACACCCATACGCTTTGGCGGATCCGAAACCACGTGTAACGGCCGTTAGGAGCGATGACGGATCCTCGACCCTGAGAATCCCTTCGAACTCCAGCGTCGAGTAGGACACGGTACCAGCGGCACGATGGCGCATGCGGTGCTGTGCGTACCCGTCAATCCGTACCTCCCCGAGTCGAACTGCGAAGCCGGAGCGCGCTGCCTGCTGCTCTAGCCAAGCGAAACCGGCTTCACGTACCGTCTTCAAGCGCCGGGCGGCGCGTTCCCCTTCGCCCCGACGAAGGGCATGCATGACGATGTCGTGTTTGGCCAACCGGTGCTCGGGGCCGGCCCGCCGTCGCACGACCGGATTGGCGTGCAATGAAAAGCGCAGGCGGTCACCGGGTTCGAGAAGTGGAGCGAAGCGCTTTGGCTCGTCGAGCTCAAAGAGACCGTGCGGATCCTCGGGTCTGCGGGCCGACAGGGTGAGGAACGTACCAGGCTCCATCTCCCGCCAAAGGAAATCGCGGGTACGCTCGACACCATCGGTGAACAGGTACCACATCAGGTGATGGCCGGGCTTCCCGGGCGACGCGCCCGGCTGCGGCCCCAGCAGCACGGGCAGGAGCGCCCGAATCGAAGTGTCGCGCCGAAGGCGTGCCCTAGATAGAAATCGGTCCCCGCTCACGTGCCCTCCACCTCCCATACACGCTCGACCCGATCCGCGAACTGCCAGCGCTCGCGGCTAACCACCGAGTCCCGGCGCCGCTCCTGCCGTGAGCCGTCGGGCACGCCGGGCGCATCCCCATCGCAGGCGAGCTGCACAAGCTTCCCCGGATCCCAACCAATCCGATCAAGCAAGGCCGACTCCTCCGGGTTGGTTTTCCGAGTGGCCAGCGCCCCGAACACGTCGTCCGCTACTACAATCTGCGGATCGAGCGGCAGCCCCAAGGGTGCCGACTTTCGACCCAAGTAGAGGACGAAAGCTGGGCTTCGAAGGGCATCCAGTAGATCGCGGAGATCCACCGACGAGTGTGGACGCAGCCACAGCGCGGCCCGGTACAGCGCATCGGCGCGCCATTCCCTGACCGAAAGCACAGTTTGGACCTTTGACGACGCCCCAAGTTCCTCTCGGCGGGTGCGGAATACTTGCCCGCGGGCCGGTCGTCCGCTCTGGGTAGTATGGTAGTCAACCAAGGACCTGCCAGGTGCATCGGTGCACACTGCGTAGTAGAGACCCGATTCGAGGTCGTCGTGTCCCGCGCTATCCGAACGGAGGATGCCTTTAGCCGCGGCAACGAGTCCCAGCACGGCGGAGCGGCCGGGCCGCGCCCAGCTCATGCGCCGCTCGCCGACCGCGACCTCTCCGCAAGAGCACATCGGCGCGTACAGGGTGAACGTGAGGAAGTGCATTGCCGTCAGAGGCTCGTGGCAAACCTAATAAGTTCGCGCAGGGTCCCCTCGCCGCTCTCGCAGTCGACTTCATATTGGCTATCGGCGCAGGCACCGTATGCCGCGTCGAGTCGATCACGAAAGCTGCGTAGCGCGTCTATGGAATCGACGGCTTGATCGTGACCGGATACTGGCCTGAGGAACGCGGCCGCCAAGCTCCTCGGCTGGGCCGTCCCCTTTTCGCCCAGCACGTAGCTGGCGCGCGCGCGGCTCGCGAAGCTGGCTTGTTTGCCTCGCGGAGCAACCGTCGCTGCCGCTTCGATGAGCGCGGCCACGCTTGCCTTCGCAACAGCCTCTGCTGCTTGGTCGCCGCCGAGATTGTTCTTCAAGAGCCCACGATCCACGCACACGTACCCGTAGAATAGTCCGGTCCCAAACTCCTGCACGCTCAGAAACCCTGCGCCAGCATCTTCCCCGCGCGCTTTAAGGTCGTCTACCGCGACGTAGTAGTCGTCCTCGGCGATGGCCCGGTGCGTCGTGATCGCGTGCGCCACTTGGACGGCGGCCTCACGATTGTAATCGGGCTTACTTGCCAGCATCCGGCCGAACATTGCGATATCGGCCGCACCATCGCTCCTCAGGAGAATATTCTCGGGTCTCGGCGCATCCGATCCACCGACAGCCGCCTCATCGGCAAATCTAATCGCCCTCTGACGCTCCTCCGGCGAAATGAAGGCCAGTTGCTCGATGAAGGTCGGATGACGATCCTTTTGCTCCTTGAGCTTGCCAAACACTTCCGCGACCGCGCGCGCCTTCTTGAGGGCATCCTCCTCGGCGATGTCCCTCTCCACCAGCCTGTCGAAGATGACTTGCCCAAGCCGTTGCGTCCGTTCCGCGAGGTGGCCTTCCAGTTGGTCCCGGAAGACCGACGAAGTCCGCCAAGCGCGCTTCAAGCTTTGTGATGAAACGCGCAATCGAGGCACGCCCCCGAAGACTACGCTCTTCGGTCTTCCCGTATCGTCCCGGTTGAGGTTGGACGGCCCATATGCGGTCAGGAAGTGAAGTTGCAGATAGTCAGCCATGAGAGTCTCCGTTCCGGGGCTCGTTGGATGATGGTCCGGGCAGCCGTTGCCCGGACTGAATGGCACCGGACACACTGTAGTAGTCAAATATCCACCGGCGCTTTACGCCATCGCCCCAATAGAGGATGGAGAACCCGAGATCCGTCACGTTTGCCCTGCCCTTCAGCATGCGAACCAGGCGTCGCATCGGATCCATGAGCTCGCTCGCGGGAGTCTGCATGAGCCGTCGGAACCGGGGTTCCGACAACCGAGCCGAGCCGTCGTCATCAAGAGACTTTCGCCCCAGCGCCTTGGCCACCGTGCGCTCATCCGTCTCTCGCACAGTAGCCAAGACACCAGCGAGAATCGCGGTCCGGTCCGGGTCGCGCGGAAGCCGCGCCACCAGACGCAATGCTTCCGGCACCTGGATGACTTCCAACGGGGTTCTCGCCCGCCGCAGCTTCGCCAACACGGCCCGCTGTCTTCCCGATGCCGGTCCGTCCGCCGGTATCAGCCAGCGCCACCAATCCTGGGTGATCGCCTGCACTGTTGACCGCCTTCCCTCGGTCATGCCGCCTCCGTCCGCCGCCTCGGCGATGGTATTCTCAGGTCCTTCTCGAACAGCGATATGCCCTTCCTGCCATGTCCAGCCAACGCGAGCCCAAGGAAATGAAGGGCCTTCGCGTGCCGGTACATGTTCCGATCCTCCAACCCCTCGGAGGGCGCGTATTCGTGAAAGAGCGCGAGTGCTGCCTGACGAAGCACATCGCTCCACCGCCGCCGCGCAGCCATGGTCGGGTCGTCAGCCAACGGCTGCTGTGTGACGAGCGCCATCGCGCGCCCGACAGCATTATGAAACGCGGCTTCCGTGTCACGGTACAGCCGTTCGCGGATGAACCCAAAGTCGCCCTTCGCGTCCTTCCGACGATTCCAGTTCGCTTCCTTGATGGCGTCGATCAAGAGTCTCTGGATGGTCGCGGCACCCGCTGTCACGCGCTTGATGAAATCCTCCAGGGCCGGCCGCGTCGCCGGTGGATAATTCATGAACGGCATCTCGCCTTCCAGCCAGCCCCGCGCCTTCATGCTATTCATGTCGTATCCGAAAGCCAGCAAGCGTCTTCCACGAACTCCCGGTATTCGAGACTGCCAGTGCCTGACGACGGCCGCCGGTCGCTGCTTCCCATCGGGGCTCGGAACGACGCAGCCCGGGTACATGCGGTAGTTGATGCCGCCCGGTTCGGGATGGACGGGCATCCATTCCGTCTTCTTCGCGGATTTGCGGTAGTATGGTGTCAGTGGATGGTCGAACCCCGCCATGTAGTTGGTTCCGTACTTCGGCATGACAAACGTGGAGATCACCATCAAATCCTCGCTGCCCATGATGTCGCAGAGGCGCCCTCGCGCTGCCTCGAAAACCAAGCGGATCCGTCTCGGCATACCCCAATAGACCTGGAGGGGTGCCACGTCCGACTGATTCGTCTCAACCCCGCCATGCTTCAGGTCCGAGGTCCTCGTCGGGCCGAGCCAAGGGAAAACGGTTGCCTGCCCATTGGACCGAGCAACCAGCGGCGGATCCCTCGCGTCAATTTGCTCTTGGGTTTCCACGTTGGGCCACAGCCGACCCCATAGCGTGGGACCGCATTTGTCGTGGTCCGCTATGACGAGCGTGGTCAATGGCCCACCGCCACGGAGCGACGTGCGGTGACCACTTCCGCCCTGCGGCGCATACGAGTTCATCGTGAATAGGGCCATGGCGGCTGCGGCCCGACCAAGAGTGTTCACCTGGCCACGTTTGACGAAGAGATCTTTGTTCGCCTTCCACGTCGCGTCTCCCGGGCTGTCGATGAGAAGTGTCGACACGCTCTTGCTTTTCTTTCCGCCAGCTTCTTCGAGAGCTTCGAAGTCCTGCATGAACCGCGGGCCATCTCCGGTCAGGTTGAAGGCATGGCGCACCTTGGAAAAGCGGCGTTGAAGTTCTTCGGGTGACGGCGGCACACTCCAGTCCTCCTCCCATTCATCGTCGTCTTCAGGTGCCGACGAGGTCGCAAGCAGCCCAATGAGAAGTTCATGCGCCGCGCCGTTGAAGTCTGGTCGCGGCCACGCGAAGGCGACGAACGGATCTCCGTCGAGGTCGTCGGTGACGCGCCAAGGCGGCACGGTCTCAACGCTGCCGCTCCGTCTCCGCATTGGGATCCAGGGCTCGTCAATCAGGTTGAAGACAGGTTCGTTCACAGCTCTCGGACTTCGGCGGCATCCCGGTAGTTGAGGCCAGTACGGGGGCCGTACCCCAACCGGATGTCGCGATCCCCCGATTTGGCTAAGCCAGTGTATGCGCCGCCGGTGACCGGGTCAAGGACAACAAGAATCTTCTCGTCTTCCCAGTGCCTCCATCCCGCCCTTGCCGCTCTCGACGCCCCCACGATGCGATCTGGAATTGCTTCGTCAGAGACACGCTTGGCTGAGACGGCGACCTCGCTGAGCCTCCATGCTTCGGCCTCTGTCGATTCACGGTTCCGCCGGGAGCCGAAGTGAGGGGCCACCTTCGCGTAGGGTGCCACTTGGCCACCGGCGAGACAGGCGAGGCGCAGAGAGACACTTGGATGGTCGTTCAGCCGAGTGGGTACCCTCCACTCCGACGCCCAACTATCACCCGCGAGGTATCCGCAGCCAAACCGGAGTACGTTGGTCGTCGCGATCCCCTGATCTGCCCCGCGCCTGCCCATGGCTTCAAGTGCTGCACCCATTAGGCCCTCCGGCACTCGCTCGCAGGCGCTCTCCCCGTAGACTTCCTCGACGAGGCCGCGCGAATCCCAGGGTGTGTCTATACACCCGCGACGCATCAGGACATTCACGGTGAGCCAGAGCCGCGCATGGTCCTGGTACACATGGCTGGCTCGCGGAAAGGCACTCCGGAACCAGTCGTCGGTGGCATCTTGTACAGCTTCCGGCCCCACGATCACGAACTCGGGCGACCCCCGTCTCTCCCGCCGATGGTGCCGCCACAAACGGCCCGCACGCTGCATCAGGAGGTCAACGGGTGCGAGATCCGAGACGATCACGTCGAAGTCCAGGTCGAGCGATTGTTCCACGACTTGCGTGGCAATCAGAATCCGGCCTCGCCGGTCATCCGGCGTGCTTTGCTTCCCGAAACTGCCAGTCACCTGCCGCTCGATCTCCAGACGGTCGGCCAGCGCGAAGCGTGCATGGAAAAGGAGTGGCTGCCGATCGAGAGGCCTCTCGGAGAGCTTGTGATACGTCTCAAGCGCATCATCCACGGTGTTCCGAATGTACAGGGCTGCTTGCCCCGCGTTCGCCGCGTGCCGAATGATATCGATTCCTTCGTCCGGGGAGCCCACGAAGCGGACAGGCAAACGCCGGGCCCGGCCACGCTGTCCGTCCACCTTCGCATGTACGTGAACTTGTCGCGCACGAATCGTTGCCAAGGGATACGCTGACGCACGCGCCGCCGGCGCTCCCGACCCGTGGTCACCGAGTCCGCGGGCAAACCCGGCAACAAGTCGCTTCCGAGACTCTAATGGCAGTGTGGCCGACAGCAAGATTGCGGACCCTCCGAGTCCCGCCTGAAACTCGAGCAGAGCCTCCATCTCGCGCATCATGTAGGCATCGTAGGCGTGCACTTCATCGAGAACGAGCACGCGCCGCATCAGTCCGTGTAGCCGCAACGACTGGAACCGGCTCGGCAGCACCGCAAGTAGCGCCTGGTCTATCGTACCAGCACCGACGTCGGCCAAGAACGCTTTGCGGCGATCATCCGAGACCCACGCCGCGCAGGCTGCCGAGGCGGTGGCTTCCGAATCCGGGTCGCCCGCCATCGAGTACGGTCGCTCGTTCCTTCCCGCACTAAGTGTGGCTCTCCGAAACCCTTCGTGAAACCACCGTGCGGAGTGTGCGAGGGAGATCGATGGAACGGAACCGGGCGTGAACAGGTGCCGCTGGGTCCGGGCGAGACGATCGAACATGGCGTTGGCGCTTGCCATCGTCGGGAGGGCGATGTACAGACCCTCCGCACCACCGTTCCTGATTAATCGGTGGGAGAGCATCAACGCGGCTTCGGTCTTGCCGCTCCCCGTGTCGTCTTCGATTACGAACAACGCGGGACCATCGGGCAACTCCACGTCGCGAGCCCACCGCTGCATCGGGCTCGGCTCGTGGTCTCCGATCAGGTCGCCGTACGCAAGATGACTGACGCACTTGGCGGGTACGATCCCAGCCTCTTCGACGGCCCGTTCGGCCTTCTTCCGGGCTTGCGCCAGATACTCTCCCAGATCGATACCGGACGCGGCATACGGAAACCATAGCTGGTTGGATCCTATCCAGTCGGCCAATGTCACAAGTCCGGCGAGCGCCCAAGACGCCCGTTTCGCCGTCCATCGGTCGACCTCGACCGAAGGCGGTGCCCAGAGTTGCCGAAGATCGCGGATGAACTGGCGCGCGACTGCGATTCCGATCGTCCCGAACACAGGATCGAGGTGCGACTGGTCGGCCCAAGGCGGTGCGCCGTGATGCCCGGCGACTGCCGAGACCAAGGGGCGCCACGCCCTCCACACCATCGATGATTCCGAATCCGATGGAAGGAAGTGCGACCAACCAGAATCATACAGTGCCAGACAGCCTCGGCCATGATCGAAGGAGGTCGGCAGACCCCTTGGGTCGTCCTCAAAACACGCGGGAAAGTGTTGGGGCTCCTTTGCTTGGAACTGCTTCGCGAACTTTCCGATGTCGTGGAGCCCGATCAGGTAACACACAACGGAAACCAACTCCTCCTCGTTCGACATCCCAAGGAGTCGCGTCAACGATGCTCGAAGGCGGGAATTCCGTCCCAGCAGAGTCTCAGCAACCGCAGCAACATCGAGGCTGTGGAAGGGCAACGGATGCCACTTGACATCCTGATCGTCGCGAAGTGGCCGGGCCTTACCCCAAAACGATTGTGTCATCATCTTGTAGACGGAGACATAGCGCGGGTTCTCCACCTCAATCCCTCCGCCAGACCGAAATCGACCGGCGACGCGAGTAGCTCGTCGGCGCCCTCCGGATACCGCCTCCCCAGCGTCGATGGCCCTGGCCATCCGCGTTCGTCACACAGTGCCGCGTCCGGGTCTCCCTCGTCAGCACTTGAAAGTACTGCCCGCGGATCGCGCCGTCGAGGACTGGACTGGACTGGGCGGCAACAGCGAGCTCCGCGCCGGGCACCCTCATGGATGCGGCGCCAAGTGTCATCGGCCCATCGTGGTATTGACCCGCCCATCCATCTCGTATTCCACCTCGACTTGGTAGAGTGTTCGGGCCGTTAATAGTAACGGACTTGAGCGCGTCCCCAGAATCCCAGTGCGCATCCGAGCCACGATCGACTTGAGCCGTGACGGCCACGCCCGGCACCCCACATTCTCAAACGCGGAGGGGTGCTGCCGCGGGGCAGCCGACGAACGGGGAGTCTTCCATGCCGATTGACGTTAGGCCGTCAGTGCGGCCCCCTAACGCGCGTTTCCTATTGGAAGAGAGTGCGTCCCGCTTAAAAAGCGGCAGCAGCTTGCGGCGGTCCGGATGACCAGTGTAGCATTGGCAGCAGATGAAGGAGGCAGTCAGAAAGTGGCGCCGGGAAGCAGCCCCAAGAGGAGAGGATTACTTTGCATGAGCGGATCCCCTCACGACGCACTGGATGTAGCGATTCGCAAGGCCAGGGAGTCTCTTGACGAGATTGAGCGACTGAGCGGGGAGCTACGGCGAAAGACGCAGTATGTGGGAGTCACACTCGACGAGGCGATCGTGAGCGTGCTCGACGACCGCAAAGAACGCAACCCGACCCAGATCCACAGAGCAATCAAGGCGGGGTGGTGGGCATTTTGCAAGCGATTCGGTTCGCAGCTACATGTCGAAGCTCGAGCGTAAAGGGAAAGTTGTCGAGGTCAAGCGAGGACATGGGAGTGGGGATTGGGGCGGTGGTGTGGAGTCAACCTGGACTGTTCCCTGAAGCGGAAAGCGGGGTTTCGCAGAGGTGCATTACAGGGAGCAGGGGGGCAGCCAGCAACGTCAAATCTGGCGGCGTCTTGACCACGGATTCTTCCGCCGGTGCCAACGTCGAGTTTCCCGCCATGAGAGTCGTGCCCTCCTCACCCTTACCGAGCAGGATCGTGTGCTACGCGCCGTTGGTACGCGGTCTCGGACCGTATTCGTCAGGGGGACCCGTGATGTCTGTGGCTCGCCTCCAGGAGCCGGGGAACGCAGCGTACTCACGGCTCTGGCGAAGCCGGGGTGAGGAGGGTGGTGAGGGGAATGCGATTCCCGCAGATCGAGGCGATTTCCCCGCTGTTTCGGACCAACAGGAGCCGATGCGGTTCAAGGGCAGAAAGCGCAGATCGTGCAGCCCTGTAAGTAGTTAGACGATCTTCTGCCGTGATTCAGACCTCTGGCGATCCGCTGGGACACCGCGACTGGGCGAGGGCGAAACGGCAAGCGGACGAGTTCGCGGCCGGGTTCGTCGGCCCGGACCTGAACGGCAAGGCGGAAGCCGAGCCCGAGCCGCTCACCCTGGAAGGGCTTTTTGAAATCTACGGTGAGGAGGTGACGCCCACCAAGGAGGAGCGCAACGGGCATCACGACCGGTCCGCGATGGCGATGTTCCTCAAGTTCCTTGGGGCGGACCGAAGGCCGGAAACGCTGTCCCGGCGGCTGCTATCAGGTTGAGATATGGTTGTAACAGTTGAACTTAGAAGTTCGGCTGGCCAGATTCCCGCTGTCTGACTCCCGCTAAAGGGATTCCAGGCCTAAACCTCGCGGCGGCTTTCCAAAGCCTCCCTGAGTTGTCCCTCGTCGGCCTGCTGATAGCAGCGGATGACCGTGTGCGCGTTCTTCCAGCCGCCAAGCTGGCACAAGACCTTGAGGGGTAGGCTCATGAGGTCGGACGCGAACTTGCGGCGCAGCGAGTGCCAGCCTCTACCGCGCTTGGGCTCCAGACCGGCTAGCTTTTCGGCCTGCTGCCATCCGTAGCCGAGCATCCAGCGCCTGACGAACACCGAGGGATCATGCGTGGAGGGCAGCACCGGAGCGTTGCCTCCCGCGGAGTTCCTCCCCCGCGCCTCCTCAAGGACGGAGATCGCCTCGTCGGTCAGCGGCGTCCTGTGCTCATACCCGGTCTTCTCGTGCTCCGCGCGCCACCGGATGGTCCTGCCCTCGATGTCGATATCCGTCCACTGGAGCTTGCAGATCGCGCCGATGCGGTGCCCCGTTTCGTGCGCGAGCACGAGCGCGACGTGGAACCGCCAGTCCACCTCGCGGGACACCTTCAGAAGCGCCCGGTACTCCTCGTCGGAAAGAACGACCCGGAGCGGGTTCTTCTCGACGGGCGTCTTCAGGCCCCTCAGCGGGTTCGACTCGAGGAGCAAGCGGCCCCGCTCGTCCCGGGATCTGGCAGCCCAGTTGAGGACCGCGATCAGAAACTTCAGGTCGCATTCGATCATCCGGTTCGACACGGGCTTCCCGCTCGGGCCTACCCTGCCCGCCCTGCGCTCCCGGATGAACCGGTCCCAGTCGCGCCGGGAAAGTGTTTCGGGCCTTCGGTGCGGTCCGAGGAAGTCGACGAACATCCGCATCGCGACCCGGTCGTGCTTCCGTGTCCGCTTCGCCTTGGTGGGCGTCACCTCCTCGCCGTAGATTTCAAAAAGCCGTTCCAGGGTGAGCGGCTCCGGCTCGGCTTCCGCCTTGCCGTTGGGCGCGTCGATGAACCCGGCGGCGAACTGATCCGCCTGCCTCTTCGCCCGGGTCCAGTCCCGGTGCCCGAGCGACCGGGTCAGCCTGCGCCCGTTCTCCCGCCACTCGATCTGGTACAAGCCGGTTTTCCGGTCGGGGAAGACCCTGACCCGGTTCCGGCCCCATTCGCCGGCGCCGTAGGAGCGCCGACTTCGTTTCGTGCGTGCCATCGTTCGATACCTCCGATTGATGGACTGCACGATCTGCGCGAAGGAAACTTCGCACACGGCAGGCTTCTTGACCAGAGTGGGCAGATGCTCCCAAGCCGATCCAAAAGGGCGGATTCTGTGCGGTTCGGGGCCGTAGCGCGGGTGTCCGGCCGACATCGGGGGGGACCGGACACGAAACCGCGTTTCCGACGGACAGTCCGCCGGTCCGTGATATCGTTGTACGGCTTTCGGTTGAGCCACGGCCGGACGAGCGGTCGTGGCACGCGGGAGCCGGCGGCCGTGGCCGGAGCGACCCCTCGCCTTCGATGCCCCTCGTGCCATCGAGGAGTTCGTCATCGGACACGCCGATACCGTCCTCCGCGTGGAGGTCGCTCCAGGCCAGCAATCCCTTTCGGGAAGGACGGGCCGAGACTCGCGGATGACGGTCGCGGATGGTTTGGAGGCCACCTCCCGCGGCCTTGAGCCTTCAGCCCGTGGAAGGCGCTCGCGCCCGCCGTTGTGCGCATGTGCCATCGCGTGGACCGACCCGCTCCGAAGGGGTCGATCTTGCAGACAAGCGCGACCGGTGCCGAATCTTGTTGGGACATGGGAAGCGGCGGCAGGCCGCACCCTTGCCTCCGTTGCAGCATCCCTCCTCAAGACGGAGGGAGCGAGACCCGTCCCCGCAAGGAGCGACAGCCATGACCGAAGGGCCCGCGATCAAACCGAGAACTCCCGACCAGATCTTCGGCCTCCTGAGCGAAGCCTTCCGCCGCCGTGTGGTGAAGCGCGCCCTGAAGCACCGTTCCGAGTCGAAAGCGCTTCGCCGACAACGCGGGGCCGCCCTGCGGCGTCTTCGGGTGGACGGATACCGGGACGCCAGCCGTGCGCCCCGGCCCAAGCTCCTCCAGCCGGTGCTGGAGGCGATCCAGCATCACGACCGGGATCTCGCGCGCGCCGTTCTCAACCATTGGGTGGACTCGAACGGCACGCTTCGCGATCAAGCCGCCGAGCACCTCACAAGCCGGGGCATGGCCGTGCCCGAGCCACCGGACGCGTGCTTCGATGGCTTCTGGACGCGCGAGCAATGGCGGAGCGAACGGGAGGCACTGGCGGCGGCCGTCGACGAGGCCGTCGACCGCGACTCGGCCGGTCTGATGCTCTGCCTCCTCGCGCGGCGGTTCCCCGCGCCGCCGCCATTGGTGTCGCCGCTCTTTCAGGATTGGCTCGACATCCTTCAAGACCTCCGGCCCAACGCGCCCGAGTGGGAGGAAGCGGACACCCTCATCAAGTGGATGGAGGACATCCGGCATGCGAAGGAGCGCGAACTCCTCAGCTTTTGCAAGGAACAGATCGCGCACCTCTGCCGCTCCCTGCGAGAGCGGTTCGACGCGGAGTTGCGCTACCTCGGGGCTGATCCGGATCCCTGGCCCGGACTGGTCGATGACCGGTCGGCGCTGATCGAAACGGCACTTCCGTTGCTCATCTACCTGGAAGTCACCTTCGAGGAGTATGCGCCGATTCGTCCCCAAGCCTCCTCGCGGGTCGAAGAACTTGAGCGTTCTGTGAAGCGCGGTGAGTGCGAGGATGCGATTCTCGGGGCGGTCGATGTGTGGCGGGAGCGCGTGGCCCAG
>Ga0209754_1002331_pt1 | contig 15471 bp, 7 predicted proteins | sample MesohylBB_FD_187295 | JGI IMG/M metagenome (GOLD analysis project Ga0209754, IMG submission 187295) | Host-associated microbial community of the marine sponge Aplysina aerophoba from Gulf of Piran - sponge mesohyl, lysed by bead beating... | ecosystem: Host-associated > Porifera > Sponge >... | reverse complement strand
CGAGATCCGACTGGTCGGGTGTCAGTTCGTTGTTCTGGATTGTCAAGCCCGTCGGCGCCGCGACGAGGGCGGCGGGCAGGTGCGCCAGTGTGATCCATAGTCCGAGCGCTCGCAGCGAGAAGATGAGTTGACCGGTCGGCAGGCGCCGTCCGAGCGTCCGAAGGAAGGACGGAGCGAACGCGACTCGCGCGGAACGCGGTGACCAGCGCCCGGCCTGGAAGTACGCAAGGCTGAGAAGAACGATGGCGGCGACCAGACCTGGTGCGGAGGCGCTCGCGGCCAGCGGTACGGCCACGGCGGAGCAGGCGCGAACCCGCCCCGGCGCCGGCGTCCAGGTGCCCGCGGCTGCCAGGACCACCAAGGGAAGAGCAAGTAGAGCCCCGACCGAACTTGGCTCGCCGAGCGCCCTGCCTCCGATCCAGAGAAGGATCCACAAACCGGCAAAATGGGCGAGGGTGGAGGCGGCGCCCAGAACACCGGCGGTCCAGTGGGTCCGCACACCGACGGGTAGATGAAGCTGCCAACCGCGGTGGGCCGGCGCCAAACGCCGTGCCGCGGCGGCGGAAGCAACGATCGCCCAGACCGCGAACCCGAGTCGGGTCGCGGAGAACGCTTCGGGCGACGCGATGCCGGCCGCCAGACCCTTGAGCAGAAGCTCCCGTGCCGCCGGTGGCTGCAACGCCACCAGAACCAGCAGAAGCACCAACTGGAACGTCGCGAGACCGAGGGCGACTCGCGCGCCGGAACGAAGGTGGAACCGGTAGCTGGCGGCCAGTCCGGTCGTTGGCTTCTTCGGGCGCACTCTTGGGCGAGGATAGCGCCTGCACCTGAGCCACTTGCCTCGAACATTCCTGCGTTCCTGCCAAGGCGCAGGCAGCCAATGCGCCGCCGATTGACGCTGAACCAGCGTGCAACTAAGCGCGGTCTTGCGGATTGCCGGGGCCCCGGTACTGGTCCTCCGACAGGTACCGCTGGTCGGTCATCCCGTTCATGGCGCAGTTCCGAGCCGTCGGCGTCTACGCGGCGCGGGGTGCGTTTCGTTCCCGTGCCACCACCGCCTCCAGGTGCGGTGGCGGTCGCCACAGGCACTCCATGACGTAAGGCAGGTCGAGCGGCCGGCCGTCCCAGCTCGGCATCGATTCCTTGCCCGTGATCAGGATGCCGGCGTTCTCCAGGTGCTCGACCAGCTCTCGGGCGGCGTGGAGCCCGACCGGTGGAGGCGCCGGACTCTGTTCCAGGGGCCGTCCCCGGCGATGGAAGAACCGAACGGCGCCGGCCTCGCTCATCTTCACGCTGAAGCCGCCTTCATGGAGCAGCCGGTGGTGTCGCCGGCAGAGGAGCACGAGGTTCGAGAGCTTCGTTTCGCCGCCATCGGCCCAGTGGACGATGTGGTGGGCGTCGCAGTGCTTCGAGGTGCAGCCGGGGAAGCGGCAACCCTGATCTCGGAACTCCAGAGCGCGCCGGATCGGGGGTGGAATGGTGCGCGTCTTGCGGCCGACGCTCAGGATCTGGCTCGATCGGTGAGTGATCCGGACTCTGCCGGCGTCGCAGGCGACGCGCCGGGCTTTTTCCGCGGAAACAGGGACTTGGGAGTCGCCGAGCCAGGCTCCGCGGGGTGAAGGTCGTCCGTTCGCCGGGTGGCGTCCGGCTGGTGCTTCCGTGGAGACGTGTTCGGCTTCAGCCGTTGGGACCACATACTCCTGTGGGTGCGTCGGTGGCGCTTCCGCGGAAACGCGTGCCGGGGGCGTTTCCGCGGAAACACACGACGTGCACCCAACGGCGGGCAACTGCTCAGGCACGCTCAGTTCCTCCTCGCTCACATGAACGACGACCTGGTAGCGGTCGCCGCTTGAGCCAGGATCGAGGCCGCCCTTGAGCGCGCTCTCAGCTACGAGAGCAAGAGCGTCGGCGCGGACCTTGCCGACCGGCGGCCGGTCCTCCTGGCCTTCTGCGTAGAGCTTCTCGCCTGCTGCCTTGAGCGCCTTCATCACGACTTCGCCCGCCTCCGGCGCCAGGCGACCGCGGATGACGAACATGCCGTTCTCGTCTATGTGAGTCGTCACGTGGCTCGACGCGTCGCGCAGTTCGTCCTCCGCGGCTTCGACCGAACGGTCGATCCTGCGCCACGCTCTGACGATTCGTTCGATCTGTGCCGCCGTTGCCGCCCTGGCCGCCTCGACCAACTCCTGCTCTGTGTCGGGCCGCGCAACGAGGGTCAACGCCCTGACCTTCGAGTACGAGAGCTCGCCCCGCTTCATCGCCTCGCTCATCAGCTGTAGCTCGCCGAGTGCCCGGGCGACCCGCACGCGCTCGCGGGCCGCGCTCGGGGCCAGACCGATGCGCCATGTCAGCCAGTGCGCGCAACTCAGAAAGCCGCAGTTCCAGCCCTCCTCCTCATCGAACTTACGGATCAGGACGAGCAACTCGTAGGTCGCCGCGTCGATGCGCGCCGCGAGCGTGGCGATTTCCTCGCCCATGCGCTCCTTGGTGCTCATGCCGGTTTCTTTGTCAATCATTCTGTTGCCATCCGTGCTGGGATTTGACGGTGAGATTAGTGCGTTTCGGAGGCTGCCGAATCGGCCCTTCGAGGCCTCCCGCGAAGATGATTAATCTATCATTTCGGGAGCAATGAACACAAGAAAATCCAAGGCGATGAACATGCGTCAGAGACTTCCCGGAAGCCGCCGCCAAGGGCGCTGAGACCGTGGCGTCACCGTGCGGAAGAAGTCGGCAGAGACTGGGCGGGCAAACGGGCCCGATCCATGCGTCGGACTTGCTTCCAGCGTGCAAGGGCCTAGACTCCAACCTTCATGGCTGCAAGCGCGACGACGACACGGTTGTCCACCCCGATGTTCCAGTGAGAAGCCGTTGACGGGCCAACTCTTCACCCACTACTTCCTCACCGAGGGCATTCAGGAGACCCCCGAGTGGCGGGAGTCCCTCGGGACACCGGATGCGCTCGCGGGATTCCGGGCCAGCGTGGCTGAGCGCTTCGCCAGCATCAGTCGCTTCAGTGCGCCCAACGAGGCGGTGACCGAGGAGGAGCTGATCAGGCCGCTTCTTCGGTTGCTTGGATGGACGGACTACCTGCCGCAGCAGGAAGCGGCGCGTGGCGAGGATGTCCCGGACCACCTGCTCTTCGAGAGCTCCGAGTCCAAGGCGCGTGCTGCCGAGCGGACCGCCCCGGACGACCGCTATGTGGATGCCCTTGTCGTCCAGGAGAGCAAGCGGTTCGGCTTGCCCCTGGATGCGCGGGATCGTTCGGATCGGTTCGTGCTCGGCACGCCGCACGGCCAGATCCTCCGGTATCTGGCTACTGCTTACAGCGTCTCGGATGGACGCATCAGCCGGGGCCTTCTGACAAACGGCCGCGTCTGGAGGCTCTACGACCACGAAGCCCGCCCGCGTGCGAGCGCCTACTTCGAGGTGGACCTGGGTGCGATCCTAGAGAGTGGGGACGAAGATGCCCTGAGGAGCTTCCTCCTTCTCTTTGGACAGGATGCGTTCGTGCTGCGGACGGGTGCCAGAGCGAGCTTCGTTGACCTGGCGATCGCCGAGGGGAAGCGGTACGAGGAGAGTGCGGCCAAGGACCTTTCCCAGGTCATGTTCGGCCATGTGTTCCCGCGGCTGCTGAACGCCCTGGCCGCTCAGGCGCCGGAAGCCGACGTGCAGGAGATCCGGAATGCCGGCCTGATCTTCCTGTATCGCCTGCTGTTCGTGCTCTACGCCGAGGACCGTGGCCTGCTGCCCGTGAACGACTCGCGATACGACGACTACGGCCTGCGCGTACGCGTCCGCGACGACATTGCGACGAGATGGCGCGAGCGAGACACGTTCTCGAGCACGGCGAGCAACTACTACAACCGCCTCATGGAACTCTTCCGGCAGATCGATCGCGGCGATCCGTCGATCGGTTTGCCGCCCTACAACGGCGGCCTCTTCGCGGAGGGGGCGGCGCCGTTGCTGACGAGAGTCCGCTTGGCGGACAGCGAAATGGCCCCGGTCGTCTTCGGACTCAGCCACGTCGCGCAGGGCGACGCCGGCCGAGCGAGGTTCGTCAACTACCGCGACATGACGGTCCAACAGCTCGGTTCGATCTACGAGCGACTCCTGGAGCGCGAGCCGATCCGCGATTCCGAAGGTAACGTCACGATCCAGCTCAACCGTTTCGCCCGGAAAGACAGCGGCAGCTTCTACACCAGTCAGGAGTTGGTCGACCTGATCGTCGAGCAGAAGTTGAAGCCGCTGGCTGAAGAGCGTTTGCAGGCGTTCGAGGCAAAGTCCGGGGACCTCAAGAGCGACCGAAGGCCCAAGGCGGACCGCCTGACGGAGTTGCTCCAGATCGACCCGGCGGAAGCCGTGCTCGAACTCAAGGTGCTCGATCCCGCGATGGGCAGCGGCCACTTCCTGGTCACCGCCGTGGACTTCCTGTCCGACTACGTAGCGGAACTCATCGAGTACGTGCCGGCGGTGCCGGACTGGCTTGACGAGCCCTATGAGTCACCGCTCGTGGGTCGGATCGCCCGCATCCGCGAGGGCATCCTGCAGCGCGCCGCGGACTCGGACTGGGTGATCGACGAGGCGCAGCTCACGGACCAGGCGATCATCCGACGAATGGTGCTCAAGCGCTGCATCTACGGCGTTGACAAGAATGGCCTTACGGTGGAGTTGGCCAAGGTGTCGCTGTGGCTCCACAGCTTCACCGTCGGTGCGCCGCTGTCCTTCCTGGACCATCACCTGCGGTGCGGCGATTCGCTGGTCGGGCTAAGGGTAGGGGATGGAACGGACGAACTGCGGCGCCTCGGTGGACTGATCGCCTCCAGCGCCATTCAGGGCGCCGAGAACGCGGTGGCGGGCATGGAGCTCATCGAGGAGATGTCCGACGCGGACGTGGCGGAGGTTCGGGAGTCGGCGAGGCTCTTCGAGGGCGTGGACAAGGCAACGGCCGAGTTGCGGCGAGTGCTGGACTTCCTGTGCAGCCTGCGCTGGTTGACCGCGGGAATGAAGAAGAGACAGCGCAACGAGTTCGAGACTCGCGGACTGCTTGAAGTGATCGGTGCCCATCCAGGCGAGGCGTACTCGCTTCTGGCGGACGGGCCGGGAGTCATCGATGCGCCGGAGGATGGGTCGGATGACGCCGGCCTGTCGAGGTTCGCAGAGCTGTGGCGCGGTGCCCGCGCTTTGGCCGAGCGGGAGGGCTTCCTGCATTGGGAGGTGGCGTTCCCGGGCGTATGGCGGCACTGGCAGCGGCGCCGGCCGGAGGGTGGCTTCGACGCGGTCATCGGCAACCCGCCCTGGGACCGGATCAAGCTGCAGGAAGTGGAGTGGTTCGCGACGCGTGATCCGGAGCTGGCCCGTGCTCCTACGGCGGCGCTGCGGCGAAAGGCCATCAAGAAGTTGCGGGACCGTGGCGAACCGTTGGCCGCGACGTTCGACGAGGCCAAGCAGCGCGCCGACAGTCTGCTGACGCTGTTCCGGACCTCGGATCAGTACCCGCTGCTCGGGAGGGGCGACATCAACCTGTACTCGCTGTTCGTTGAGCAGGCGCTGAACGTGCTCAAGCCCTGGGGCCTGATGGGACTGCTCGTGCCTTCGGGCATCTACGCCGACAGGACCGCCGCGGCGTTCTTCCAGTCGATGTCCAGCGGTGGTCGGGTAGCCGGGCTGTTCGACTTCGAGAATCGGCGGCAAGGGACCGGCTTGCCGCCGTTCTTCCCGGAGGTCCATCGGAGCTTCAAGTTCTGCGCTCTGGTTCTTGGCGGTGATGAACGGTCGTTCGCGGAGACTCGTTGCGGCTTCTTCCTCGATAGCGCTGAGGATCTGAGCGACGCGGAACGCTGCTTCCCGTTGAGCCGGGCCGATTTCGGGCGGGTCAATCCGAACACCGGTACGGCACCCGTGTTCCGGACTCGCCGGGATGCCGAGATCACAAAGGGCATCTACGAGCGCCATCCGGTTTTGGTTGACCGCTCGGGAGGCGAGGAGCGGCGGGAATGGCCGGTTCGCTACAAGACGATGTTCCACATGACGAACGACTCCCACCTGTTCCGGACTGCTGCGGAGCTTGAGGCGGCGGGCTGCTATCCGGTAGCGGGCAATCGGTGGAAGCTGGGCGAGGAAGAGTGGCTTCCGCTGTACGAGGGCAAGATGGTGCAGGCCTTCGACCACCGGGCGGCGAGCGTCGTGGTCAACCCCGAGAACCTGAACCGGCCCGCGCAGCCGCGCGAGGCAACGCTGGCGGAGTATGCTGATCCGGCTTGGTCACCTGATCCGCAGTTCTGGGTTGCGGCTGACAAGGTGGAGTGGCCAGTGGGTGTCGACTGGGCACTCGCCTTCAAGGACGTCACGGCGCCGACGAACGTCCGAACGATGATCGCGGCCATCGTGCCCCGCGCCGGTGTCGGCAACACGTTGCCGTTGCTGCTAGCGGCGGACGCTGTCTCAGATGCGGCTGGCACCGAGGCGCTGTGGCTCTTGGCGGCGAACTTCAACTCTTTCGTCTTCGACTTTGTCGGCCGGCAGAAGGTCCAAGGTCAGCATCTCAACTGGTTCATCGTCGAACAGTTGCCGGTGGTCGCGGCAGGGGATTACCAGCGCCGCTTCGGGGACAAGACTGCCCGCGACCTCGTCCGCGACCACGTCCTGCGCCTCACCTGCACGGCGCGCGATATCGCGCCGTTCGCCCGCGACCTCGGGCACGACGCCCCGCCGTTCCCCTGGAATGAAGAGGATCGCCGGCACCTGCGCGCCCGGCTCGATGCCCTCTACTTCCTGCTCTACGGCGTCTCCCGGGCAGATGCCGCCTACGTTCTCGAGACCTTCCCCATCGTTCGCCGTCAGGACGACGCCGATTCCGGCCGCTACCGGACTCGAGATCTGGTCCTCGCCTACATGAACGCCCTAGCGGCAGGGGATTCCGAGAGCCGGGTCGACCTCTGAGGCGTTACGGGGCCATCTTGTGGTTGAGGTGCCGCCAGACCTCTGACTCAACGAACGGCTGCTATCGTCCCGGACCACGACGGTACTGCAACGGTCTGGCCTTGGCCTGCGGGCCCGCCTACAGGCGAGTTGAAGTCGGCGATGGAGTAGTAGTGTCTTACTTGGACGATCTTCCTAAGCACGACAAGAACCGCGAGCTCGACGAGGAGTCCAAGAGTCGCTTCAGGACGGCGATCTCGGATGGCGAACACTTCGTCGTTCAGTCTGTCGACGACTCCGACTACGGTGTCGACTTCTGGATCGAGGCCCGAGACGGCCACGAGATGACGAATGTCAGAGTCGCCGTACAGCTCAAAGGAACGCGGCGCGACGCCAGCGCCGACGAGGCCGTGAGCCGGTCCGTCAAACGAACGACACTCAACTACCTGGCGATGCACGCGGCCTCTGTGTTCGTGTGCTATCACGCTCCGTCCGATCGACTACTGGTTCGCAGAGTCGACGACGTGTTGCGCGAGTATGAGCATTGCCCGGGAGCCTGGGGCGATCAATCGACTGTAACTGTGCGGTTCGAAGCCGCCTTCAGCCTCGAGTTTCAGAAGAGACTGAAAGAGCACGTGATCGCCTCAGCGAGGGGCGCGCGAGACCGCCGGCATCTATACGCCACTCTGCCTCCGCACCGCTTGGCTGGCTTGCCCGCAGAAATGGGCGTGGACTTGCCTGTGTCCGCCGACGTCGCGAGTGCCGAGGGGTTGTTGGCTGAACTCTATCGCCGAGGGCAGGACCGAACCATAAGTTGCAATTTCGACAAGTTTCACGCTGTACTGGGTACTTCCATCCGGAAGCTCTCGTACGCCTACATGGCGGAGATCAACTTGGGAGTCAATGGCCAGGAGGCCGACCGGGCCCGGGTTGCCAAGGGCATCGAGGTCCTGCAGGACGCTGCCAATGGCGGAGTGTTCTCGCCGGGATCCATGCTCTACTGCGTCGGCAATGGCTGGCTTGCCTTGGGTGACTACCGGCGTGCGGCGGAAACGTACGAGGCAGCTCTGGAGCTGTTGGAGGGGTCTGACTGTAGTGGTTTAGCAGCGATGTGTTGCAAGAACTTCGGTACGGCGAAAGCGAAGCTGGGGGACGTCGAGGGCGCACACGTTCTTTACCGGAGGGCTCTCAAGTTCGACGCTGGCCTCGCTGAGGCGCACTACGCCCTCGCCCTCAGCTACAGGCGGAGTCCTGGGGGCGTGAGTGAGCTTGAGCGAGCTCTAGAGCACTTCGAGGCGATCGTGTGTTCGGGAGGCTCGGCCCTAGCTCCGACGTCGGTGCAGGGTTGGCGGGCCGAGGTTCTATTCGAGTTGGGCAGGACGGGGGAAGCGTTTCGGGAGATCCGGGCGTTGCAGGGGCGTGCTCGGGAGGCGGAGTGGGTGTTGCCTTGGTGTGCGAGGTTGGTGGCGACCTACGGCAGAGTGTCGGTCGAAGCGGCCCGTCACGCACTTCGATTCTGGGACTCCTGCGCGGGTGTGCCGCTCGGGGGAACGGTGGAGGCAGAGCGTGAGAGGCTACTCTGTGTGTTTCTGCTTCAGGCCAACGGGGAACCGACGGCGTACAGCTATGAGAAGGTCAAGCGAAGCACGCAGCGGCTAGTGGCGCGTGGCGCGACGAATCCAGCGTTCCTTTGGGATCGGTGTGGCCATTGGGCTCAGGACGATGGGGATTGGGTCGAGGCAGAGGAGTGCTATCGGCGGGCGTTCGACTTGTCTGCGGACGAGTACGGCTACTGTTTCGGAACTGCTCTGAACTTTCTGGGCAGGTACGAGGAGTCGCTACCGATTCTCTTGCGCCAGGCGAAGAAACACCAGCCTGACGCCTTGAGTTGGTTTCAGGTTGCCGTCGCTAGCGAGGGGGTGGGTGACATAGAGGAGGCAATCGATGCGTATCGCAGAGCGCTGCGGTTGGATGAGGACTATGCGCTCGCTTGGTTCAATCTCGGGGGGCTCTACTGGAACTCGGGTCGAGTCGATGAAGCTGCAGCTACGTGGAAGGAGGCGGTGCGCCGCTTCCCAGCACATGAGTTGGCATCGGAACTCCGGAAGAACCTCCCGGAACTGCTAGCGGACTAGTCCCGCACGAACCTCTTCGCAGAATTCTGTGAGATCCTCGAGTCGGTTCGGCAGTACGTCACGAACGATTGCCAGATTCGTCCTGGCGTACTCGTGTATGAGGATGTTCCGGAAGCCGATCACCTGCTGCAGACGTTGAGTTCATTGATTGACAGGATTCTTCGTTGCGGCGCAGGGTCGACAGCGATCCTAGGCCGGGCGCTCAGCGGTTGAGCCGCTTCAGGAGATTGCGGCAGTGGAGGTTGGCGGGGTCTCTCTCGAGACCGAGGGCTGCTATGTCTCGCGCCCGGTCCGTGTTCTTGAGATGGATGTACAACCATGCCAATCGGGAGCAGTCGTCGGCGTCAAGCGCCCTCCCCTCTCGGTCGAAGCGCGAAGCGAAGCGTTTGAGCCGTGCCTTAACGCCGGGAAGCCTCGCAGGTGTGGCTCCCTCGGAACCCCACGAGCGGAAGCGGTTGTGGAGCCGCTTCGCTGCGCTGCTCATTGCTCCAGCTCCTTGGATCGATATCAATGCGCCCTCCGTCAGGGCTTCTATCTCGCCTTCGACATCGGCGGCTAGCTTGCAGAGATGCTCCATTCGGCGCCAGAGGTCTTCACGCCCTTCGGGGTCGTGCGTGGCCTCAAGCGCTAGGCGGAGGTAGGTCCTAGCTCGCTCCGCCGCCACTTCTGGCCCTAGGACGGACACTACGAGTGTGGCGAGATCACCGTACAGGTAGGGAAGTCTCTGGGCAAGAAACTCCAGCAACTGAAGCCGGTCCGTAAGGAAGGCCGCGTCGTCCTTCGCGCGGCGTCCGACCTGCCGGAGCAGGCGCTGGATGTGAGGCGCCACGCCCCTTTTTAGTTCACTGGGCCGGCCGGGACCGAACTCGATCAACCGTTGCCTCGCCTTCTCCACATCATACTTGTAAGGACTGACTTCGAGCTTTCGCTGACCGAACAACGCCGCCGGTAGGGCCACGCCAACGTAGGACTCGTCGTCGGTGGCTTCTCGCCACTCCTGAATCATGGAGTAACGCCTGAGTTCGTCGAACGTGGCCGATACGTCGATCCGTTCTTCGAGGGATGTCAGAACGACTGCTTCTACGGCCACCTCGGGTACCATGACCCGCCAACTCGACAACAGAAGAAAGAGCTGCTGAGCGGCCGGCGAGAGAGAGTCGTAGGTACGCTCGAATAGTGCGGCAAGGAGTCCGTCCGTGCCGGCGACTATTCTCTCTGGCTTCCGAGGACGGCCCTCTCGCGCGACCGTCCCTAGCGAGATCTTCATCACGTAAGGGTGGCCCTGCGTCTCACGGATCAGAGAGGCTCGATAGTCCGCGGTAAGGACATCTGCTATCCCGAGGCGCTCTGCGTGCCTTCCAATCAGTTGGGTGGCCTCGTTGTCCGTCATTCCTCCCACCGTGAGCGGGAAGTCGCCTTGGAAGTCGCGGTAGCGAGTTGTGATGAGGACCTTGTTGGGTGGACGGATATGTGCGTCTATCCAGGCAACGACGTCTGGCGGACTCTCGACGGTCTCGAAATTGTCGAAGACGACTAGGGCGGGGGATAGTGGGCTGCGTTCAAGAAAGCTCTGGAAGTACTCCTTAGGATCGTCCGCTTGCTCCTCAAGCAGCTCGACCACGGCTCGCGCGATCTCGCCTTGGCGCACGACACGCGGTGACACCGGCCTCGGCCCGGTTTCGAGCAAGTCCACATCGCGCGCGCTCAGCCAGAGAACGAGTTGGTAAGGAAGCTCCTCTTGACGGGCCATCGAGTGGAGTGTCTCGATGGCGATGCTCGTCTTCCCGATTCCTCCGGGTCCTGTCAGGGAGATGATCGGGTGCTGATGGGTCTTCAGTAGCTCCTCGCGCAGTCGGCCCTCGTGACGCGGTCGCGCAACGTGGTCCTGTGGCCTTGGCGGGAGGTTGGTCAGCAGGTCAGGGCCTAGACTGCTTCCAAGTTCTCGCTGGCCCTCCGTTTCGCTGGCTGGAAGACGGTCGGGGTGGGCAGACCATGGGTTCGCGTCTTGGTCGGCCCTTGCGCCGCTTACGTAGGAGAGTACCTGGAACGAACGACCGGCGCGATAGTTGCCATTAGGAAGGAAGATCTCCTGACTGTCGCCGTCGAGAAAAGCAAGGGGGACATGGACAGGCTCACTCAGGAAGATGTAGAGGCCGTTCGAGAGCCGATGCTGATGTTCGGTCCGGAGGTAGTGGAACGGTGCGGAGTCGTTCAGAAGTGGCGTTACGCGGTACTTTCCTGAGCGGTTGCGATGTAGGTGGACCCAAGCTAGAGAAAAGAACGGCGTCTTCTCTTGCAGGATTGAAATGGCTATCGAAAGAGGAAGACAGGCCTGTGAGGATTGGTCCAGAGTGGTTGCTCCGTGACCCCGACCTGAGTTCCTGAAGTGGGAGCCGAGGTGGAGCATCTGGCGCAGGGCTGCTTTGCGACCAAGTCGTTCCGGTGTTGCCCCGACTGCAATGGCGGCGTCAAGAGTCTTCGCAACCGCGTCGTACCGGGAATCATCAACGGTCACGCGTTGGGTGAGCGCAGAAGTAAGGGGCTTGGCGTCGTAGCGAAGACAATCGGCAGCAGGCCCAGTTAGTGCGTCGTTCAGGATGCGAACCCAATCCCCGATGCTGTTGGCCCTTACCAGGCCGTGCTCAAGGCGGTAGCGGTGACGGTTCGTTTCGCGTTGGACACATGCCACCGAGGCGAGCGTAGTGAGCTTGGTCAGGTACTCGAGCTTTAGACCTAGACCGTGACAGTAGGCGTGGTCGCCTTCCTCCTTCTCTCGGGCCACTCGTTCATCGATGCGCGAGAGGAGGGGGCCGGGCTGGACCCGGAGCGGTGCTTGTTCTGTAGTCATGCGAAGTGGGTTCGAAGGTGAGCTCGGGTCAGGGGCTGGCTAGTCGCCGATGAGCGGCTCTGAGACTTCCATAGGTGTGTTGGCGAAGAGGACGAAGGATCGGTCGGAAGGAACGCGCAGGGGAGCGCCAGCCGGATGGGAGCTCAAGGCACCACATCACCCCAGTTCGGGGCGGCTGCGGCCTCACCCTCGCCGGCTGCCCACTCGATCGTGTCGCCGACCCAGGTCTGGAACATCTCGTGGTCCCAGACGTCTTCGCGGTGGCCCATCGCGTTGTGGAAGACGCGGCCGGAGCCGAGTTCGCGGCACCAGACGATGGGGTAGGGGGCGATGTCGTAGACCTCCTGCTTGGACCGTTCTTCGCCCGGGTCCATCAGGGCGAGGACGTGCAGTTCGTCCTGGGCGACGTTCTTGTACAGGTACCACTCGTCCATGATCTTCCAGCCGTCCTCGACGTTGGCCATCGTCGGGTGGGCGGCGTCGGCGACGCGGACGATGCCTTCGAACTGGGCGCCGTGGTGGAGAAACTCGCCGCCGATCATGCCGATGTAGGGAGTCACTTCGTCGTTCTCGCCGTGGAAGGTGTCGGTCGCCGGATGAAAGCCGACGAAACCGCCGCCGGCTTCGATCCATGCGATGAGGTCGGAGACGCCGTCGGCGCTCATCGGGGGATTGCCGTCGCCTCGGAAGAAGCCCTCGCCGGTGCCGCCGCGCTCGGTCAGGTCGCCGGTCGTGTAGAACATGACGACGTCGAAGTTGGCGAGCTGGATCGCGTTGATCAGGCCGGCGTCCTTGGTGGACGTGACGGCGAAGCCGCGCTCGGCGCCGATCTGGGCGAGGACGGTGTCGACGTGACTGGGATGGCCGTCCGTGCGCTTGATCGAGGAGTGCTGGAAGCCGGAGGACTTGCTGAGGAAGAGGACGCGGATGGGGGCGTCCGCTTCGTCTGCGGAGGCGAGGGTGGGGGTGGCCGCGAGGAGCAGCAGGGCGAGGGCGAGTGGGGCGAGGCGGCGAAGGTAGATCATGGGCGAAAAGTTACCACTGCGCAGGCTCGCCGCTTGGCGGCGTTGTTCCGGATGCCGGCCAGAAGGCCGGCGCACCCAGTCCGGCGCACCCAGTCTCTAGCTGAACCTGGAGATGACGTTTTCGCCGAACTGGGCGAGCTTGTCCGGCGGCATCGGCGGGAAGATGACGCGGGAGACGCCGAGTTCGGCCATCCGGGCGACGTGGTCCGGCGGTCCGCCGTTGGCGGTGATCTCGATCGCGTCCGGATCACGGCCGGCGGCTTCGGCGCTCTCGCGCATGACGCCGAGCAGGTGCTTCAGCCTGTCGATGTCGCCGAGGGCGGGGAAGAAGCCGTCGCCCAGCTCGCCGGCCCGCCGCGCGGCGCGGTCCGAGTGGCCTCCGACCACGATCGGCACGGAACCCTGGGTCGGCTGTGGCCGGCTGAAGCAGTCGGAGAAGGAGACGAATTCGCCGTCGTGGCTGGGGCAGTCCTCGGTCCACAGGGCGCGGAAGGCGCGCAGGTAGTCGTCGAGGCGGCGTCCGCGGCCGGCGAAGGGAACGTCGAGGGCGTTGAACTCCTCTTCGAGCCAGCCGACGCCGACCCCGAGGATGGCGCGGCCGCCGGAGAGCTTGTCGAGCGTGGCGACGGCCTTGGCGGTGACCAGCGGATTGCGCTGCGGGACGATCAGGATGCCTGTCGCGAGCTTGATGCTCTGGGTCGCCGCGGCCACGTAGGATAGCCAGATGAGCGGGTCAGGGATGTCGAAGTCCTCGCGCCCGCCGGGCATCTTGCCGCTCTCGTCGTAGGGATAGGGGGAGGCGTAGCCGCGCGGGACGACGACATGCTCCACGGTCCATAGCGAGTCGAAACCGGCGGCCTCGGCTGCCTGAGCCAGGGCCGCGGCCGGCGGGCCGTCGACGAACGGGCCGGTGTTGGCGAACATGATGCCGAACTTCATTTCTTCTCCTCGCCTTCCTCGCGTCGGGGGTTCTTCGGGCGTTGGCGCGCGGGACTGTAGCAGTCGTTTGTCGCCCGGTTCGGGTCATTCGCGGGGGCCTTTCCCGTGAGTTTGCGGCGGGCGCTCGACGCGGTCGCGCGCTGGACGATCCGGTCGCCCTGGAGCGCGATCGGATGGGCGGTCGTGCCGGCGCTCACCCTGGCGATGCTGCTGCCGGCAACGCCGGTCGACCTCACCTTCATGGGGGTGATGAATCGTGACAACGAGCACGTCGGCCGGTACTTCGAGATGTCGGAGGGCTACGAGCTCGGCGGGCTGCTGCTGGTGCTGCTCGAGGGCGAGGAGGATCTGCTCGACGACGCGATTGAGCGCACGATAGAGGCCGCGTTGGGGCTGCCGTCGGTCGCCGCGGCTCGCCGCCCCCTGCCCCTGGACTGGCTCGAGGAGCAGGCGCCGTGGCTGGTCGAGCGGTCCCTGTTCGACCGCTGGCTCGGGCTCGCCGAGCGGCCTGATGACCTTGCGAATCTGGCCGAGTTCGCCGCTTCCGCGTTGGCGCTTCGCGGCGCGGTCGCGAGCGTGCCCGGCGCCCGCCTGGTCGAAATCAAGATGGCCACGGACCCGCTGGCGGAGGAGGTGGGCCAGAGCACGTTCTTCGAACTCGAAGCGGCGGTCGAGAGCGCGCTGGCCGGCTCGGGTGTGACGGCCGGCTTCTCGGGCCTGCCGGCACTATCGGCGGGTGACCAGGAGCAGACCCTGGGCGCGATCAAGCGCCTGACGCCGATCAGCCTCGTGCTCGTGCTGCTTCTCTTCCGGATCGTCGAGAAGCGGCCGGGCGGCATGCTGTCGGTGGCCGCGGTCCTGATCCTCTCGATTGGCGCCGCTCTGGGCGCGGTCGGCCTCCTGACCGGGAAGCTGACGGTGATGGAGACGTTCTTCGGCGTCACCGTGTTCGGACTCGGCATCGACTTCGCCGTCCACCTGTTCGTGCGCCAGCGGGAGGAGCTGGCTCGCGGCCGTCCGTTCGAGGAAGCGCTCCGCAGGACGGTAAGAGGCGCCGGCCGCGGCGTGGTGGCCGGCTGCGTCACGACCGCGGGCGCCTTTCTGATCGCGGCCGCCGCGCCGGACCCGGTGGCGCTCCATCTCGGCCTGTCGGGCGGCCTGGGCTTGCTCTTCTGCCTGCCGCTGACGCTGCTGATCCTGCCCTCGGTCTGGGTGTTGCGGGAGCGACGGAGTCGGCGGCGCTCGAAGCCCGCGGCCGGGGCCGCCGGCGGGCGCGCGACGCCGGTCCGGGTGCCGGGGCTCGAGTCGCTGGTGGGGTGGGCGACGGTGCGGCCGGTGCGCTGCCTGGTGGTGAGCGCCGTCCTGCTGGCGGTGGCCCTCGCGGGGTTGCCGCGGCTGCAGGTCGAGACGCGGCTGGAGCGGATCATGAATCGCGGTGTGCCGGCGATCGCGATGGTCGACCGGATTCAGGAGGTCCTGGGGACCAACGGCGCGCCGTGGATCCTGACGGCGGAGAGTCTCGATCAGGCGCGCGACTTCGCGCGCCGGCTCGACGGGCACCCGCTGTTCAGCGAGACGGTCAGCCTCGGCACGATCCTGCCGGCAG
>Ga0209754_1002328_pt1 | contig 15486 bp, 15 predicted proteins | sample MesohylBB_FD_187295 | JGI IMG/M metagenome (GOLD analysis project Ga0209754, IMG submission 187295) | Host-associated microbial community of the marine sponge Aplysina aerophoba from Gulf of Piran - sponge mesohyl, lysed by bead beating... | ecosystem: Host-associated > Porifera > Sponge >... | reverse complement strand
CCGCCACACCAGTCGGGAACTGGAGAACCTCAACAAGCGATCCCTTCTCTGTGCAAAGGCCCGTGCGTCGAAGCCAGAACGATGGTCAGGGCCAACCCGCAACTGGCAGCCCACCGGCCCAGTCTGGTTAAACCCTGTTCGCAGCACAACTCCGGTAAAAATGAGAGAGGCCGCATGAAACAACCGGTCAACTCCTCTGACAAACACCGTCTTCAGGACCCGTTCATAGTTTGAGTTGAGGGTCGAAGTAATCACGCAAGAAATCGCCGATGATATTGACGCTGAGCACAATCAGCATCAGAAACACACCCGGGAATACCACAATCCACCAAGCAGAGAAGAAGAAGGTCTGAGCGTCACTGAGAATGCCGCCCAAGGTAGGCGTTGGTGGAGGAATACCCAGTCCGAGGAAGCTCAACGTAGCCTCGGTAATGATCATTTGGCCTAGGGTCAGCGTGATAGTCACCAACACAAGCCCAACGACCTGTGGAGCAATATGGCGTACTAATATTCGCTCTATCGAACACCCAATACTTCGAGCGGCCTCGACAAAGTCTATTTCTCTTAGTCTCAACACCTCCCCTCTCACCAACTTCGCAAATGTCACCCACCCCATCAATCCGAGTATCAAAGCTATGTTGACCAAGCCAGGCCCAATGGCTGCAACGATTGTGATGGCAACTACCACAAAAGGCAGAGACAATAGTGCATCCACAGTTCGCATAATGACAGCATCGACCAGCCCTCCCAGGAATCCAGCAACCAGACCGAGCGATGTGCCAATGAGACACGCAATGAGCACGGACAAGCCACCTACCATGAGCGAGATACGGGTGGCCAACAGGAGTCGGGCCAAGAGATCCCGCCCTAGGGAGTCTGTTCCCAAGAGCGCAGGCAGCCCATTTTGCTCTTGAATCAGGGCTGGTGCCCTGAGTGACTGTGCCAACCTCTGATCGAATGGGTCAACGGGGTAAAGTGGTGCGAGGACGGCAGCTAGCACCATTAGGAACAGCACCGCATGCGCTGCAAACACTCGCTTGGATCGCCAAGTCGTGCGCAGATACTGTCGCCACCAGGTCCTGGCTCGGATCGTTGAAGGGGAATCGGGTCCTCTGTCCTCTTCCATTAGTCCCACAGACGGATCCTCGGATCGATCGCACCATAAGAAAAATCCAAAGCCAAATTGAACACAAGAACGAATAACGAGACAAAGAGGGTACAGGAGATCACAACAGGATAATCCCGAGCAAAAGCAGCTTGCGCCAGAAGTTGACCTAGTCCAGGCCAACCGAAAATGGATTCCACTACGACCGCTCCTCCGATAACGAAGCGCATTTGCAGCGTTAGTTGTGTCGCGACAGGGATCGCTGCATTGCGCAATGCATGCTTGATAATGACCATATGCTCTCGCACGCCTTTGGAACGAGCCACAGTGACATACGGGAGATTCAAAACCTCAATGAGGCTGGTCCGTGTCACCCTCGTCATCCCGGCCAGCAAGAACAAGGAGAGTGAGGCGGCCGGCAGTACTAAATGTGCTGCGGTCCCGTAACCTGAGGGAGGGAGCACTGGAAAGATTACCCCAAACATAAAGATTAGAACCAAGGCTATCCAGAATACGGGGGTGGATTGTCCCACCATGCTCAGCAGAATTGCTAGCGTATCCAGACTACTTCCTCTCCTCACGGCAGCCAAAATACCCAAGGGGATTCCAAACAGAGCCGCAAGACCCAAAGCAGAGAACGCCAGAAGTAGTGTTGCTGGTAGCCTCTGCAAGACCATACCCAGGGCGGGCCTTCGAGTCTGCACCGATTTGCCGAAATCCAGCTGCGCCATTTGGTTCAGAAATGTGAAGTAGCGGAAGACTAACGGTCGATCAAGACCAAAGGATTTTCGCATTGCTTCAACGTCTTCCTGAGATGCCGATGGCGGCAACATCAGTCGAATCGGATCCCCCGAGACGTTTAAGACCAGAAACACCATGGAGAGCACTAAGAAGATGGCAAGCAACCCCTGGAGGGTACGCTGTCCGAGAAAGGAAAACATTAGGAGAATGTGGCCGCACGAGAAAGGTGACGGGCAAGGGAAATCCAGAATTCGCAATCGAATTGATGCCGGTCAGTACGGCAGCTCACGGGTTCATTGTCCAGCACGCATCGTCGGATCACACTTGGCCCTCCCAACAATCCAAGGCACGTTCGTCGATCCGTATTCGGTGCGACGGGGTTGTGGGGGCCGTCAGGCACAAGCATCTGCAAAAAAGGCGATCCAGACCGGGGTTCCTTGCTCCTCACTAGTCCTCCGCTACAGGGATTCCGCCGCATGTTCGAGCGGACCCTGGGTGAGATGAATGCCGTGTTCAGACCAGAGCCGCTTGGTTTCTCTCTGAAGACTTCGACGCAATATCCTTGTGGTCGTGCATTAGGGTTCAGGACCATCACCGACGTAAGCCTCAAAGTCCGTGAAGCCCTGAAAGCACGTAATTGAGGATATAGTTTTCTGGCTCCAAAGGCCTTCTCTAGGCTTCGGTGCAGGGGATCACCCGCTGCGCTTCAGTGTCGAACAGGCCATGATCCGAAATGCGAAAGTAAGGGGCTACTTCCATGCCTAGCCAGAAGAGAAAGAACAGCGGCTCTCGCCACCTTACGCCGCCTTCGCGCAGCATATTCTCCAGGAGCTTTATCTTGTTGATGACTTCTTGAGCAGGGGCTGTAGCCATTATGCCTGCCAAGGGCAGGGGCAGCTCTGCAGTAATCTCGCCTTGCTGCACAAGCACAATACCCCCTTGAAGTTCGATCACACGATTGGCAGCGCGAACCAGTGCCTCTTTACTGCGCCCCAGCGCGACAATGCCGTGGTGATCATGGGCAAGGCTGACTGCAACAGCCCCCTCTTGCAGGCCATAGTCCTTTAGTAGACCGAGGCCAACGAGTTCGCTGAACTCGCGGTTGGCACAAATCAAATAGAGGTAGTTCTCAGCCGTGCTGGTCAGATCGATTTCGCCATTTACAACTGGCAGATTGGCGTCGACAAGCTCCGTGAATCGCGTTTCCTGGTTGAGTTGGATGACCTTGGCTGAAACGGTAGAGTCATCGAAGCTATCAGGCAAATAGCACAGTTGATTTTCGGTAATGGGGTCACGGTTGACCGTATGTAGTAAGTGGTCACTGTATTGTGGGGCTCTGTCATGTTCGGAATGGGGCTGATCGAAGAAGCGACCTGAGCACATTACACGTTCGATCGATAGAGATTCAAGCGAATCAAACACCAAGACATCGGCATAAGCCCCCGGTCGCAGTGTTCCGATCAACTCGCCAAGACGGTAGTGTGAGGAGACGTTATGCGTCACCATTTTTAGGGCGTCGATGGGGCTGATGCCATGCTCAATCGCAACCCGGACCTTCTTAAGCATATACGTGTCCGGCGTCATGTCGGAAGCCTTCATATCGTCTGTGACCAAGCCAATATGTTCTGGGGGAAGACCCTCCGACTTGACCACTTCGATCAATGTCTCCACCTCTTTTGCCAACGTACCGTTGCGAAGCATGACGAATAGACCTTTGCGGATCTTTTCGACAACTTCATCTTGTTGGCGAGATTCATGATCGGAACTCAAACCGACTGCAAGACACGCATCCAATTCATCGCCTCGTGTGAAGAAAAGATGCCCTTCGGGTGTGCGGCGATTCTCGGTTGCGTTGGTCAACAAGGCCAGATCGCTTGGTCTTCCGTGAGTAAGCCATTCCACGATCTTGTTTCCAATGACTTCCGCTAAACCGACGGTCTCTGGACCCTCCAGGAGGTCCAGGGCTTCAGCAGGAACCAAGGTGCCGAGTGTTCGTTGAATCTCAGGCAAAAAAGGCAATTGAATCGGAGTCATCAGTAACGTCTTTAGCGGCGTTTGCTTCATTGCGAGTAACATTTCTTGAATACCAGGTTTCCCGGCTATGGCACCTACCTCATGGAAATCTGTGGCTACGGTTGTGACTCCACACTGCAATGCCAGTTTCGCAAAATTCACCGGATCGACAAGAGAGCTTTCAACATGAATATGACCATCCACAAACCCAGGCGTAAGAAGCTTCTCGCTGACATCATAAGTTTCGGTAGTGTGGGTACAAGGATCCGTCGTTATCCTCGCAATCCATCGTCCCGAAATCCAGATATCCCCTCGAAGCACCTCATTCGTGTAGACATTGAGATAATGTCCACCTGCCAGAATTAGATCGGGGGATTCCAATCCGAGAGCAACCCTGCCTAAGCGGAAGCGTTCTTGGTCGGTTGGAAAAAGTGGGTCAATCATGCATACACCCTTGGATCAAGAGTATTCGGAAGGGGGGTTGGCAGTGGCAACAACCGATAGTCGATGCCACTGCCCCTACTCTCTTACTTCAACCTGGCGTCGTTCATAAGCAGGAACTCATCAGATCGAGGCGCCCAATCCAAGCGCTCACTCATCCCAAACAGAACCGGCTGTTTGTAGAGGAATATGGCTGGTGCCGCCTCATTGACTAGTGGCATTACCTGATTGTAAAGGTCGCTCCGAAGATCTTGATCAGTTGTTGAGCTCGCTCGATTAAGCAAATCGTCGATTTCAGGGTTCTCGATTGTTCGCAGGAGGCCTCCGGTCCGGGTAATGAAGTCAAAGATGAAGGCTGGATCAAAGACGGGATTACCCCAACTCACAAAGTACATCGGAGAGGATTGGTGCGAAAAGATTGCACCGTTGAACGCACCAAACTCAAGGACGTTCAAGGTGACGGTGATACCAACGTCGTCCAAGAATCCCGCAATCGCTTGGGCCACGTTGGTGTCGTTGATAAAGAGGCCATTCACCATGTCCATTGTGATTTCAAAGCCATCTGGATAACCTGCATCCGCAAGCAGTTGCCTGGCTCTATCTGGATCGTAGGGGTACGGATCCACTTCAGAATCAAACCCGAAGTCTTGACTCGTTAACAGTGTCGTGGTTTGCTCCCCCCACCCACTTAATAGGTTGTCAATGATAGACACTTTGTCAATCGCGTAATTCATGGCTTGCCGGACCAGGACATCTCGCAATGGGGATTCTTGCACGGCATCCAGTCCCACAAAGACGACTCGAGTACCAGTGGCGCTTGCAAACCGTGTGTTCGGGTTGGCATCGATCTGTCGTTGAGCGGAAATCGGCGGATTAGTGATCAAATCCGCATTTCCACTGAGCAAGGTTGCTACCCTGCTCGCCGCAGAATTGATGAAACGGAACACCACCGCATCTACCTCAGCTGGACCATCCCAGTAGTCCTCATTCCGTTGCAGCACGATCTGATTGCCACGATCCCAACGCACAAACTCGAACGGGCCGGTTCCCACTGGCATCTCGTCAAAGGCCACATCTCCAACCTCTGTGAAGTTGTTCGGTGGTACGATCTGGAGTTCTGTGAAGAAATGCTCGGCAAGCGCAAAGGGCTCATTGGCAACGATGCGAACTGTCAGTTCATCAATGATCTCCACTCTGTCGATCCACTTGAAGTCAGATGCGCGGGTGGAATCGAGATCAGGGCCGAAAATGCGATCGATGGTGAATTTGACGGCTGCGGCCGTTAGCGGTTCGCCATTGTGGAATTGAACACCTGGGCGCAAATGGAACACCCACGAGGTGTCGGTATCTCGCTCGAAACTCTCGGCCAATGCAGGAACGTTTTGCCCATCGCGGGTCTTCCTTAGCAACGAATCGAAGATGTTGATCGTTACAGAGTACGTTGGTCCCTCCCTATGGATGGTTGGGTCTAGCCCAGGTGGCTCTGCACCTTGAATAATCACGAGTGGATCTTGGGCGGATACTTGGTTGCCGCCCACCAACATTGCCAGCATGCCAAGCAGTGCGATTCCTGACAGCTTTGTTTTTCTCATCGTGACCTCCCTAGTGAGTGTCGTGTTAGTACAGATCCGCTTAGGCACGTGCTGGAGTCTTGGCCGAGACCTCCCAGTTGATGACCGATTGCGTGGCTGTCGGCATGAGCCTTAGATTCATTGTGCAGGACAGCACCTCTGCGTTTATTGATTTCGCGACCCTCCATCGCAGTTTTCTCTGTTCCCGACGCGGCTTCTTGACTCAATCCTGATTTCCGCCCAATAGCTCTTGAGACTGCGGTTGCTCTGCCTCCAATCATCCTCAAATCCCATTGCAATTCAAGAGTATGGCGTTTCGGTGTGAGACCTTCGTTCACAGTAATCATTGCACACTTGTGGGCGATGGGCCCCCGTCTCAAGGAGCCGACTCTGGCCCTTCACACGGCACGAGAAACGCCAAAATCAGTTGCTGCTCTTCGCTTGAGGTGGGGAAATCGGAGCTCTCCAGATAGATGAACGCCGTCTTGTTGACCAAACATCTTACGTGGTCGACGTGAACGAATTCATCCATCCGCAAGCTTGTTAGCCCACCCCAACAGCGTGTGCAGCATCACGTTGGCCGCGTTCACCACATCCTCGGGCTTGGTGAATTCCTTGGGGTTGTGGCTGATGCCGTCCACGGAGGGGACGAAGTACATGGCGCTGGGCATCACGGCGCTCAAGGTTTGGGTATCATGGCTGGCAAAACACGTCAACTTGGTCTGCTTCAACCCTAAGTCCGTAGCCGCCTGCTGGATGAGGTCCACTACCCCTTCGTCCAGGGGCGCGGGTGCGACCTGGCCGACGGGTTCGATCTCCAACATCAGCCGATATTCCTCTGCACAGGCTTGAGCCAGAGATATCAACTGCCGCTGCATCGCTTCCATCTGCTCTGGAGAATCGTGGCGGATCTCCAACGCGAGCCGGACTTCGGCGGGCACAATGTTGAAGGTTTCTGGTTTGAACTGAGCCTGCCCGCAATTCATCACGCCGGGGGAAAACGCTGATTCTACCAGCGCTTTCGCCCGTAGGACGAAGTCGGAAGCGCCCCAAAGCGCGTCCTTGCGCTGGGCCATCGGCATTCCGGCAGCGTGGGCGGCCTCCCCGATGAAGCGCAGCCATTGCCAGTGGATGCCGAAGATCCTGGTGACCACCCCGACGTCCAAGTCGGCCTCCTCCAGCCGGGGCCCCTGCTCGATGTGGACTTCGACGAAGCCAGCATACCGCTTTGGGTCGCACTGAGCGTTCAACAGGCTGTCTGTGGTGATGCCCACCCCAGCCAAGGCTGCGGCGAAGCGGTCCGGCCCGCCGTGAACGTTTTTCAGCTCACCCGCCGTCAACGCTGGCTCGGCCGCCGTCAACGCTCTCGTCAATGTCCCCGCAAACGCCCGGCTGCCCATCAACCTGATCCATGTGCCCTCCTCGTCGGTGAACGACACGCACTGCAAGTTGACGGGCAACGACATCCCTGCCTCCTGGATGGTGCGCAGCGCTTCGAAGGCGGACAGCACTCCCAAGGGACCATCGAAGCGCCCGCCATTGGGGACCGAATCGAGGTGGGAACCGGCCAGCAGGATCTTCGCCTCGGGGTTGGAGCAGGGCAGGGTGGCAAACAGGTTGCCGGCCCCGTCCTTTGCAAAGTCCAGCCCGGCCTCCGCCACCCGCGCTTTAAACCAAGCGCGGGCCTCCAAATCGGGTCCAGATAGGGCGAGGCGGGAAACACCGCCTTCGGGTGTTTTCCCGATCTTGGACAGTTCGTCTAGGTCAGCCAGCAATCGCTCTGCGTTGATTTCCAGCATGGTGATCTCCCCTGAATTACCCCGCTCGCCACCCGAACAACACCCTCGAATGGAGCAGGTTGAAGGCTGCAATCCTGAGATTCACCCGCGTCCAAAGTCGGACTCTCCGGGTATAGCGACAAGAACGTCTTCACCTGAGCCGCCTCAAGAGGTCAGTGACCTCACCAGAGTACTCAGACTCAGGTACGGGTTCGCTTCCGAACTCGAGCAAGGGACTCAGATCACACACCATATACTCCTCCTCACGGTTGATCGCTTCGCTGTCAGCACGCCTATTACGAATATAGGCGCAACAACCTAATGATGCCGAAAGGCGTTGAGCACAGCTCACTCGTCGATTGTCCAAAGACTATCCCCGAGCAAACCTTCTGCAACCACGGGTATGGTGAAGCGCAGGAACTGGGCCTCAGGCAGCTTGGCCACGGTGCCAGAATGGGACGGCCTGCCGAGATCCCTAACCCCTCCGAAGTCGCGCAACAAAGAAGCCGTCGAGCCCAGCTTCAGGGAGGACGAAGCTCCCGTAGGGGGTAGTCCGGTGGGGGAGGGGCAGGTCCAACGGCTCTGCTTCGAAGTCTGCTGTCGCCTCAAGGAAGCTGCGCACCACCTCCGGTCCCTCCGCTCTCGTGAGGGAGCAGACGGCGTACACGAGGGTCCCACCGGAGGCGGTAAGGGCAGCGGCCGTGCTGAGCAGGGTGGACTGGAGTTGGGCCAGCTTGGGGAGGTCCTGACTCTTGAGCCTAAGCTTGATCTCGGGATGGCCGCGAAGGGTGCCGCTCCCACTACAAGGAGCGTCGAGGAGGAGCTTCATGGCCGGTGCCAGGTTCGGGACTGTGGTGAGGTCGGCCTGGATGTGCCTAGCCTGGAGACCGAGTCGGGCAAAGTTCTCCTCGGCTCGCCGCAGCCGCGCTGGGTTTAAGTCCACGCTCACGACCTTCGCCCCCTGGGCTGCGAGTTGCGCAGCCTTTACCCCTCCTCCCCCCGCTAGGTCGAGGACGCGCTCTCCCCTAGAGGCCTTGAGCAGGAGCGCCGGTAGGCGCGAGGAGGGGTTCTGGGGCTGGACGAGACCGTCGCGAAAGGCGCTGAGCCGCCTGAGGGGGGAGGGGCAGCGGACGGCGAAGGTGTCGGCGAGCGGGCCGGGTCGGACCTCACAGCCCTCCGCTTCGAGGCGGCGCTGGGCCCCCGTCCTTATGCCGGCAAGCCAGAGCGGTCCCGCCTCGAGCATCGCCCTTGCCGACCGTTCGGCCACCTCGGTGCCCAGCCCCTCGGCGAACTCGTCATAGAGCCAACTGGGGAGGCTGAGTTGCTCGGAGATCTTCGCTTTCCGGGGTGGGATGATCCTCCTCAGGACGGCGTTGGCCAGCCCCGCGAACTGCGGCACTACCGATTTGATGGTCTCGACCCATTGGTCGACCGCGGCATGCGTCGGGGTTCCCCGGACTAGCACCTCATAGCTGCCGAGGAGCAGGCCGTGCCGGACCCTGGCTGGAAGTCGGTCGGGGGCCCGTAACCGGGGCCGGAGGGCTGTCTCAAGGAAGATAAGGTGCCGCAGGGTTCCGTACAAGAGGTCGGTGATGAGGGTCCGGTCGCTCCGCAGCGGTCTGGATCTCAGAGCTTGGTCCAGCTCCGGTGTGGCGTGGGCGCCGCCCATGACCCGGCCTAGCAGGCTGAGGGCGACGCGACGCGGGGTGGGGGGGCCCTCGGCAACCGGGCGATCGGTGATCGAAGCTACTCCCCTTGAACCTGCATCGAGTGGACCGTAAAGCGCACGGCCGTCCGTTCCTCGTTTTGCAGCTCGAGCTTCACAAACGAGGGTTGGGTCACCAGGTCGAGCCCCTCCTCCGAGATGTAGCTCCGGGCGATGGCGATGGCCTTCACCGCCTGGTTGACGGCGAGCGGCCCGATTGCCTGGATCTCGACCTCCCCTTCGCTGCGTAACAGTGCCGCGATGGCTCCGGCTACGGAATTGGGTCGGGATGACCCCGAGACTCTCAAGACTGCGATGATCGACCTCCTCAGGCAACGCGGTGTAGGAGCGGTGTGTAGGTGCAAGGCCGATGAGAGAGAGGGACTCCCCAGCGGCCAGTGAGGTCCTAAAGTACGTTGATGAACAGGGGGTCCACCTCAGCTATGATACCTCCTCACCAGGGTTGCCCACCACCGAGAACCGGATCTCCCCAACACGTTTTCGGTTTTCGGGGTGCGCTAAAGCCGCTTGACACTGTAGAATACCACTTCGTATACTTCTATTAGTGAGTGCTACTCCGTGTATGCCTGGCAGACTCGCCCGAATTCTCCTAGTAGGGAGGGGGGACGTCGCTTAGGCACGCAAACGACCGAAGCGCCCGCCCCGTCAAGTCCTCTTGACGGGGCTTTTGTGTAACGGGTTCGCACGATGGAGGGAAAGATGAAGGGTGCACAGGTAGTCCTAAAAGCGCTTGAGAGGCAGGGCGCCGAGGTGATTTTTGGACACCCCGGTGGCGCGATTATGCCTGTCTACGATGCACTTTACGATGAGAAGCTGCGCCACGTGCTGGTACGTCACGAACAGGCCGGTGCTCACGCAGCCGATGCCTACTACCGGGCTAGTGGCAGGGTCGGGGTCGTGTTCGCGACCAGCGGTCCGGGGGCTACCAATCTGGTGACGGGCCTTGCGACAGCCCAGATGGACTCCTCGGCGGTGGTTGCCGTGACCGGGAACGTCCCTCTTCCTCTGATCGGTACCGACGCCTTCCAGGAGGCCGATGTCTACGGCATTACCGGGCCCATCACCAAGCACAACTACCTGGTCAAGGAGGTCAACGACATCCCCCGAATCGTCGCTGAGGCGTTCTACATCGCCTCGAGCGGGCGTCCGGGACCGGTCCTTATCGATGTTCCCAAGGATATCCAGCTCGCGGAATTCACCGGCAGCTTCGAGGTGGAGGTCGACCTCCCGGGCTACAAGCCCACGGTCGTGGGGCATGCGGGGCAGATCAAGAGGGCTGCGAAGGCTATTCGCGGTGCCCGCAAGCCGATCATGATGGTCGGTGGTGGGGGACAGACCGCTTTCGAGGAGGTCAACACCTTCGCCGAGAAGACCGGGATCCCGGTGATCACCACCCTGATGGGGATCGGTACCTATCCCGCTGGGGTCCCTCAATCCCTCGGCATGCCCGGTATGCACGGCACCGTGACCGCGAACCGGGCGATCACCCACTGCGATCTGATCGTCGGGGCGGGACTCCGCTTCGACGATCGGGTGACGGGTAAGATCAGCCGCTTCGCTCCCAACGCCGAGGTGGTCCATATCGACATCGACCCGGCCGAGATCTCTAAACTGGTGCGGGCTCATGTGCCGGTCGTCGGAGATCTCCGGGACGTATTGCCGCGCCTGACTGCGGAGTTGGGGCGACTCGACATCGACGAGTGGTGGGAGACCCTCGAGGAGTGGAAAGGTCGCTATCCAGAACGCTTTAAGCTGGACAAGCCGCTCGTCTCGCAAGAGGTGATTCAGATGTTCCGCGAGGCCACCGGAGGCGACTGCGTCGTCACCACGGAGGTGGGGCAGCATCAGATGTTCGCCGCCCGGCTGTTTCCGACCAACCGCCCTCGCACCTGGATCACGTCGGGCGGGTTGGGGACCATGGGCTTCGGCCTCCCGGCGGCCATAGGAGCCTCCTTCGCTCGACCCGGAGAACCCGTGGTGTGCATCGCGGGCGATGGGAGCGTCCAGATGAACATCCAGGAGTTGGCCACGATCTATAGGCATCAGCTCCCAATCATCATTGCGATCTGCAACAACGGTATGCTCGGTATGGTCCGCCAGTGGCAGGAGATGTTCCATGCCCAGCGCTACAGCGAAGTCTACCTGGCCGACTCCAACCCCGACTTTGCCAGACTTGCAGAGGCCTACGGGATCGACGGGTTCAATATCTTCGATCGCGAGACCGCTGCCGAACTTATCCCCGAGGTCCTTGCCAGGGGCAAGCCCGCCGTGATGAATTTCGTCGTCTACGAGTCCGAGAAGGTGTTCCCGATGATCCCGGCGGGTGCGGGGGTAGACGAGATGATCATCGGTGATCAGGAGCCCGAAGAGGCCGATCTCGCGACCAAAGAGGTTAAGGTCGGATGATCGATCGCCATATCTTGAGTGTGACGGTCCGCGACCGCCCTGGGGTCCTCGTCAGGATCGCAGGCCTGTTCGCCCGTCGCGGCTTCAATATCGAGTCCCTCTCTGTCGCCCAGTCCTTCCAACCGGGTATCAGCCGCACCACCTTCGTCGTCAGTGGCGAGGATGCGACCATAGAACAGGTCGAGAAGCAGCTTCAGAAACTCATCGATGTCATCAAGGTTGTCGATCATACGAAGTCTAAATATGTCGACCGGGAGCTGATGCTCATCAAGGTCCAGGTCGACACCGCCGAGGACCGTGTCGAGATCCGCCAGATCGCCCAGGACTTCAGGGCCCGCATCGTCGATGTAGCCCGAGAGGCCCTCGTCTTCGAGGTGACAGGGGACGAGGGCAAGCTGACCGCATTCATCGATCAGATGCAGGTCTTCGGAATCGTCGAACTCATTCGCACCGGCAGGATTGCGCTGCCCCGCAGCGCTGCCGATCCCAAACCTGGAGCCAAGCAGGCTAGGGCGGCCTGATATGGAGGATGGACTGCGGCATGGCTACGATCTACTACGATAGCGACGGGAATCTCGAGCATCTTAAGGGCCAGACGATCGCGGTGATCGGCTACGGCTCCCAGGGTCACGCCCACGCACTTAACGCCCAGGACTCCGGGCTCGACGTGGTTGTGGGGTTGAGGAAGGGCTCCACCTCTTGGGCCGAGGCTGAGGCGGAGGGGCTGAGGGTCGAGGAGGTCGCTGGGGCTGCCGCCGTGGGCGATCTCGTGGTGGTCCTGTTGCCAGACGAAATCCAAGGTGCCGTCTATCGTGCGGCGATTGAACCCAATCTTGAGAGCGGAAACGCACTGCTTTTCGCCCATGGATTCAACATCCACTTCGGCCAGATCGTGGCACCCGAAGGGGTGGATGTCTTTATGATCGCCCCCAAGGGTCCGGGGCACCTAGTGCGCCGGGTCTTCAAGGAGGGGGCGGGGGTGCCTGCTCTCCTCGCAATCCACCAGGATGCCACGGGGGGCGCCCGGCAGCGGGCGCTGGCATACGCTAAGGCTATAGGGGGTACCCGCGGGGGCGTGATCGAGACCACCTTCAAGGAGGAGACCGAGACCGACCTGTTCGGTGAGCAGGCTGTGCTCTGCGGGGGTGTCACGGCGCTTATGCAAGCCGGTTTCGACACGCTTGTGGCTGCAGGCTACCAGCCCGAAGTGGCGTACTTCGAATGCCTTCACGAGATGAAGCTGATAGTCGATCTTGTCTACGAGGGTGGGTTCGAAAAGATGAGGTACTCGATCTCGAATACCGCCGAGTATGGAGACTACGCTACCGGCCCGCACATTATCACCGATCAGACTCGAAACGAGATGAAGCGGATCCTCGCAGACATCCAGTCGGGTCTCTTCGCAAAGGATTTTCTGATGGAGAATCAGGTGGGACAGCCGAGATTGAAAACGGGCCGCCGGAATACCGAGGCGTCGCTACTCAGCCAGGTGGGCCGGCGACTACGGCGCATGATGCCTTTCATCGGCGGTTGAACGGGCGACGATCTTCGGAGGAAGGTCCTTCATGAGCCATATCAGAATTTTCGACACCACCCTCAGGGATGGAGAACAGACACCGGGCGTAGCTCTCAACACTGAGGCGAAGGTTGCAATAGCGAAGCAGCTCGCCCGCCTCGGCGTCGATATTATCGAGGCGGGGTTCCCTATCGCCAGTACCGGCGACTACGAGGCCGTTCGGCGGATCGCCACCGAGGTGCAGGGACTCGTCATCTGCGGGCTTGCGCGGACCGCAAAGCCCGATATTGAACGGGCCGCCCAGGCGCTCGAACCCGCCGCTAGAAGGCGGATTCATATCTTCACATCGGGCTCGAAGATTCACCTCGAACATATGCTTCGTAAGACTGAGGAGGAGGTCATTGCCACTTCGGTCGAGTGCGTCCGGCTGGCGGGGGAGTTCACCGACGACATCGAGTTCTCCGCGCAGGACTGCACTCGCAGCGACCCCGAGTTCCTGTACCGTCTGTACGGGGCGGCGATTGAGGCTGGTGCTACCACCATCAATATCCCTGACACCGTCGGTTACGGCATGCCGGAGGAGTACGCCGCGCTAATCCGGGAGATCCGGCGGAACACCCAGGGAGTCGACCACGTTGCCATCAGTACCCACTGCCACGACGATCTCGGGCTGGCGGTGGCCAACTCACTTGCGGCCGTTGCGGCGGGTGCTACCCAGGTGGAGTGCACGATCAACGGCATCGGAGAGCGGGCGGGGAACACCTCGCTCGAAGAGGTAGTGATGGCGCTCGACACCCGCCGGGATCACTGGGGGCACACCCACGGCATCGATACCCGGGAGATCTACCGGACCTCGCGGATGGTATCTATGTACACAGGCACTATGGTGCCTCCGAACAAGGCGGTCGTTGGAGACAACGCCTTCGCACACGAGTCGGGGATCCATCAGGACGGTGTGATCAAGGCGATTGAGACCTACGAGATTATGAGTGCGGAGATGGTTGGGCGCGACGCTGGGGTGCTGGTCATGGGCAAGCACTCAGGACGCCGGGCGTTCCGTCGCACCCTGGAGGAACTCGGCTACTCTGAACTCGAGGATGACAAGGTCAACGCGTTGTTCCGGCAGTTCAAGAACCTGTGCGACAGAAAGCAGTCCGTAACGACCGAGGATATCCGGGTCCTCGCTGAGGCGGAGGCGACACGCGTTCCCGAGACCTACCGCCTCGACGCTGTACAGTTCCAGTCAGGTACCCGGTTAACCCCGGTGGCTACGGTGCGCTTGGCCACCGACACCGGTATCTACGAGGAGGCTGCGACGGGCGATGGACCGGTCGACGCCGCCTACCGTGCCATCGAGCGGATCGCCCAGGTCCCCCTCAGGCTCGAATCGTACGAGATCCGGAGCGTCGGCAGTGGGAAGGACGCGCTCGGCGAGGTAAGCATCCGAGTGACCAGCGACGGGCAGACGGCACATGGTCGGGGTCTGTCTACCGACGTGGTCGAGGCCTCGGCGCAGGCCTATGTCGATGCCCTTAACAGACTCGCGGTCGGGGTGAGTCGCCCGACAGGTGAGAGCCGAGCGATCGGTACCCCCTGAGTAGGCAGCGGTGGGAGGTTGAGGTGTGATTGAGGTCTACGACACTACCCTGAGGGACGGCACCCAAGGCAAGGGGTTCACGCTCACCAGCCAGGACAAGATCGCTATCGCCCAGCGTCTCGATGCCTTCGGGGTCGACTACGTTGAGGGGGGTTGGCCCGGATCGAATCCGAAGGACAAGATCTTCTTCGAAACCATGAAGCAGGTCCCGCTGGTCCGGGCCAGACTTGCCGCCTTTGGGGCGACCTGCCGGAAGGGCGTCATGCCCGAGTTGGACGCTAACATCCAGGCTCTGCTGCAGGCTGAGACGCCCGTGGTGACGATCTTTGGGAAGTCGTGGACGCTCCACGTCACGGAGGCGCTCGGGACCACACTGGACGAGAACCTCGAGATGATCCGCAGATCGGTGGCCTTTCTCAAGGAGCAGGGCAAGGAGGTCATCTTCGACGCCGAGCACTACTTCGACGGCTGGGGGGCCGATTCCGCCTACGCTGAGGCTACGCTGGCGGCTGCGGTCGACGGAGGTGCGGACCGCATCGTCCTCTGCGATACGAACGGCGGGTCGCTCCCCGATGTCATTGCGGAGAGGGTG
>Ga0209754_1002326_pt1 | contig 15501 bp, 11 predicted proteins | sample MesohylBB_FD_187295 | JGI IMG/M metagenome (GOLD analysis project Ga0209754, IMG submission 187295) | Host-associated microbial community of the marine sponge Aplysina aerophoba from Gulf of Piran - sponge mesohyl, lysed by bead beating... | ecosystem: Host-associated > Porifera > Sponge >... | reverse complement strand
CTCGATTTCCGCGAGTTGCCCTTTCGCGCCATCGCCCAGCCGGAAGGGGCCCGGCCAGAGCTCCGGCTCCGAGGCCCGTTCGTCGGCGAGCGCGCGAAAGTCCAGCGGATAGTCGAGATCGGGTTCCGGCACCGCTGTGAGCAGAGCCTTTGTGTAGGGATGGCGCGGATCGCGGAACAGGATCTCGCGCGGCGCCACTTCCACGAGCCGTCCGGCGCACATCACGGCGATGCGGTCGGCCATGTAATCGACCACCGCCAGGTTATGCGACACGAACAGGTAGGTGAGGCCGAGCGCCTTCTGAAGGTCCTTCAGCAGGTTCAGCACCTGCGCCTGGACCGAGACATCGAGCGCCGAGACGGGCTCGTCGCAAAGCAGCAGTTCCGGCTTGAGCGCCAGCGCGCGCGCAATGCCCAGCCGCTGGCGCTGGCCGCCCGAGAAACTGTGCGGATAGCGGTTCAGGTGGCGCTCGTCGAGGCCGACCAGATGCATCAGCTCGCGCACGATCTCGCGCCGTTCCTCAGGCCCTGCCATCCGATGCACCACCAGCGGCTCCGACACGATGTCGAATGCGGTCATGCGCGGATTGAGCGCGCTGAACGGGTCCTGGAACATGTACTGGATGCGCCGGCGGTAAGGCAGCAGGCTCTTCTGCGGAAGCCGCAACAGGTCCACCGGCGTGCCATTGTCGTCGAACAGCACCTCGCCCCGGTCCGGCGTCAGCGCGCGCATGACGATCTTGGCCGTCGTGCTCTTGCCGCAACCGCTCTCCCCGACCAGGCCCAGGCATTCGCCGCGTTCGATGCTGAAGCTTACATCGTCCACCGCGAGCACACCTTCGTCGGCACCGCCACCGAGAATCCCGGCCTTGCGGCTGCCATAGCGCTTGGTAAGGCCGCGGACGTCCAGCAGGGGACGGTCGGCGGGCACGTCAGGCGCCGCCCGGTTATCCCCCGAGAGCAGCCGCCCGGTTTCCGGCCGCACCTCGCGAATCGGCGTCAGGCGCTCGCCTTCGGCCATATGGAAGCGCGGCACGGCGCGAAGCAGTGCCTTCAGGTACGGATGCTGTGCACGCCGGAACACATCCTCGGCGCTGCCCGCCTCGACGATGCGGCCGTGATACATCACCACCAGATCGTCGGCCATGTTTGCGACGACGCCGAGGTCGTGGGTAATCATCAGCACCGCCATGCCGAGCTCTTGCTGGAGGTCCTTGACCAGCTTCAGGATCTGCGCCTGCACGGTCACATCGAGGGCCGTGGTCGGCTCGTCGGCGATCAGCAGTGCCGGGCGGCAGATCAGCGCCATGGCGATCATCGCCCGCTGGCGCAAGCCGCCCGACAGTTCGAAGGGATAGGTGTCGAGCGCGCGCTCCGGGTCCGGGAAGCCGACCAGGCGCAGCATTTCGGCGGTTTCGGCGCGCAAGCGCCTCGCCCTCGCGCCGCTGTGCAGGCGCAGCGCTTCCGAGACCTGGTCGCCCACGGTGTGCAAGGGCGAGAGCGAAGTCATCGGCTCCTGGAAGATGATCGAGACGGCGCCGCCGCGAAGGCGGCGCATCCGGCGGCTGTCCGGGTCGAGACCGGCGATGTCCACTTCGGGCCGCCCTTCCTGCCGCAGCCGTATAGCTCCCGAGCGAATGGCGGCGGCGCGCGGCAGGATGCCCATGATGGCCTGCGCGGTCACCGACTTGCCGGAGCCCGATTCCCCGACCAGGGCGACCGTCCGGCCGTGAGGGATCGAGAAGGACACCCCGTCCACGGCCCTGATCGCGCCGCCCGGGGTTTTGAAGTCCACCGCGAGATTGTCGATTTCCAACAGCGCGCTCAACGCGCGGCCTCCATATCTACCGGCCACACACCAAGCGATTCCAGGTTCGCGAGCGTGGTGGGGTCCAGCGCCAGCGCGTTTTCGGCCGCCGCCCGAGCCGCCCGCGCGGCCACGAGGTTGAACCGATCAAGGTTGGAATCGACGGTGATCGTCGTGCCGCCGCCCGCAAGTTTCATTTGCATCCAGCCATGGCCGCGTTCCCTGCGCGTGGAATAGAACCGCAGTGCCAGCCGGTCGAGCGTATCCCAGGCAATGGCTTTCCCCACCGGCCCATGGATGCGGATGCCGTCCGGGCTCATCCTTATTGTGGAGCGCTGTTTCACCCAGGTCATCGCTGCGAACCCGCCGAACAGCAGCGCCAGCAGCCCCAGCAACCAATTGCCGAAGCTGCCGGGCGGCACCCACGGCATCGGCAGGAGCGCGATGGAAAGCCCGATGCCCGCGCGCACATAGTCCGGCCACAGCGTCCTGGCCGGATAACCCAGCGCCACGCCCCCTCCGGGTGCGGCCGATTCCGCCGTCGTCGAGATCGCGCGGCCCCCTTTTCACCCGGACCGGTTCAAGTGTGCGCGATTCCGCCGGCCGCCGCAATTCCGCTGCCTACCGAAGCGGCCGTTCCTGCTTGACAGTCTATAACATTCATTCAGGATACATCTTCTAGTCCCCATCTTCGGACCGGCGAATGTGCGGGTTGCACCGACGGTCCGCGTTTGGGTGCATCGACCCAGGCCGTGAGGCAAAAGCAGACAGGAGACGCGAGTCATGCTTCAGTTGAACAGACGCCAGCTTCTTGGGGCCGGCGGCACCTTGGGCGCCATTTCGGCTTTGAGCCCCATCGTGAAGGCCTCGACGGGCAACGCCGCGGTCAAGGCCGACCTCGCCAACCTGCCGCGTGTCAAGCAGGAGCTCGTTGCCCCGCCATTCGCGCCGGAACACGAGCAGGTCGCGACGGGCGGCCCGAAGATTGTCGAGGTGGAGCTGACCGTCCACGAGGAGAAGCGCGAGATCGACGATGACGGGACCGTCATCAACGCCCTGTCGTTCAACGGCTCGATCCCCGGCCCGCTGATGGTCTGCCACGAGGGCGACTATATCGAGCTCACCCTGAAGAACCCCGAAACCAACGTCATGGAGCACAATATCGACTTCCATGCGTCCACGGGCGCGCTCGGCGGCGGCGGCCTCACGCTCGTCCAGCCGGGCGAACAGGTTGTGCTCCGCTGGAAGGCAACCAAGCCGGGCACCTTCATCTACCACTGCGCGCCGGGGGGAATCATGATTCCCTACCATGTCGTGTCCGGCATGAACGGCGCGGTCATGGTGCTGCCCAGGGACGGGCTGAAGGACCGCCAGGGCAACCGGCTCAGCTACGACAAGGTCTACTATGTCGGCGAGCAGGACTTCTACGTCCCGCGCAATGCCGATGGCGACTACATGGAATACGAGTCGCACAGCGACGCGATGGCCGACACGCTCGACCTGATGCGCACGCTCACGCCCACGCATGTCGTGATGAACGGCAAGGTCGGCGCGCTTACCGGCGACAACGCCCTGACCTCCAAGGTCGGCGAGTCCGTGCTGTTCGTCCACTCCCAGGCCAACCGGGATTCGAGGCCGCACCTGATCGGCGGCCACGGCGACTATGTCTGGGAGCAGGGCTCCTTCGTCGATCCGCCGATGGAAGGTCTCGAGACCTGGTTCATCCGGGGCGGCTCCGCGGGCGCGGCGCTTTACACCTTCCGGCAGTCGGGCGTGTATGTGTAGCAGAAATCTACAACGCGATTAATGCTCACAGAGCTGACATGGAATGAGGCAATCCCCTGTTTCTTTTCTTGAAATACAGTAGGTTATAAGGCGTGTCAAGCGATTCCTGGAAGGATGTATCGCCGTATAAGAAAGAAGATATTGAGAGCACAAAGTCACACACAGGTGTGTAATACGGGTTCCGACTGCCATCTGCGAAGAAGCAGGACGGTGTGGAATCGGATAGCCGAAGTTGATGAACAGATACACCTTGATTATATGGCGATTATACGGTTGTCATGCCAGCCCGTGCACGTGATGGAAGTTGGTGTAAGTTAATTTTGCCCTGGATACACAATTTCTGCTTTCTTATGTGGCTTGAGCAATGGGATGAGACGGACAGGGAGCAGGGCGGTGGCGACAGGGACCGAGGAGCAACCGAAGAAACGGCGCAGCGTCATGATTACCGATGCCGACTGGGCGCGCATTCTCAAAGCCGCCGGGGCCGAAGGATTGCGGCATGGGGATTATCTCGTCCAAGCCCACCGCTTCTGGCAGAACGCGCCCGATGCGGCGGCGGCGGGAATACCGCCGCAGGTGCTGCGCAGCATGATGCACATGCTGCGCATTATTGAGCAGGCGGAGAAGCTGCGCCTCGACAACCTAGACGGCGGGCGGACATGGCGGAGGCTGGAGGCCGAGGCGGAATTGTGGCTCGACGGCCAGACATCGTTCGACTGAATGGAGCGGCGGGATGGACCGGGCAAGGCCGCGCAGCCTCTACCTCCCGCCCGAGATCTGGGAGGCGGGCCACAAGCGGACAAGGAAGCACAAGATGAAGATCTCCCGGTTCGGGTGGCTCTGCTGCGAGCGGGCGGCCCGGGAGGCGGCGGCTCCTGCTCCGCAGCCGGCCGGGCATGCCCTTGCGCTCTCGCCCGACGAACAGCAACGCCTCGACACGGACATACAACACCTGACCCTGTCCGGGCATTCCACGGTTTCGGCTGCGGGCGGCCGGGAGGCGACGGTTCTGCTGCACGAAGTCCTCCATTTCTTTGATCTGCATGACAGCGGCAATCTGCATGACAGCGGTGAGGAAGCATGAAAAAGACGCGCAAACGCAAGCCGGGCACCGGGCACTCGGTTTCCTACACGGACGCGCAGTGGGCTCAGATCAAGGCGTGGGCGAAGGCGGCCGGCGAGACGACCTCGCGGTGGTGGGCCAAATGCGTCCTGACCGTTGACCTGTCGGCGCCGGAAAGGGTCGCAGCGCCGCCGCTGGTCCTGGATGAAGAGCAGCAGCGTCGCATTTGCCGCATTGTGGGAGACATGGCTGGAGGCGCGCGAGAGGAAGTGTCTTCCCGTTTCGGCGCACTCGCCCGGGACCTGCTTCGGGAGCGGCTGGAGGCGATGGTTCGGGAGGGCCGGCGGGCGGAAGCCCTTGACGGGCTGCGCACCGTGTTCGGCGAGGCGCGCGCGGAGGTGATCGCCGACGCGTTCATGCCGGACGAGCCGAAGGAACCCCGGACGCCGGGGCGGCAAGAAGGGCATAGGACCGGAGAGGACCCCGCACGGCAGCCACAGCAGGGCAAGCTGTTTTGATTGGAACGTCGGGTGTTGCCCATTGGACCACCTTGATCGTCACGCCGCCCCGAAATCCCGACAGTCCGATCTTGATCCTCCAGCGCCTCGCGTTATGAAGAACGCTGCGGAATCGTACTTCCAGCATTTCATCGGCGTTCCGCAATCCAATTTCGATCTGGCGGAAGCAAGAGCATGAACGCGACGCTGACCTGGCTCGACCTGACGGCGAGCGACCGGGACCGGATGCGGCAGGTTCTGGACCTTTTCAAAGAACAGGGAACCGTCGACGAAATGGGCCTCGGCAGCCTTCGCGATGCGCTGTCCGAAGCCCTGTTCCCCGGAACCTCCACGATCCAGACGCGATTGCGCTATGCGCTGTTCGTTCCGTGGATATACCGCCAGCTCGAAGCGAGGAGAGTCGCCGCATCCAACGTGTCCGCGCAATTGCAGAAGGCGGAGCTCGACCTGATCGAGCCGCTTCTGGAGAACGGCAGGTCTCAGGGCGTAATCGGGGAACGGTCTCGCGGCTCCCTGGCACGGCGCCCAAGCTCCGTCTATTGGACCGCGCTGGTGCGCTGGGGCCTGTTCATGCATCGGCGGCCCCAGGGCTGGTATCACACCCATTTCACCAGCCTCGCTCGCGGCCGCGGCGCGGAAGCGACTGCGGACGACCCGGGCATCGTCCATACACGTCAACCTAACTGGCACCCCCGTTTGCCGGATCCCCCGACGACGTTCCCGCAGGAGGCCTCGTTCGACCTGACCCGCAAGGAGGCTGCCTTTCTTCAGGGCCGCCTGGAAGAGCGCTGCGCCGGCACCCTGCTCGCCTGGCTCGCCCGCGAGGGATCGGACGCGCCAGAAGATGGTGGCTTCTGGGACGACAGCGCTGCAAGACGTGCCGATGCTGACATCCGGGACACGATGGAACTCGCCCGCCGCTTCTCCCTTCACGTGGAAGGGATGCCGCTTCTGTATAACCTGCTGCTCGCCGAGCGCTTCCGCGCGGAGCATGGCGGCGATGATGCACTCATCGATCAGTACAGACAGGAAATCGCCGAATGGGCGGCAAAGGAAGCCTTGGAGGATAACCATGATCCGCGCCACCTCTGGTCCTTTGCTGCATCCCGCAAGGTCCGCGTTCCCCGCCTGCAGCGCATGTTCGTGGAGGCATGGTCGAAACGGCTTGCCGATATCGGCCCTGTCGCAATCCCGGAAGATCACGAATCGCGCAGCTCGATCGAGGCCCGTGAACGGCAGCTGAAAGGGCCGCGAGCACGCCTGCACAACCCGGCCCGGCTGCTCCACTGGAACGGCCGCGTCGGAGTCGGGCGGATGAACTTCAGGTGGGGTCGGGTTCACCGGATGCTCCTCGATCTGCACCAGGGGCTCGCGGCCTGATGCTTTCGCCAGATTCCCGGACCGTCGCCTTCGACCTGCTTCGCCCACCGGCCGGCCACGAACTCGATTTCGCGCTGCTGACGACCTACACGCTCAATCTGGAAACCATGCTCGCACTGCCGTTGAGCCTTGTCGCCCGCGCAGACAACGGGCTCGAGGAACTGCTCGCCGATCCTCTTCTCCTCCTTGAAGCGTTGCGGCGGGCGGGAGAACGAATTCACGTCTTTGTGGATCGGTCTGGCATCGCCGTCCCGCGCCAGAGACGCGAGCTGTATGCAATGCTGGAACCGAGCATACATCCCGTGCGCGCGCCGGAAGGCGGGGCGTTTCATCCCAAGGTCTGGGTGCTGCGTTTCATGTCGGAAGACGGGACGCCCCTGATACGCGTAGCCATCCTGTCGCGGAACCTCACCTTCGACCGCTCGTGGGACATCGCGCTGGCAAGCGAAGCAACGCCCAGGCGAAGGCAACGGACTGCCGGGAGCAGCCAGCTTGCGGAGTTCGTCCGACGCCTTCCTGAACTCTGCGCGGAAGGACCGGCTCCTTCTCTTGCCGACAGGATAGAAGCGCTGGCCGACGAAGTTTCACGCTCCCGTTTCCCGGCACCCGACGGTTTTTCCGATGACCCGGTAAAGTTCCACGTTCTCGGTATGGGCGGGCGTGGCGCGGGAGATCGCCTCTGGCAGCCGATGTCCGGAGGACACGACGTACTGGCCGTTGCTCCGTTCGTCGGAAGCACAGCCCTGAATGAAGTCGCCCGGATGGGAACCGGCGAACGCACTCTGGTGAGTGCGCGGGACCAGCTGGACGAGTTGTCCGATGACGCGCTGGCCAGGTGGAACCGGATCTGTGTGCTCTCCGACGCTGCTCTCGACGAGGCGGAGGACGAGCATGCCGGCACGCCCTCCGGGCTTCATGCCAAGTTCGTGGCCGTCGAGCACGGTTGGGACGTGTCCTGGTTCGTCGGCTCCGCGAACCTGACCTATTCGGCATTCACCGGCAGGAACGTCGAGGTCATGGCTGCCTTGCGCGCCCGCAAGGGGCGCCGCAACGGCAACAGTGGATATGGCATCGGGCGCTTCCTCGAGTCCGGCTTCGAGAAGCTCTGCGAGCCATATCGACGCGGTGAGACCGAGACCGGGTCGCCCGAGAAGGAAGAGGCGCTGGAACGGCTGGAGGTTGTCCGGGACGCGCTACTCGGCGCCGACCTCAGTGTCGTCTGCTCTCCGTCCGGCGAGAATTGGACGTGGAGCCTTGAAGGCGACACTTCCCTGCCGCAGACCGATGTCGAGGTCGGGGCATGGCCGATCTCGATCGCCCAAGACCAGGCGCGCCCGCTCGAACTCCCCTTGACCTGGACCCTGCCAGTTCAGTGGCTCACAGCGCTGGTTGCCTTCCGTCTGCATGTTCCTGTCGAGGGTGTTGACGATATCGCCTTCACGCTCAGCCTTCCCGCCCAGGGCATGCCGGAGGACCGCATGCACCATGTGCTGAGGAGCCTGATCGGCGATTCGCAACGATTCATGGCCTTCCTGCGCGCGCTGCTGGCGGGCCTCGACGGAATGGTCGAGGGGACGGACCCCGGCGACGCAAACGGCGATACCGGCCCCTGGAGAGACGGGCCGGACGACGACGCCCTTCTGGAGGGGCTCATTCGTGCAGCCTCCCGCGACCCCGACCGCCTCGAACCGGTGCGCCGCCTTATCGAGGATTTCCGCAAGACCGAAGAAGGCCGCAGCATCGTCCCGGATGATTTCCTCGACGTCTGGAACGCCGTGGACGAGGCATTGCGCAAGGACGGCCGCTCATGACCCGACCGCGTGTCGACGCAATTCTGAAACCGCTGAAGCCCTTTCAGCGCCGCACCGTCGATCACGCGTTCCGGCGCCTGTTCCTGGACGCCGACAGCACTTCCCGCTTCCTCGTCGCCGACGAGGTCGGTCTCGGCAAGACGTTGGTCGCACGCGGCATCATCGCGCGGACGATCGACCATCTCTGGGATGACGTGGACCGCATCGACGTCATCTATATCTGCAGCAATGCCAGCATTGCCCGCGCCAACCTGCCGAAACTCCAGGTCGGAGGCGCCAGCGAGCGTTCCTTCGCATTGGCGACCCGTCTCACCATGCTGGCGACCGAGCTTGCGTCGCGCGACGACGGGCCGGGCTTCATGGACAACAAGCTGAATTTCGTCAGCTTCACGCCGGGCACGTCGTTCGAGATGGGGCACTCCGGCGGCCGGCGCCGGGAGCGGGAGGTGCTGTTTCATCTCCTGGCTCCGCATGTCGAGCGGTCCACGCCCATGATGAACCTGCTGCAGGGCCGGGTGATGAACAAGGAGGGTTGGCGGCAGGGCCTCAATGCGAAGCTACCGATCGAGCCTGGAATTCGACGGGATTTCGACGAGGAATTCGAACGCCGAAACGACTTGCAACTCAAGCTGCGCGAGACTCTCGATACCTGGTTCCAGCGCTACCGGCCCCATTGGCCGGATGAGGCCAGATGGGCACGCGACGAGTTGATCGGCGACTTGCGGCGGTTGCTGGCCGAGATATGCATCCGCGCCCTTGAGCCGGATTTGGTCATTCTCGACGAATTTCAGCGATTCAAGCCGTTGATCGAGACCCGGGAAGACCGCAGGAGCGAGGCCGCAGAGCTTGCGCAATCCTTGTTCCAGGCTACGGCGCATGACGGCCGGCCGGTTCCGACCCTGCTTCTTTCGGCGACGCCGTACAAGCTCTATACGACCGACGCCGAGATCGAGCAGGAAGACCACTACGAGGATTTCGTGGCCACGACGCGGTTCCTGTTCGGCGGTCGGGATATCAATGTCGACAACCTGACCCAAAGTCTCGCCGGGTTTGCCAATGCCCTGAAACGGGCAACGCCGGACGACGGCGATTCGCTATTGGTAGCCGCCAATGCCAAGACGGGCGTCGAGGACACGCTTCGAACCGTGATGGCCAGGACCGAGAGGGTTGGGGCCAGCGAAGAACGTGACGCCATGCTGAATGAGCCCGGAGCGAAGATCTCGCTCAAGCCGGCAGACGTCAGGCAATATATTGCAGCGGACGCCCTGTTCCACGCCGTGGGCGACCGCGACCCGATGCCGTTCTGGAAGTCGGCACCCTATCTTGTTCATTTCATGCGGGGCTACAAGTTCAACGAACATCTCGAGGAGACGCTCGAACGTTCGCATGCCAAAGTTGCCTCGGTGTTGCAGGCGCACAGTCAGTCCTTTCTTTCGGCAGAGGCCCTGCAGCAGTGGTCGGAGATCGATCCCGCACACCCGAAGATGCGGGAAATGGTGAGCGATCAGCTTGACCGGGGCGTCTGGCGTCTCCTGTGGGTACCGCCGACCCTGCCTTACTGGCCGCTCGAAGGTCCCTTCCGCGACAAGGCGGGGCTTACCAAGGCATTGATGTTTTCCGCCTGGAATGTCGTTCCGGACGTCGTCAGCGCCGTCCTCAGCTACGAGGCCGAGCGGCGAATGACGGGAGGGCGGATTGGCTCGTACCTGGACCCGGCAGGGCAACAGCGTCCCTTGCTGCGCCTCACCCAGTCTGCGGCCCGTATCCGGTCCCGTCATCGTCTCCTTCTCCTCCTTCTGCCCTGCCTGCCGCTCGCCGACCGGGCGCATCCCCTGGAAGCGCCGCCCGGGCGCGACCGCCGCAAATGGGTTCGCGAAGCGATCGAGGCCCTGCTTTCGGCCTCCGGTCTCCCCGACCCGCAGGACGGCCCGGTTGACGACCGCTGGGAATGGGCCGCGCCGCTGCTGCTCGACCCTGGATTGCGCAACTTCCTGGAGGCATGGCGGGACGGTCGAATTTCGGCGGTCGAAGGCAACGGGCCTCTGCCGCGGCCGAATCCCGAACTGTTCGGCGCCTATGTCAACGACCTCCTCGACCTGTCGCCCGAGGAGCTGGGCCGCCGTCCGCCTGGTCTCGTCGAACTGCTGACCGAGGTCGCACTGGGCTCTCCCGCGATTCTGGCATTGCGCAGCCTGAATTCACCACCGGGTCTCGGGGACCTTGCCCGCCGCAGGCTTGCCGTCAGCATCGCCGACGCCTTCTGGAGCCTGTTCAACCAGCCCGCCGTGATTTCGCTCCTGCGCCAACTCTCCACTGGAAAGAAGGCTTCGCGCGACGATACCGCCTATTGGCGCCTGGTTCTGGAATACTGCCGCCAGGGCAATCTTCAGGCGGTGCTGGATGAGCAATGGCACCTGCTATGGGAACAGCATGCCTGGTCGGAGACAGCAGATACCACGGCGATTGCAGCCGAATGCGTCAGGACCCTCGTCAAGGTCGTGCATCCGGTCAGATCGCGGGTTCACGGCCGTTTTCTCGAACCCCGCAACGCGGAACATGTTGAACCCGATCAATTGCGTATCCGAACGGTGTTCGCTCTTCGCTTCGGGCATCTGCGCACGGAAAACGAGGAGGGCATCAGCGAGGATATGGTTCGCGCCGCCTTCAACAGCCCGTTCCGGCCCTTCCTGCTCACCAGCACCTCTATCGGCCAGGAAGGTCTGGACTTTCATCCCTGGTGCCATCGCCTGGTGCATTGGAACCTGCCGGGCAACCCGGTCGATCTCGAGCAGCGCGAAGGGCGCGTTCACCGGTACAAGGGCCATGCCGTCCGGCGCAACGTTGCAACTGCCCATGGCGAGGCTGCGCTTGAATTCTGGCGGCCGGGCTCGGATCTCTGGGCACTGATGTTCCAGCTTGCCGATCGGGCTGCTCGCAATGCTGGTGACCCCGACCTGGTTCCCCACTGGATCGCTTCCGGAGACTGCCGGGTGGAGCGCCACGTACCGTTATTGCCCTATGCGAGGGAAGTCGGGGCATTTCAACGCCTGAAGCGTCAGCTCGCCGCCTATCGCGTCGTCTTCGGCCAGCCAAGACAGGAAGAACTCATCGCCTTGCTCGACCGGGCCGATTTCTCCGTCGCCCAGCTTCGAAAGCTGACGATAGACCTGTCCCCGCCCGGCGTGGACTCCCGACGTCAAGTAACCCTGCCAAACAATCCCCTTCGCCCGGTCTCCACCTATCCGGTGGAGATCCCATGAACGAGTCGAAGCGTGTCCGTCAACCCGTTCTTCCTGTGAAACGAGCGTTCGGAGTAGCCAATGGCGTCCATCGGAACTGACCAATCTGTGCCGTCTCGCTACAGCAGAACGGTGCTTGTCCTGCTGGCTTTGGCTATCGTTGCGCTTTCCTTCTATGGTGGGATGGATCAATTCGCGCGAGAATATGTTGCCGAAACAATGAAGGAATCGGTCGGCATCTATGCCTTGGCCAGAATCGTCAACGCGGCTGTATCGGTGCTCCAGGCCTCGCAAGCCAACGTTGTCGTTGCTTCAATTAGCGTTGGAGAAGTTCTTGACCCGATAAATGATGCAATCGAACGGCTGTCTTCCGGAATGGTATGGGCCATTGGATCGTTGTTCGTACAGCGGATCATGCTGGAAGCCGTATCGCACATATTCTTCAAATGGTTTCTGCTCGTATCGGGCGTGGCAGCTGTGCTTGCGCTATTCTCTCGTGGCAGGGCTCAACTCCTCGGTCCCGTATTCGGAATTCTTGGGATTTCACCCCAGGCAATCGAATTCCTCCGAAACATGTTGGTGAGGATCTTTATCTTTGCCGTATTGCTCCGATTTATCGTGCCGGTGTTTGTGTCTGTGAGTTTCTTAGCCAGTCAGATATTTCTGCAACCGGAGATTGAAAGCAATATGCAACAATTGTCAACTCTTGAAGAGCAGGTGTCCGCCAGCAAGGTTACGCTGCCGAGTCCGCAAGATCTTGGTCGTGCGCAGCTGGAAAAAATGTCCGAGTTAAAAGATCTCAAGGGTGCCAGGTCCGGTAAACAGGCTCAATTGGATGAAGTGAAGGCTCGGATTGGCGAGCTGAACGAAGAGGCCGGGTTACAGAGATTTGTTCCGCGGATGCTGGGAGGGGAGTCCCCCGACGACGCGATTGGCCCTCTTCAGGAAGAACGGGATGCCCTTGAGGCGGAGATCGAAGCATTGGACAACCGGATAGCCACGGCGCAGGACGACCTGGAGTGCATCGAAATGCAGCTTGTCGGGGAAAGCTGCGAGTCCTGGCTGGGCAAGATAGCATCGGCGGGAAAGAAAAGTGTCGAGCGCATGTCGGCAATTGCGGATGCGGCGGACCGATCGGTGATGGCGGTAGCTCTCATACTGGTTGCCGTACTCGTGAAGAACCTGCTGTTTCCTGTCATGTTCCTGATCGTGGTGGTCAAGCTGGCGATGCCCATTGTCAGAAGTGCCTGTCGGGTGACGGCGTCTGCGAGAGGAGAATTGGAGGAAGCGGCACGAGCGACGAATCAAGTCGAGCGTGCGCCCGAGAGACCATAGCGGCGGGCTGGCATCGGGCAACCGGCGGCGGTTCGGAAGGGTTTGGGCATGACCGTGACCCGCAACCTCGCCTTGTCGCGGACATCGGCACGCGCAGGTCCCGTTCGCCAGACAACATCGCCTGTCGATGTAGGCACCTGGTAAGGGCTTCCGGAAGGGGTAAGACATGTCGTTGCTTCGCTTGGCGCCGAAAATCGTTGCAGGAAGTGCTCTCGCAGGATTTGGACTGGCCTTTGGCAGGGACGTCTATCGCAAGACAAAGAAGAACCTGTTTCTCGTTGTCGTACTGGGCGTGCTGGCGTTTACGCTATACGGCCTGTTTATATCATCCGTGTGGATTGCCCGGAATTACCGGACATGGGCCGGTAGCATTGTCAAGAAGTTCGGTGCATTGGTGGCGTTCGTGGGCTGCAACGTCGCCACGGCCCTTGTTGTTCTGTTTGCGGCCCTCTCTATCGTGGGCGCGAGCGGGCCGGAAAGCGTACAGGAGGAAAGAGACATTATGGAGGCTATAGGCTTACCGCTCGCGCAAGTTGGTTTGGCGGTGCAGGCCATGATGGTGGTTTCGGGGTTGATTGTCGGTCTTGTTCAAAGAAAGAGACGCCGGGTGGCCTGGGAAGCCGAGCGGAATAATGAGCTGTTCTTTGCCGAAAACGGGTTTGAAGCTCTGGACGAGGACAATTTCCGGGATGATCGGGGTAATCGTTTCAGACTGATGAATGTCTTCAACGGTGAACTCGAATTTATGGCTGAAGGACGCAGGGGGAAACGGGGCTACATCGAGTTCGATGAGAACGGCGCATACACGAGCTGGAGCGGGCTCACGAATATTCGATAACGCACTGTTGGGTCTGGTCATGCAAGAGGATCAACACGGCAAGAGCGTTGAGATCGCGTTTGGCGGCGTACGGTTGTCTTGAACTGGATTGAAGTATGTCCCGCGGCGTGTACTTGCAGGCTCTTCAATACCCGCGCGTGGCGGTCTGTCAATCCGGGGCAATAGGCAGGTTTGGTTCGGAGTTGCATGTTGCATCACCATATGCAGCGCCGCAGGCTCTTGCCGTTGAACCTCAGGACTACCTGCTCAGCGCGTTCCTCGGCGCGGCGGCTAGGTGAAGCTGTACGGAAGAGGAAGCAGGAGGGAAAAATGGTGACCTGTATCGGAGCGCCCAGAGCTTGAGTGCCGGGACAAGTCGATGAAGCTGCGGCGCTGGATGTGGCGGACATTGCAGATTTCTACCCTTGTTACGGCAATCGTGAATGGGGCGGTCCTCCTTCAGCATCCGTTCGCGGAACGCTATGTGACACTGGTGAAGGCTGAAGCCGAATTAGCTCTGGATCGGGCTATCAGGACGCAAATGACGCCCGCCTGGGTTGCCGCCGAGCTTGACCGGGCGGTGGAGAACGAAGACCTGGACAGGACGGAGTTGTTGCTTGAGCTCGTCGATCATCATCGCGTCACGTTAGCGGAATCCCGCGCCGCCAGCGCCAGGGAGTTCGTCGACCGGGAGACGGGCATTGTCGCGAGGGCGCGGCAGTGTGCCGCCTGTCTGGCTGACGCGACGGAATGCAGGACTCCGATCCTGTTGGTACTCTGCAGCATTCCGATAGAGATGACCTTTGTCGGAGACATCAGGACGCTGGTCGAGGCGGGTTTGAATGTTGCGACAGGCGAGGAGGTAGACCGGTTCGACGTTACATTGGCGGCTGTCGGCCTCGGTGCGGCCGCGCTCACTCCGGCAACCGGTGGGTCGAGCTACACGATCAAGGTTGGTGCGACGGTGCTGAAGGTCGCGCGCAAGATGGGTCGGCTGGGCAGCGGGCTTGCTCGAATTATGGGGAAAGCGACCCGTGTCCCCATCCGATGGAGCAAGATGGATGAGTTCGTGCAAACCAGGAAATTGAGCGCCATTGTAGATGTCAGCCGTTTGGAGGAAATCGGTGACGTTGCCGAAAATCTTGGCACGGTTTCGAAACGCGCGAATACCTCAGATGTCATCTTCCTTCTGAAGCATGTCGATAGCGGAGAGGACGCCGCCGAACTTGCCGGCATCTCGAAGGTCGCAGGCAAGAGAACTCGCGGAGTGGTCGAGGTACTAGGACTCAAGAAAGCGGGCATGGCGATCAAGCGCCTTTCGAACCTGTTTATGCTTGCGGTCGGTCTGATTGTCGCCTTGGCCGGACAGTTGGCGGCGCTTGTAGCGCCTGTTTGTCTCCGCTTGCTTCGGAGGATTGTGGACCCCGGCCGGAAGGAGGCCGGGAATTCCAACAACGATGAAGAGGACCCGAAAGTCGGGCCTTGAACGGTATTCGGAGTTGGCTTGGCGCCTCGTTTTGACCGCCGAAGTCACTCGGGTCAATGCGGTCTCCACCGCAGCATCAGATCGTTGCGGATATACCGGGCGATCCTGTCGGCCTGCCGCTGCAAGTTATTGCCGCGCGAGTCGAACTGCCTTGCATCAAGGCGGAAGAGGCGGCCCAGGTTTCGCATGCGCCGGTGCGTTTCGGCTTTCTTGCTTTCATATTCCGGGTCGTCGAGGCCCATCACTTCGACGATATAGCGC
>Ga0209754_1002325_pt1 | contig 15515 bp, 14 predicted proteins | sample MesohylBB_FD_187295 | JGI IMG/M metagenome (GOLD analysis project Ga0209754, IMG submission 187295) | Host-associated microbial community of the marine sponge Aplysina aerophoba from Gulf of Piran - sponge mesohyl, lysed by bead beating... | ecosystem: Host-associated > Porifera > Sponge >... | reverse complement strand
ACGGCCTCAAGCCCACGTACGGCGCGGTGTCCCGGTTCGGACTGGTGGCATACGCCTCCTCCCTGGACGTGATTGGCGTAACCGCGGCCGACGCCGCCACCGCACGGGCGGCGTTCGAGACCATGCGCGGCGTCGATCAATTTGACCAGTCGTCGGTGGACTACCCGGCGCCGGCGGCGGCGGCGGCGTCCGACCGCCTCGTGGTGGGCATCCCGGAGGATGTGCTGGACGGAGTGGACCCGGCGGTGCGGCGCGCGCTGCAAGCGGTCCGCGGGCGGCTTGAGGAGGCGGGCATCCGTTGCGTGCCGGTGCAGCTCGGCTCGCTGGAATACGTCGTCCCCGCGTACTATGTCATCGCCACCGCCGAGGCGAGCGCCAACCTGGCGCGCTACGACGGCGTGCGCTACGGGGTGCGTGACGGGTACGCTTCCGCGGATGCCGAGGAGATGACCATCGCGGCGCGCAGCGCCGGCTTCGGCGCCGAAGTGAAGCTGCGCATCCTGGTCGGCACCTACGTGCTGCGCTCCGGCTTCCAGGAGCAGTACTACCAGCGCGCGCAGCGCATCCGCACGCTCATCCGGCGGTCGTTCGAGCACGCCTTCGGCGAGGTGGACCTGCTGCTCATGCCCACCTTCCCGGTGCCGCCGTTCGCGCGCGGCGACGCCGGCCTGGATGCCTTCCAGCAGAAGCAGGGCGACCTGTTCACCTGCACCGCCAACCTGACCGGCCATCCCGCCCTGTCGGTGCCGGGCATCGTCGACGGCGGGCTGCCGATCGGCGTGCAGTTCATGGCGCCCTATTTCCGCGAGGACCTGTTGTTCCAGGCTGCCGCCCTGCTGGCGGCGCAGACAGAGGCGCCGCGCCCGCCCGGCTACCTCGGCCCGCACTCCCTGCTCGCGGAGGATGGCTGACGTGGCGCCCGCTGCCAGCTTCGCCGCCGCCTACCAGCCCCACATCGGGCTGGAGATCCATGTACAGTTGATCACCGCCTCCAAGGTGTTCTGCCAGTGCCGCAACGCGTTCGGCGACCGCCCGAACGAGAACGTTTGTCCGGTCTGCCTCGGTTACCCCGGCATCCTGCCGGCGCTGAACAGCGAGGCGGTGCTCGGGGCGTACGTACTCGCGCGCGCGCTCGGCTGCACGCTGAGCACGCGCACGGTGTTCGAGCGCAAGAACTATTTCTACCCCGACCTGCCCAAGAACTATCAGATTTCCCAGTTCGGGGCACCGGTCGGACGCGACGGCGCGTTCACTGCCGAGATCGACGGCCTGCGCGCGCCGGTCGGCATTCGCGAGGTGCACCTGGAAGAGGACGCCGGCAAGATGATTCACGCTGGCGACATCTCGCTGCTCGATTACAACCGCACCGGTACGCCCCTGGTAGAAGTGGTCACGCAGCCGGAACTGACCAGCGCCACCGCGGCCGAACAGTTCCTGGAGGAGTTCCGCCGCACGGTGCGGTTCCTGGGCGTGTGTGACGGCAACATGGAGCAGGGGTCGCTGCGCTGCGACGCCAACGTGTCGGTGAACCGCGCCGGCGCCGGCCTCGGCAACAAGGTGGAGATCAAGAACCTCAACTCGTTCAAGTTCGTGCGCAACGCGCTGGCGTTCGAGATAGGGCGCCAGACGGCGATACTGGAGGAGGGCGGTGCGGTGCGCGTGGAGACGCGGCTGTGGAACGAGAACCGCGACTGCACCGAGCCGATGCGGGTCAAGGAGAGCGAAGACGATTACCGCTACTTCCCGGAGCCGGACCTGCCGCCGTTCTGTCCCGACGAACCGTTCTTCGCCGCCGTGGAAGAGCGCCTGGTGGAGCTGCCGCTGGCGCGCCGCGACCGGCTGCGGGAGCAATACGCGGTGACCGCGCAGCAGGCCGCGTTCCTGACCGCGGAGCCGGACACCGCCGAGTTCTTCGAGCGCACCGTGGCGGCGGGAGGCGACGCTTCGCTGGCCGCGCGCTGGCTGGGCGCGGACATTCGCGGCTACCTCAACCAGCGCCGCGAGACGCTGGCCGGCAGCCACCTGACGCCGGAGCGCCTGGCGGCGCTGCTGGCGATGCTGAACAGTGGCGCAGTGAGCGGCAAGATCGCCAAGCAGGTGCTGGCCAAGGTGATCGCCGAGGACCGCGACCCGGATGCCGTGGTGGAGGAGGACGGTCTGCGCCAGGTCACCGATGCCGGCGTGCTGCGCCCGATTCTGGAGCGCATCGTGGCCGACAACCCGCGCGTGGCGGCGCAGATCGCGGCCGGCGAACGCAAGCCGGCGGGCTTTCTGATGGGGCAGGTAATGCGCCACACCGCCGGGCGCGCTCACCCGGACCAGGTGCACGCGCTGATCGACGCGCTCTACGAACCGGCGCAGAATGGAGAGTCCAACGATCGTGACTGACGCGGCGGCGGGCGGCGACCGAATCCTGGCGCGCGATCTCGGGCGGCACACGGGTGCGGCAGTGCTGGTGCGCGGTTGGGTACATCGCCACCGCGACCTGGGCGGTGTGTGCTTCGTGCTGTTGCGCGACCGTTCCGGCATCTGCCAGGTGGTGTTCGACAGCGCCCCCACCGACGGCGCCGGCAACCCGGTCACCCTGGAGTCGGTGGTGGCGATCGGCGGCGTGGTGGCCGCCAACCGCAAGGCGCCGGGCGGGTTCGAGGTGCAGGCGCGGCGGCTGGAGATTATCTCGGCGGCGGCCCCGGAGTTGCCCCTGGCGGTGAACCAGGATCCGTCGCAGCTCAGCCTCGACGCCATGCTCGAGCACCGCATGGTGAGCCTGCGCAACCCCAAGACGCTGTCGATTTTCCGCCTGCAGGCCGCAATCGTGCATCATTTTGCCGAGGTCCTGCGCGGCGAGGGGTTCACGGAGATCAAGTCGTCCAAGCTGATCGGCAGCGGTACCGAGGGCGGCACCGGGCTGTTTGCGGTGGATTACTTCGACCGCACGGTGTACCTGGCGCAGTCGCCGCAGTTATACAAGCAGGCGATGGTGGCGGCCGGGCTGGAGCAGGTGTTCGAGATTGGCATGGCCTACCGGGCCGAGAAGCACGACACGCCGCGCCACATCAACGAGTACGTGTCGCTCGACGTGGAGATGGCGTTCATCGACTCCGAGCACGACCTGATGGACCTGGAGCAGCGCCTGCTTGCAGGCATGTTCGCCGGCCTGGCCGAGGACTGTGCGGAGGTGCTGGAGGCGTGGCAGGCGACGCTGCCGACCGCCGCCGAGGTGGCCGCGATTCCGCGCATTACCCACGACGAGGCGCGCGCCGCGGTGGCCGAGGCGACCGGGCGGCGGGTGTACGACATCAACCCCGAGGGCGAGCGCGTGCTGTGCGACCGGGCTGCCGCCGAGCACGGCATCGGCGCCGTGTTCGTGTACGGCTACCCGCGCCGCAAGCGCCCGTTCTACACCTATCCGTCCGACGGCAACCGGACGATGTCGTTCGACCTCCTGTTCCGCGGCCAGGAGATTACCTCCGGCGGCCGGCGCATCAACGACTACGCCACGCTGGTGGACAGCATGCGGCGCTTCGGGCTCGACCCGGATGCGATGAGCGACTACCTGTCGGTGTTCCGCTATGGCTGCCCGCCGCACGGCGGCTTCGCGATCGGCCTCGAGCGGCTCACGCAGACCATCCTGGGGCTGGCCAGCGTCAAGCAAGCCTCCCTGTTTCCCCGCGACCGCAAGCGGGTGCGCCCGTAACGGCCGAGTCTCAACGGGCGAGGTAGGTGCGCACCGCGCGCGGATGGGCGGCCAGGCGAGCCGCACCGGCCGCCAGCAGCGCGCGCGGACTGCGATAGCCCCAGGTCGCTCCCAGCGGCCAGGCGCCGGCGCGGCGCGCGGCAAGCATGTCGGTGTCGCCGTCGCCCACCACGAGTACGCGGCTTGGTTCGACCCCAAGCGTGCGCGACAGCGCCACGATGCCGGCCGGATGCGGCTTGGGCGGCCGCTGCCGCTGCAGGCCGAGGATCGCCTCGAACGGAACACCGGGAAACGCGCCCCGTACCACCTGCACCGTCTCCGGGTGCAGCTTGTTGGACAGCACCGCCATCGGGACGCGGCGGCGGGCGAGGTCGGTGAGCAGCGCGCACACGCCGGGATAGGGGCGGGTGGTGCGCAGCGCATTGCGGCGGTAACGGTCGCGCATCATGGCGCCGGCGGTCGCCACCAGGTGCTCGTTGCGGCGGTCGGGGTGGATGGCGCCGGCTACCATTACCTCCACACCGCCGCCGATCAACGGCAGATAGAACGGCAGTGGGTGAACGGGCTCGCCGAGCGCCCGCAGGGTGGCGTTCAATGCGTCCGCCAAGTCGGGCAGGGAGTCGACCAGCGTGCCGTCCAGGTCGAAGATCACGGCGCCGAAGCGGGCAACGGAAGTGCGATGCAAGACGCCGCGCATCTTACGCGCCGGGGCGGCGCCTGCGCCAGAGCCTCGTGCGGCCGCAAGCCGCCGGGTCGGCGCGGGAAGCCGTCGGCGACCGGAGTGGTCAGCACCGTTCCGTCCTCGTTCACGTGCACGGCGCGCGCGGCGCCGCTGTCGTGCACGAGCAGGTGATAGCCGGCCGGCAACTGGATCGTGAAGGCGGTGCGCCCGTCGCTGTGCAGCGGGGTCGCCCACGGATCCCACCACACCCAGCGCCCGGCCGGAAAGGACACGCTGACCGTGTGTTTCGGGCGTGGGCGGATTGCCGATACGCTCATCTCGCCCGCCTGCACCGCGGCCAGGATGGCGCCGCGATCGAGCGCCCATGGGTCGGCGCCAGTGCGTTGCCGCAGTTCCCGGTCCAGGCGCTCGATGTTGAGCAGCCACGGGTTGGCGCCGCCGCGCCACAGATCCAGGATCAGCGTGGCCAGCACGCCGCGCTCCCAGGTGACCTGCAGCACCCCGTCGCTGCTGACGTCGAGCGGTACCACGGCGCCGGCGGGCCGCAGCCGCAGTGCCCCCTCGGGAGGTAAAAGAGCACCGCGGCTGCCGGCGCCCGCCGGCCCGACCACCACCGGCTCGGCGACAATAACCGTGGCCGTGTGGCGGCCGATCGGCAGCACGGCGACAGACCCAGGAACCGCATCGGGCAGCCGCTGCTCGGTGCCGTCGCGGGCGTCCACGGCCGTGAGCCGCAGGATGATCGCGAAGTGCTGCCACGCCGCCGGGGCCGCGGGCAGTTGCACCGCCCGTGGTCCCGGCAACAGGTTGCAGCCGCAAAGTGCCATCAGGGCCAGGGTCGTCGCCGCGCCCGCGGTGGCGGCCGCCGCGCGCCGCCTGGCCCGCCATCCGGGTGTCTGCCAAAGTGCCACGCAACATAAAAGGGCGTTTGCTCCGTGGCGCTTCTACCGGGCCGCAAATCCCCGCTCGAGCCGACAACGCGGCGGGCTTCGCGCGGCGCCGGCGGGATGGGTGCCGGTAGCTGTTAGCGGCCCTGGTTGGAGCGGTACATGCCGAGCAGGCGGTAGCTGGCCGCGGCCGCCTGCACCTGCTCCATGGCGTGGTCGAACAGCGCGCGTTCGGCGGGCACGTCCAGGTCGACGTAGAACATGTACTCCCAGGGGCTGCCGGGAATGGGCCGCGACTCCAGCTTCTTCATGTTCAGATTGTTGTCGGCCAGCACCTGCAGAACGTGGAACAGGCTGCCGGGCTCGTCGCGCGCCGAGAACACGATCGAGGCGCGCGTCGGGTCGGCAACCTGCGCCTGGCCGTCGCGCGCCAGCGCCACGAACCGGGTGTAGTTCTGGATGTCGGTTTCCACCCCTTCGGCCAGGATTTCCATGCCGTGCTCGCGCGCCGCGGCGGCGCCGGCGAGTGCGGCCTGGGTAACGTCGCCGTTGCGCGCCACCTCCGCCACCGCTCCCGCGGTGTCGTAGAACGGCACTTCTTCCCAGTCCGGGAACCCGGCCAGGAACCGGGCACACTGTGCCAACCCCTGCGGATGCGACAGCACGCGCCGGATCTGCGCGATGGAGGAACCGAGCGGTGCGATCAGGCACCAACGGATGCGGATGGTGATTTCGCCGACAATGTGCACGTCGGGGTACTGCATCAGCAGGTCGTAGTTCTGGTGGATCGACCCGGTCAGGGAGTTCTCCACCGGCAGCACCCCGTAGTCCACTGTGCCGTCGAGCACCATGCGGAACACGTCCTGGAACTCGCGGCCCGGTACCGGGCGCGGCTTGGCGAAGTATTGGTAGATCGCGTTCTCGCTGTGGGCGCCGCGCTCGCCCTGGAACGCCACGCTGACCGCCTCCCCAGCGGCGTCCGGCATGGACCCCGCCGGGTGCCCGGGACCGTCGATGCGCGGCAGCCGCAGCACTTCCTTGCCGAGCACCGGGGCGAGCCGCTCGATGTCGCGCATCAGCTTTTCGAACTGGCCGGGGTAGAGTGACTGCGGGCCGTCGGATCGCGCCGTGTCGGGGTCGGGGTGCACCTCCACCAGGATGCCGTCGGCGCCCGCGGCGACGCCGGCGAGCGCCATCGGCTGCACCTGGTCGCGCCGCCCGGTGCCGTGGCTGGGGTCGACCAGGATCGGCAGGTGGCTGAGCTTCTTGACCACCGGAATGGCGGACAGGTCGAGCGTGTTGCGAGTGTAGGTCTCGAAGGTGCGGATGCCGCGTTCGCACAGGATCACCGCGTCGGTGCCGTGCGCCATCAGGTACTCCGCCGACATCAGCAGGTCCTCGATGGTGGCGGCGAGACCGCGCTTGAGCAGCACCGGTTTGCCGAGCGCGCCGACGCGCTTGAGCAGTTCGAAGTTCTGCATGTTGCGCGCACCGACCTGCAGCACGTCCACGCAGTCGGCGAGCATCGGCAGGTACTCCGCCGCCACCACCTCGGAAAAGATCGGCATGCCAAAATGTTCGCCCGCTTCCTTGAGCAACTCCACGCCGGGCTTGCCGAGGCCCTGAAACGAGTACGGCGAGGTGCGCGGCTTGAAGGCGCCGCCGCGCAGTGCGACGGCACCCGACTCCCTGAGTTGCGCCGCAACCTCGAAGATCTGCTCGCGCGACTCCACCGCGCACGGCCCGGCCACCACGGCCAGCCGCCCGCCGCCAATCTTGATCGGCCCGATGGCGATTTCGGTTTCGGTGCCCTTGAACTCGCGCGACGCCAGCTTGTAGGGCTGATTGAGGGGAATCACCTGCGTCACGCCTGGCAATTCCTCGACTTGGCGCTGATCGAGGGGGTCGCCGCCGACGGCGCCGATGATCGGCTCTCCGTCCTGGAGCAATTCGCGGATCTGGTACCGGTGCTCGGACAGGAATGCACGCACCGCCCGCTTGTGATGCGCACTGATGCCGCGATCGAGAATTACGACCATGGCAGACACTATGGAGACCGGTTTTCCCGTGTCAAGACGCCTGTCCGATTGCGTCCGGCGCCGGGTGCAGGCGGGTCAGGCGGGGTCGGGACGGGGTCGGGCGGAAGCCGGTGCGTTCAGGCGCGGATCGCGGTACACTTGGCAGTGTGCGCAAGCTGATTGTTCAATATGTCAAGGATCTGACCGCGGGCCGGTTGGCGTCCGGGTTCGAGCACTCCTACCGGGTGTATCACCTGGCGCGCGAGATCGGCGAGGGAGAGCAGTATGACGACGACGTGCTGCACGCCGCCTGTTTCCTGCACAACATCGAGATCCCGGCCCGCCGCCTGGCCGAGGCGGCCGAGAAGGCGGAGCTGATTCTGTCCGAGACCGGTTTCCCGCCGGACCGCACCCAGTTGGTGATCCAGGCGATTCGCCAGCACCGCCCGGGCAGCCGGCCCACCACCGTGGAGGGCAAGCTGCTGTACGACGCCAACCTGCTCGACACCACCGGCGCCATCGGGTTCGCGCGGCTCGCCATCGGCGCCTTCTTCTGGCACCACTACAAGACCATGCAGGAGGTGCTGGACCTGCTGCGCGAGCGGCTCAGCCACGCCGACAGTTTCCACTTCGAGCGGGCGCGCCGGATGGCGGCCCCCAAGATCGCGTTCATGCGCGAAGCGATCGCCCAACTGGAAACAGAGATGGACCTGTAGGCGCGAGCCCGGCGGCGGCCGCGGCGCCGCTCGGCGCAACGCCGGGCTGCCGCCGGGTGTCGACTAATCGGGCAGGACCGGGTCGAAGCCAAGGCCGCGCCGCTTCATGCTCACGAAGCCGGCGGCGGCGATCACCACGTGGTCGTGCAGGCAGATGTCCATCGCTTCGGCGCTGCGCGCGAGGCGGCGGGTAACGCGGATGTCGTCGGCGCTCGGACCGGGATCGCCGGACGGATGGTTGTGCACCACGATGATGTTGGGACAGTTGTCCTTGATCGCGGGCCGCAGCACCTCGGCGATCCGTACTGTCGCCGAATTGACCGTGCCCTGGTACACCTCGTGCACGCGCAGCAGTTCCTGCTTGGTGTTGAGCAGCAGCACGTACAGCTTCTCCTGGGCCAGCGGTGCGAGTTCGGCGCGCAGCAACAGGTCGACATCCTCGGGCGTGCTGATCAGCGGCTGGTCCGCTGGACCGAGCGAAGCCGAGCGCCGGCCCAGCTCCAGCGTGGCCAGGAGCTGGCACGCCTTGGTCTCGCTGATCCCGCGCAGCGCGCACAGTTCAGCCACCGAAGCGTTCGCCAGCCCGCGCAGGCCGTCGAACTCGGCGAGCAGCCGTGCCGACACTTGCAGCACGCTCGTGCCCGCCGTCCCGGTGCGCAGCAGGATCGCGATCAGCTCGGCGTTGGAGAGAACGCGGGCGCCCGCCGCCAGCAGCCGCTCGCGCGGGCGTTCGGCGGGCGGCAGATCGCGCACGGCGGCGTGGTAGTCGGTGGCCGGGTAACGAAGCGACTCGCCGCGCGCATGCTCGCGGGGCGCCGGAGCGGCGCCCGGCACCGGACGTGGCGCCTCGGGGACTGCGACCGGCAGCGTGGTTGCCGGCGCGGCGACCTGCGCGGGGCGCATCGCCGCTCGGTCTGTCTCATACCGCCGCGCACGACTGCGCGGCACGTCATGGGAAGAAAGGGTATCCATGTAACCGGCAACGGGCCGCGGAGGGCTGGCGCTTCGGTAGTGTCTCACTTTGACTCCGGCAATCTGGACGGGCCGTCATAGGCCGTGGTAGCGTCCGATGCATGAAAGGCGCACCGTCCGGGAAGCCTGAGCGGAACTTCGCGCCGCGCACGATCTGGACCGGCGACAACCTGGACATCCTGCGCGGTATCAACTCCGAGACGGTGGACCTGATCTACCTGGACCCGCCGTTCAACTCCAATCGAACCTACTCCGCGCCCATCGGCAGCAGGGCCGCCGGAGCCGCGTTCAAGGATGCATGGACGCTGGACGACCTGGACACGGCATGGCTTGGACTGATCGCGGATCGGCACCCGGCCATGTACCGGGTCATCGAGGCAGCCGGCGTGTCACATGGCGACGGCATGAAAGCGTACCTCTGCATGATGGGAGTGCGCCTACTGGAAATGCGGCGCGTACTCGCCCAGACGGGTTCTATATACCTGCACTGCGACCCGACGGCCAGCCACTACCTCAAGCTGCTTATGGATGCCGTGTTTGGGGCAGACAAGTTCAGAAATGAGATCGCATGGCAGCGGACTCCCGCCAAGGGTCTATCGTCTGCACGCTTTGCGTCTAATCACGACATCATTTTGACCTACGGAGCGACCGACTCGGCTACCTGGAATACTCAATATGTTCCGTATGACGACGATTACATCAAGAGCCACTACGGTCGGCAGGAACCAGGTAGCGGACGGCGGTATCAACTCGACAACATGATGAACCCTAACAAGGACAGGCCGAATCTGGAATACGAGTTCCTTGGAGTAACCAGGGTGTGGCGCTGGACCAAGGAGCGAATGCAAGCCGCCTATGAGGCCGGGCGGGTGGTCCAAACTGATCCAGGAAGACCCGTGCGGTACAAGCGCTATCTTGACGAGATGCCAGGGGTTCCAGTGGCTGACGTATGGGCTGACATTCAGCCACTCAACTCGCAGGCGAAAGAGCGAGTAGGCTACCCGACGCAGAAGCCCCTTGCGCTTCTGTCGCGGATCATCAAGGCTAACAGCAACCCCGGCGACCTAGTGCTCGACCCGTTCTGCGGGTGCGCTACGGCGTGCGTGGCGGCCGACAACCTGCAACGAGAGTGGGTAGGCATAGATATATCGCCCAAGGCCGTCGAATTGGTGCATATGCGGCTCCGGGATACCTTGGGTGAGCTTTACCATGCCGGGATGGTGACCGCCCGCACCGACATACCCCAGCGGACCGACATCGAGGCTCCGATCCCCTACCGGCTGAACAAGCACGTACTGTTCGGCCAGCAGGAGGGGCTATGCGCCGGGTGCCGGTCAGAGTTCCCTTACCGCGCGTTCGAGGTAGACCACGTGATCCCGCAGAGCCGCGGCGGGACCGACCATATAGACAACCTGCAACTGCTATGTTCGTCCTGCAACCGCATCAAGGGCAACCGAACCATGGAGTACCTGATAGCTCGGCTCGCCGAGTTCCGCCAGACGGCTTGATCGCGGGGTTGACTAAGCAAGTCGTTTTGTGGCAATCTGTTAGGTGGTCAGCAGATAGAATATCGCTTGACACAACTATGCCGCACTCGGTACAGTAACGGCATAACACCAACGGAGGTACTACTATGCCCCTCCCGAAGCGCCCGCGTGACCCCGTAGCCCGCGCCAAACTCGTCATGGACATGCTAACTGGCGAGATTCCGAACGACAAGGATCAAGTGCTCGCCTCCGCGCAGGAGCCTACCGGCCCCGCCAAGGCGGCCAAGGCGCGCGCTGCTAGCCAGACGACGGCGCGACGTAGCGAAGTGGCCCGTAAGGCCGCCGCGGCCCGCTGGGGCAAGGCGCAAGCATGACGGATCAGGATTTACAGAGCATCGCGGCTATTTTTGACGACAAGCTAAAGCCGATTCACGAAAAGTTGGACCGGCTCAATGATTGCTTCGACCGCTTTCTATCGGCGCACCAATCGGAGACAGCGGCGCAGATACGGCGCGATCTCAACGCCCCATTGCCGCACGAGAAGTCAGCGTAAAAATCTAAAATACTTTCCCGCATCCGCTTGCATAAAATGTTCAGTTTGACTATATTATAGTCATGAACAAGCTGAGCACTGAGAAGCGCGCCATGATACTTCGGCTGCTGGTAGAGGGGATGAGCATGCGCTCCATCACCCGCACCTTGGGCTGCTCTATCAACACCGTTACGAAGTTGCTCGAAGCTGCCGGCACCTACCTCGGCGAGTTTCAGGACGAGGCTATCCGCAACCTGCCTTGCACCCGCTTGGAAGTAGACGAAGCGTGGTCGTTCGTATACGCGAAGCAGAAGAATGTTGCGCGCGCCAAGAGCGCACCGGCGGAAGCTGGCGACGTATGGACCTGGACCGCTATATGCGCCGATACCAAGCTGATCCCGTCATGGCGCGTAGGCGACCGTTCCGCGGCTACGGCCGTCGATTTCATGGACGACCTGCGCAAGCGCCTCCGCAACCGCGTACAGCTTTCCAGCGACGGCCACCGGCCCTACCTGATCGCGGTAGAGGAAGCATTCGGCGGCGACGTGGATTACGCGATGATCGTTAAGGAGTACGGCAATCCGGCGGACGACGACGGTAGCAAGCAAGCGCACCGCCGCTACAGCCCCGGCACCGTGAATGGCGTTGAAAAGACCGTGGTGGTCGGCTCGCCTAACCTGGACCTGATTAGCACCAGCTACGCCGAGCGGAGCAACCTGACGCTGCGCATGAGCATGCGCCGGTTTACTCGGTTGACGAATGCTTTCTCAAAGAAGCTCAACAATCATGCGCTCATGGTGGCCCTGTTCACGATGTACTACAACTACTGCCGCCCGCATAAGACGCTCGGTAGGATTCACACCACCCCGGCGATGGCGGCGAAGCTCACCGACCGTGTGTGGAAGCTGGAAGACCTGATCGCCATCATCGATGAGCGGACGCCCCCGCCCGCCAAGCCCGGACCTAAGCCCAAGGCTCGCCCCGAGTAGGGTGGCGGGTTGCTGTCAAGCTAAAATCTCGATAATCTGCGATTGGGCGATTCGCGACGGGCGCAAAAAAGGCGACCCCTCGCGGGAATCGCCTTTAGCCACTGGCGGTAAGCCGGGGGCAGGATCAGGAAAAACGCTTATCTTGATCCTACCCCCGCGCTAATCTACCCGTCAAGTGGCGGGAGACAGATATGTCTAAAGCAGACCGCCGGGGAGACGCCCGGTCCGTGGTGCTTGGCCTTGGGGTCCGCAAGGCGCACGCCAAGCGCAAGCCGGAGTGCCCCGAGTGCGGAGCCCGGTACATCGTCCACTGCCAGTGCCGCCACTCCCAACCGCCGCCCGAGTCAAGCTGAGACACTACCGGCGCTTCTCGGCGCTTGACATCGACCGGCCCTCTCTTGCCACTATCGGGCCACCCCGACTGAGTGCACCGGGCGGCGACGCCGCCACTATTTTGGTTGCCTGCCAGCCGGCAAGGGAGACGGAGCGCAGTAATGGAAGCCTGGCTGAACGGACTGGCTCAGCAACTACCCCTTCTGGCCCTGTTCGCGGTAGTCGCGGGGGCGATTCTGGTGCTGGTGAAGGGCGCCGACCTGCTGGTGGAACAGGCGGTGGCGCTGTCGCTGCGCTGGGGGGTTCCGACCATGCTGATCGGCGCCACCATCGTCAGCATCGGCACCACGTTGCCGGAAGCCTCGGTGAGCGTGTTCGCGGCGCTGCAGGGCGCCCCCGGCCTGGCGCTCGGCAACGCGGTCGGTTCGATCATCGCGGACACCGGGCTGATCCTCGGGCTGGCCATCCTTATCGGGCGGGTGCCGGTCGACAAGCGGCTGGTGAGCCGGCAGAGCTGGATACAGGTGGCGAGCGCGCTACTGCTGGTGGCGGCGAGCGTTCCGTACCTGGCGCTGCGCGGCACCTTCAGCGCCGGCGGGCGGCTGCCGCAACTGGTCGGCGTGGCTTTCCTGGTGCTGCTCGCGCTGTACCTGTGGCGCTCCATCGCCTGGTCCAAGGATGCGCCCGCCCCCGACGAGGAGGAGACCGCGGCGCACGCCGCCGCCGCCGAACAGGGCACCCTGCCGGCACTGCTGAAGCTGGTGGCGGGCCTGGCGATGGTAGTGATCGGGTCGCGGCTGCTGATACCGGCGGTCGAGGAGACCGCGCTGCGGCTGCACATTCCGGATGCCATCATCGCCGCCACCCTGGTCGCATTCGGCACCTCGCTGCCGGAACTGGTTACCTCGGTGACGGCGGTGCGCAAGGGGCACGGCGCGCTGGCGATCGGCAACGTGCTCGGTGCCGACGTGCTGAACGTGCTGTTCGTAAGCGGCGCGGCCGCGGCCGCCACCCGCGGCGGACTTGAGGTGCCGCCGCAGTTCTTCTTCCTGTTCTTCCCGTCGATGCTGTTCGTGGTGCTGGTGCTGCGCGTCGGGGTGAGCCGCGCCGACGGCGAGTTCAGCAAGGGGTTCGGCTTCGTGCTGTTGGCCGCTTACCTGATCACCGTGGTGCTCGGCTACGTGGTGCCGGGCTCCCCCGGCGGCGCGCATGGCTGATCGCCGCCGCCGGTCGGCGCTGCCCCGTACCTCCCGCTTCGCCGTCCGGTGTCGGTCGCATCCGGCAGGCTCCTATGCCTATGCCTACTAGGCCACCGGCTGGCGCAGGATGGTCTTGAGCTTGTTCGGCTCGGAGTGGTTGGGGTCGTTCAGGTAGGTGTCGTGGTGGCGCCCCGCCGCGGTCAGTCCCACGCTGGCTATAAACTGGTGCAGGCGGCGGATGGCGTCTCCCAGGTCGGTGTAGGGCCCGACGTACAGGAGTTGCGCCGCACGCCCGCCCGCCACGGTGAGCCGGCGCAGCCGCGGCAGCATCGGGTTGGCGGGGGTACCGGCCCTGGCCAGCGCGGTTGCCGCCGCGGCGCCGGCCGCCGCGTCGGAGGCGGACACGAACTCGGGCAGCATGATCATCGCCCGCCAGCGCGTGGTGTCCGGCCGCGCCAACGGGTCGCACCGGGCGCCGGTTTCGTCCCACCACTCGGTTTCCAGCGGCGCCACCACGAAGTCGGGACCGATCCCCGCCTTCCTGCGTCCGAACTTGATCTTGTAGGCTACCGCATAGAGCGCTCCGACCGCGCTTTGGTATTGTTCGTCCGCTGGCGCCCCGGCGCCCTCGACTGCCAAACAGGTTCGCTCCGGCAACGTGACCACGTGTGCGCTGCGTCTGGCCGCGAACAGCTCGCGGTGCTGTTTCTTCAAGTCGATCTTGTCTGACACCCGTAGTCCTCCGTGGCCGACTGGTCGTGCCCGGCATCGTCGCCCGGCGCCTGCCCGGCCGCAGAGCGCGGGCGGCTCCGCGTGGAGAACGTTGCTCGGTTGGCCGCAACAACAAGTATAGCGCGAAACGGCGCGGTGCTCATTTCGCTCATTTCGCTCTTTTGCAGGGATTTGCAGGGCGAGCGGTTCTTGTATTAGATTTCGCGGAAGCTACCCGCTGGCAGCGTGCTGTCGGTTCTTGCCAACCTTGCCATGAATTCCGTCGAACAGTTGCATCCGCTTGAAGTCCGTACATTGCGCGCCGCCGCCGGCGAGTTGCCGTTTACCGCCGCCGACCTGATGGCAGCCGCCGGCCTGAACCTGGGGCAGTGCAACCAGGCGTTCAGTTGGCTGGAGAGCAAGGGGTTGATCGCGGAGCGGGAGCGGGTCCGGGTGGTGCGCTACGAGCTCACCGAGCTTGGCGAGCAGTACCGGCGCGACGGCCTGCCGGAGGAACGCATCGTTGCTTTGCTGCGCGACGCCGGGCCCTTGCCGATGCCGGAGATCGCCACCCGGCTAGGGCTGGAACAGCGCGACGTCGGGTCGGCGTACGGCGCCCTGGCGCGGGAACGCGTGCTGGCGATGGACGGCGGCCGGCAGGTGCGCGCCGTGGGCGGCGAGAGTGCGCGCGTGGCCACGGTGCGCGGGCTGCTGGAGCGGCTGGCCGGCGCCGGTTCGGAGGCGGCGGAGGCGCTCACCGGCGCGGAGCGCGAGCAGGCGGCTGCGTTGAGCCGCAAGCGGGGGGCGGCGCGCGGCGTATTCCGCGCCACCGAGTCCGAGACGGTGAGCTACGCATTGACCGCGGCCGGCCAGGAGATGCGGCGCGCGGCGGCGGCCGCCGGCATGAGCGGCGTGGAAGTGGGCTCGCTGACGCAGGGCATGCTGTCGGACGGCTCTTGGCGCGCGGTGCAGTTCCGCCGCTACAACGTCAACTCGCCGCCGGGGCGGGTGCTGCTCGGGCGGCGCAACCCGTACACCGCCTACCTGGACCGGGTGCGCGACCAGCTGACCGCACTTGGCTTCGAGGAGTTCGACGGGCCGCTGGTGGAGACCAACTTCTGGTGCTGCGACGCGCTGTTCATGCCGCAGTTCCACGCCGCCCGCGACGAGCACGACGTGTACTTCATCAAGGAGCCGCGCCACGCTCGCCAACTGCCGGAGCCCTACCTGGAGCGGGTGGCGGCCACCCACGCCGACGGCTGGCAGACCGGCAGCCGCGGCTGGGGGTACCG
>Ga0209754_1002324_pt1 | contig 15520 bp, 10 predicted proteins | sample MesohylBB_FD_187295 | JGI IMG/M metagenome (GOLD analysis project Ga0209754, IMG submission 187295) | Host-associated microbial community of the marine sponge Aplysina aerophoba from Gulf of Piran - sponge mesohyl, lysed by bead beating... | ecosystem: Host-associated > Porifera > Sponge >... | reverse complement strand
CATGGCGCTCGCCACGTCCTCCGGCTCGATTCCGTTCTCCTGGACCATCCTCTGCAGGAGTTCCGCGGTCGCAGCCAGAATCTCCTCCCGGCTCGTACCCTCAACCGTCGTCGCCCCGCGGACTCCGCGGCAAACGGGGCGGCGCGAACGCTTGGCCTTCGTGCGCGGCTTGGGAGGCATTGAACGAGGTCAGCGCTACGATCGAAGACGGTAGGACGCCGCGAACTGTAACGCGAACGACGAACTCGACAAATCAGGAGGATTCCACCACGTGACCGACCGAGTCATCGAACTGGAGCGGGAAGTCGAACAGCTCAAGGCGCAATTGGAGCGGGTGCAGCCCGCCGGCTCAAGCGGCTACTACCAGTCTTCCCTGGCACAGCGGGACTGGTTCAACCTGAGCCGAATGCCCGAACAGGGCCTGGATCGGGAAGCCGTCAGGCTGATGGTCGAGAACGCCCACACGCTCGACTTCGACCACCGCCTGAACACTTCCTCCTACGTGCACGTCAGCCTGGACCCCGAAGAGAAGGCGCTTGCCGTGATGGGCTTGCGGGTCAACCTCGCTGACCAGACGGTCTATCCCCAGTCCTACAAACTGCACGACACCACCGTCAACATGATCGGCGACCTCTGGAACTGCCCGCCGGGACCCGACTTCGAGAAGTACCGAGTGATCGCCGGCGCCGGCACGGTAGGTTCCACCGAAGCCTGTCTGCTGGCCGGCCTCGCGCTCAAGTTCCGCTGGCGCAAGTGGTACGCGGGCCGGTGCCGCTCCACGGCGGAGCAAATCCTCGAGAGGCGCCCCAACCTGGTCATCTCCACGTGCTTCCAGGCAGCGTGGGAGAAGCTCTTCAGGTACATGGACATCGAACCCCGCCTCATTCCCGCGTCTGTGGACTCCTTCAAGCTGGATCCGGAAAAGGTGCGGGACGCGATCGACGACCGGACGATGGGCGTGGTCTGCATCATGGGCAACCACTACGGTGGCCAGTACGACCCGGTGCAGGAGGTCAGCGACGTGATCGATGAAGTCAACGCGGAGCGCGGCTATCAGGTCGGTATCCACGTCGATGCTGCCTCCGGTGGTTTCATCGCGCCCTTTCAGGACGGCCCGCCGCCCTGGGACTTCCGCGTCAAGAACGTGTTGTCCATCTCTTCGAGCGGCCACAAGTACGGCGAGTCGATTTGCGGCACGGGCTGGGTCGTCTGGCGGCAACGCGAAGACCTGAGCGAGCACGTCGCCACCTCGGTGACCTACCTCGGCGGCGAGGCGGAGTCCTACACCCTGAACTTCTCGCGCCCGGCCGCGGGCGTCTACGTCCAGTACTTCAAGCTTCTCCATTACGGCATGACCGGCTACGCCCAAGTCTGCGACAACATGATGCAGAACGCCCGTCACGTCCGGGACGGCCTGCGGGCCATGCGCTACAACGGCATGCCCCGCTTCGTCATCCTGGACGACGGCGACGAAGACTGCCTGCCCGTGGTCACCGCGAGGCTGAACCGCGATTGCGAACTCGGCTACGACGACGTCGACCTGGAGCACGTGCTCTCGCAGCACCACTGGTACGTTGGCAGCTATCGAATGGAGTTCGACCACCCGCTGTCGCACGAGAAGCTGCCTCTGTTCCACGACGCGGATGCCGATTCCACGATGTTCCGTATCGTGGTCAAGAGCAACCTGACACGCAACATGGCCCAGAACCTTCTCGAGTCGATTCGGGTGTCCCTGCAATTCCTGGATTCGATCGCTGCCAGGAAGCCGCCCGACTTCGATCTGCATCATCTGAGGCACATGGATCAGCGGCGCTTCGCGGGTCACTGTTGAACTACAGAACGGGCCGACACCGGCAGCACGCCGGAGACACTTCCGCACGGCCGGCATGGCTCGTCCGCGTCTTCATCGCGGCTACCGTCGCGTCTCTCTTCGCCGCCTGCGCACCCGCGCCGGAGACCGGCGAAGGGCCTCGGCCCGAGCGGCCGAACATCCTGCTGATCCTCGCCGACGACCTCGGCTACGGCGACCTCGGCGCCTACAACCCGCAATCCCGAATACCGACTCCCAACCTCGACCGTCTGGCCAGCGAAGGCGTCCGGCTCACCGATGCCCACAGTCCATCGTCGGTCTGCACTCCCACCCGCTACGCGCTCCTGACCGGCCGCTACGCGTGGCGATCCCGGCTGAAGAGCGGCGTCCTCGGCGGGCGCTCGTCGGCGCTGATCGAACCGGGGCGGCTGACCCTGCCCGCTTTCCTGAACGCCAACGGCTACGCGACAGCCGGCATCGGCAAGTGGCATCTCGGGCTCGGCGCCGATCCCGATCCCGACGACGGCGAGCCCGGCCGGACCGACTACACGGCATCCCTCCGGCCGGGTCCGGTCACGGTCGGCTTCGAGCACTACTTCGGCATTCCGGCTTCGCTCGACATGGAGCCGTATCTCTACATCGAGGACGACGCCGTGGTCGAGGCCGCTACGGAGACCGTCGAAGCCAGCGACATGAGACGCCGCGGCGGCGGGGGCTACTGGCGAGCCGGCGAGATCGCGCCCGGCTTCGACTTCCTGGAGGTGACGCCCACGCTCTTCGACCGCGCGAGCAGCTACCTGGGGCAACGGGCAAGCGCCGACGACGGCCGCCCCTTCTTCCTCTACCTCCCGCTGCCGTCGCCGCATACCCCCTGGATGCCGTTGCCCGAGTTCGAGGGAACCAGCGGCGCCGGCGTCTACGGCGACTTCGTGGCCCAGGTCGACGCCGGTGTCGGCCGGCTGCTCGCCGATCTCGACGATCTGGGTCTCGCCGAAGACACCCTGGTCCTGTTCACCAGCGACAACGGCGCCCACTGGCTGGCCAGCGACATCGAAGAGACCGGGCACCGGGCGAACGGCTCCCTGCGCGGCCAGAAGGCCGATATCCATGAGGGTGGTCACCGCGTCCCCTTCCTCGCCCGCTGGCCGGGCCGCATCCCCGCCGGTTCGGTGCGCTCCGAACTCGCCGGGCTGCTCGACATCTTCCGTACAGTCGCCTCGATCCTGGACGAGCCGATCGCGGGCGGCGGCGCGGAGGACAGCGTTGATCTGTGGCCGGTGCTCCGCGGCGACCCGGACGCCCCGGCGCCGCGCCGTTCACTGATTCACCACAGCTCGCGCGGCATGTTCGCCCTCCGCTTCCACGAAGTTGACGGCGCGGCCGACAGCCGCAAGTGGAAACTGATCGAGGGTCTCGGCTCCGGCGGCTTCACGGTGCCGCGCCAGTTCCTCCCCGAACCGGGCGGCGCCTTGGGCCAGCTCTACGAACTGACCGCCGATCCGGCCGAAGCCACGGACCTGTTCCTCGAACGGCCCGACATCGTCGAGCGGCTGGCCGCGGAGCTTGAAGCGATCCGCGGCGACGGCGCTGAGCCTCTCGCGCCCGCGCCTCGCTGAGCCGCGCCAGAGACAACTGGCGTCTGGCGCCGAATCCGGGCGCTGAACACCCGGATGCTCCTACTGCGCCTGGTCCGCGCCCTCGTCCAGGAAACGGATCAGGCTCGTCAGGTCGCTCAGGGTCATCGCGTCGAGCAGGCCCTCGGGCATGATCGAAAGCGCGGACGGCTCCTGGCTGCTGATCCGTGACTTGTCCAGGTCGAGCCGGTTGCCGCCCGCGTCGATCAACGTCAGGCGTGCCGCTGTGTCCTCGACGACCATGCCGCTGTGGTAGCTGCCGTCGTCCAGTTCGACATCGACCGCCTGGTACTGGTCCGAGATCACCCGCGAGGGGAACATGATCGACTCCAGCACCTCGCGACGGCGGAACCGCTTGACAACGGTTGAGAGGTCCGGTCCGCCGCCACTGCCGATGTCACCGAACACGTGGCATGCCGAGCAGCGGGCGCGGTGGAACACCCGCTCGCCATGCTCCGGGTTGTAGCGCTCGTACGCCATCACGTCGTACTCCAGGTACTCGGCGAGTTCCTCGAAACTCATCTGGGCGAGGTCGCTTCTGCCCGGCCGATCGCCCTCGACGTCCGTGATCAGTTCGGCGGCGCGCCGGGCGCGCTCGGCGCGCTGGAACTCCAGCCGTTCCTCCGCGGCGGCTCGCTCCTCGGCGGGGAACCGGGCCAGGACGTCGTTCCAGATCGCGTTGATGTACCCCTCCATGCTGGCCGCGCCCCGGAACTCCCGGGCGTCGTCGAACCAGGCCACGACCCGGCTCCGCAGTTCCGGCGTCCAGCCACTATCCATCGCGCGCAGGCAGTAGGCGGTGTGGATTTGCTCCTCCGGCGGTCGCTCGTCGTCCAGACGATCGACCATCTTCGGTAGCGCGCCGTCCGGCTGCAGGAAGGCCAGCAGCCGCTCGAGCTGCCGGTTCACCCGGTCGTCGGCGTGCGGGTAACGCGCCAGCAGCAACGGGCCCAGGCGCGCCCGGGCGTCGGCGCGGCCGGGCGCCTCCGGATCCTCATCGCGGATGAGGAAGAGCTCCAGCATGCGCAGATAGTCGAGCTCTCCCTCGACGTCCAGGTCGGTCCGGGCCACCTGAAACAGCCTGCCGGTCAGGAAGTTGTACTCCAGCTTGTGCTCCTGGCGGTAGATCGTCGCCACCATCGCCTCGAAGAAGCCGCGCGGACGTTGCTCGGGAGAAGCCATGAACGCCTGGTCGAACCAGTAGCCGTGCGGGATCCGCAGGATCGCCTCACGCGCCGCATAGCGCAGGAACCGGTCCTCGTGATCCAGCAGCTCGTAGAGGGCCTCGGAAGTTGCGACCTCCAGTCCCCGGACACGTGGATGCAGCCCCGACCGGGCGAGCGACTCGGCCGCGCGCCGCGCCACCAGCGGATCGGGGTCCGCGAGCGCTCCACGAAGCGGTTCCTGCACCTGCGCGAGGGTGTAAGAGCCGAGGAGCGACGCCGCCGCGGCGCGCACCAACGGCTCGTCGCTCGACAGCAGGGCCGACGTCTCGTCGAGGGTCGGCCTTGGGCCGTGGACCTGGAGCAGTTCGAGCGCGCGTTGGCGATCCAGGGCCTCGCTGCCCGAGTCGCTGACGATCCGCCACAGCTCCGGCGCCCAAGCATCCCCGGCCTCCGCCCGTACGGCGACGATCGCCTCCTTGCCCCACCCGGACCGCGGCATGGGCTGCCGCACGGCACGGAGCACGCCGGTCGCCTCCGAAGGCGCGCCCGGCTGCTCGTAGGTCACGCGGTAGAGGCCGCCCGAAGTCCCCCGGCCGCCGGTTGCGAAGTAGAGCCAGCCGTCGGGTCCGACATCCATGTCGGTCACGTTGAGCGGCTCGCCGAGCACGAAGTCGTGCGCTTCACCCGTCCAGGTGGCCCCGGATCGTTCGGGAAACAGGACCCGGATGCGGCCCCGCGACCAGTCGCCCATGAAGTACGCGCCGAGGTACCGCTCGGGGTAGGCGGAGTGGTAGTAGAAGGCGACGCCGACCGGCGAACCGCGACCGATGTCGACGACCCCGGGCAGCGTGTCGATCTCGTAGAACGCGAACTTCCCGGAGCCCGTCCGCCAGCCGTAGTCTCCGGCCGGAATCAGGTGAACGACCCGGGTTGGCCTGAACCATGGCAGACCCCGGTCCCACTCCATGTCGGCCTCGTAGGCGAAGACCTCACCGGCCGCCCCGATCGCCAGATCGAACGGGTTACGCAGACCACCGGAGAGCCGTTCCCAGGTGTTCGCCTCCGGATCGAAGCGGTACAGCGTGCCGCCGGGCGCGCGCAAGCTGTTCGCGTGGCCCCGGGGATCGAGGATACGCGGCAGGAGTTGATCCTCCTGCAGTTCGCGCAGCGCCGACGATTCGGCCAGCCGCACGTCGGGGCCGGAGAAGTTCCCGTACAGCAGGTAGAGCGCCCCGTCAGGACCGCGGGCGATCGTGTGTGGGCCGTGCTCCTGGATCCGGCCCGTTGCCCGGGCGATCCGTTCGACCTCGTCGATCCGGTCGTCGCCATCGGTATCCCGCAGCCGGTAGAGCCCGGTGTCCTCGACGGACCCGCTGGAGCGCGCCTCGCCCTCGACACCGGCGGCTTCCGCCAGACGGCCATCGCCGTTGGCGTGCACGAGCAGGTCGCCCGGGCCCATGACGTAAAGGCCGTGCGCCGTCCGGACCTGGGGCGCGATATCGATTCTTCGGTCGTAGACACCGTCGCCGTCGCCGTCCTCGAGCACCGCCAGACCCTCGTTCTCGAGCGCCAGCAAGGCCCGACCCGAGGCGTCGAAGGTCATGTTGACGACAGAGCCGACCAGCCCCGGCACCGCCGCCGACTCGACCTGGAAGCCCTCCGCCGTCCGGAAGCGATCGCCACCGTAGTCGAGCCGCTCCCGGCGCGAAGCGTCGTGATCCGGCATCACCTCCTGGGCGCTCGCCTCGGTGGCCAGGCCCAGAACGAGTACCAGACCGAGAGTCAGCGAGACGGCGTTGTTCATCGACTGCAGGATCAGGGAAGAGGTCGCCAATCGTCGCCAGCGCCGGGGCGGCGCGCTCCGTCCCGACATGTGCGCCGCATCCTCTTTATCCTATCCCCGAACGTCTTGTCTTAGGGCGCTACTCCTCCGTAGGATGGTAGGGCTGTGCCCGACGCACCCTGCACGATCGCGGTCCTGGCCACCCTCGACACGAAGGGCGGCGAAGTCTCCTATCTCGTGGATCGCATCGTCGACGATTGGGGTTGTCGCGCGTTCGTCATCGACCTCGGCGTGTTCGGCGAACCGGCGCTCGACGGAAGCTGGCTTCCCGACGTGAGCCGCCGCGAGGTCGCCAACGCCGGCGGCGAGAAGATCGAGCAACTGGTGCAGGCGGCTAACCGCAGGCGGGCGATCGCCGCGATGTCCGCAGGCGCCGAGGAAGTCGTCCGCCGCAACTACGGCCACGGAAGCTTCGACGCGATCGTCGGTCTCGGCGGCCGGGCCGGCACGGCGATGGCGACGACCGCCATGCGCGCGCTACCCCTGGGCGTGCCCAAGGTCATGGTCTCCACGATGGCCGGCGGCGACGCTTCGGGCTACGTCGGCGTCAAGGACATCGTCATGGTGCCTTCGATCGTGGACATCGACGGCGTCAACCGCATCAGCCGGCAGGTCCTGAGCCGCACGGCCGCCGCGGTCTGCGCCATGGCCCGGGTCGAGGTCCAGAGCGGCGACGACCGACCACTGATCGCGGCCTCCACTTTCCGCAGCGCCACCCCCTGCGCGGACGCCTGCCGGCGCCAACTCGAGACGGAGGGGCTCGAGGTGCTCGTCTTTCAGGCCACCGGAGCCGGCGGCCGTACGATGGAAAGCCTGATCGAAGCCGGTTTCGTGCGCGGCGTGCTCGATCTGACCACCACGGAGTGCGCGGACGAACTGGTCGGCGGCGTGCGTACCGCCGGCCCGTCCCGCCTCGAGGCCGCGGCGAAGAGCGGCACCCCGGCGATCGTCGTACCCGGCTGCCTGGACATGGTCAGCTTCTTCGCCCGCGACACGGTCCCCAACGAGTTCGCGGGGCGCGTGTTCCACCACCAGAGCGACAACATGACCCTGATGCGCACATCGCCGAAGGAGTGCGGCGAACTCGGCCAGGTCCTTGCCTCGAAACTGAACGCCTCGACCGGCCCGGTCGAGGTCTATCTGCCCCTCGGCGGCGTCTCCACGCTCGCCGCTCCCGGAGGACCGTTCCACGACCCGGAAGCCGACCAGGCACTCTTCAGGGCCCTGCGAAAAAACCTGAAGCAGTCGGTGCCAGTCACCGAGGTCAACGCGAACATCAACGACCCGCGGTTCTCCTACGTCGTCAGCGACGCGATGCTGCGGCTGGTGCGGGACGCAAACTAGCGCCACTGGGTGCGCCGGCCATCTGGCCGGCACTCCGCGTGAGTTGCCGGCCCACGGGCACTCTGCTGGGCGCGAACTCAGCCTCGATACAACACACGCTCCCCGAGAGGCTGAACGGGCCGGTAGTTGTTCGGATAGATCGCCGCGAACGCTTCGATCTGGCCGGACGAGAGCGCGAGCACCTCGGTAAGGACCACCCATGCGACCCCTTCGGTGCAGGGCGGCGTGGTGAGCGAACCCCGGTACCGCCACGAGGTCCGGTCGTCGGGCAGCAGTGAAGCGAGGTCGAGGTCGCCCGCCATCGCGCGCGGCTGCGTGGGTCGGGTCGGAAGATGAGCCCAGACCGGCTTCAGGGCGTCGTTCTCCCCGCCTTCGTCGAGCAGAACACCGACGACCGCGACCGCGCCGTCGGCGCTCTCGTGCACAAGATGCATCTCCAGCGCCAACCGCGCACCTTCGACCGTGTGCTCGCTTTCGCGGTGGAAGTGGAACTGGCGCAGTTCGTAGCGGACCCCGTCGAGCACGATGCCGCTGCCGGGGACCGGGTTCACCTGGATGCCGTGCCCCGTGTTCTCGATCGTCGCTCGGCCCTGCCCGTAGTCGAACTCGACCTCCGGCAGATCAGCTCGCTGGCCGCCGGCCAGGTCGATCGGAGACTGCTCGGTTCCCAGGGCGCACGTCGCGTACGCCGGGTCGAGCCCGGCCCACAGCCCCGGACCGTCTTCCGCGTCGTACCCCCACGGCGAACCCGCGCCCTCCCATTCACACATCGGCGCGGAAAATACAACGAATCGCGGGGCCTTCCTACCGGTACGGTAAATTTTGCGCATGCCGAGCCCGCTACCCCGCCTTCGGTCACCTGGTTGGCTCTGCATCCTCCTGGGCCTCGTGGCGCCGGCCGCCGGCCTCGCGCGGGCGGCGGCCGCCGATCCGCTGGCGATCGAACGCGGCGCCGTGATCTACCGCCAGGGAACGTGCCCCGTTTGCCACCACTGGGAGGGGCAGGGCAACCGCCGCGGCCCGGACCTGACGGACGACGATTGGCTCCACGGGGACGGCTCGCTGACGGCCGTGCGCCAGGCGATCGAAACCGGGTTCCGGCACGGCGCGGGCCGTCGCTTCCGCGGCAAGTACGAGATGTGGCCGTTCGGCGGCATGGAGCTCGACGAACCCGACGTCGACGCTCTGACCGCCTACGTGTGGTCCCTCCACCGCCGGCGTCGCGCCGCGGACACCCTGACCCGGGAGGTGGTCAGCCGCATCGCCTTCGGTTCCGGAGCCGATCAAAGTCGGTCGCAACCGGTCTGGGGCACGGTGCTCGCGCTCCGGCCCCAGCTCATGCTGATGCTCGGCAACAGCGTCCTCGCCGGCACGGACGACATGGACGAACTCCGTCTCCAGTACGACAAGCTCGCCGCGAAACCGGGGTTTGCCGAGTTGCGCGGACAGAGCCGCTTCCTGGCCACCTGGAACGACCTGGACTTCGGCCGCGAGGACGGCGGCGCCGACTTTGCGAAACGGGCCGAGTCGCAGCGGGTGTTCCTGGATTTCTGGAACGAACCGTCGGGCTCGCCGCGACGGCAGCAGGACGGCGTGTACACGTCGCAGCGTTTCGGCCCTCCCGGCCGGCGCCTGCAGGTCATTCTCCTCGACACCCGATACGGTCGTGGACCGCTGTGGAACGTGTCGCCCGACGAAGCGGCAAGCCGCAGACTGCGAGGCATGGGACCATACCTGCCGAACGACCACGAGCGCGCGCGGATGCTGGGCGAGGAACAGTGGCGCTGGCTCGAGGAGCAACTCCGTCAGCCGGCCGACCTGCGCCTGATCGTGACGAGCATCCCGTTCGTCATGGAGTTCAACGGCTGGGAGAGCTGGGCCAACATGCCGCTCGAACGAAGGCGGCTGATCGACCTGATCCGGACCACCCGCGCGAACGGCGTCCTCCTGCTCAGTGGCGACACGCCCTGGTCCGAGGTCTCCCGCCTGGACGGGGAACTTGCGTACCCTCTCTGGGACATCACCTCGAGTTCGCTCAACCGCCGCGGCGCCGGCATCGGCCCCAACCGCCACCGCGTCGGCAGTCCGACCACGGAGCCGAACTTCGGCTACATGGAGATCGACTGGACCCAGGCCGACCCGGCGATCCGGATCGAGTTGCGCACCGTCGCGAACCGGAGCCTGCTGCGCCAGACACTGCGGTTGTCGGAGTTGCAGCCGAAGTAGGCGCGGCGCAGGTTTCTAGAAGAACACGTAGGAGCGGACGACGACGTTTCTCCGGCAGGGAGCATCGTCGGGCGCGGTCGGGTCGATGCAGGCCGTGTGGAACGACCAGCGCGAGACGGAGCCGTCGGTAACCGAGTCGTAGCACTTGAGCATCGAGACCTCGGTGGGCGTCTGCTGGGGAAACCAGTACCACTCGTGGTGCGGGCGGTAGGTGAAGCGCGTGGTTTCACCGACGCGGTCATCGTAGATGCGGTAGTTCGTGATGTACGGCTGGTCGGCGAATGACGGCCAGGCGCAGAGCACGAAGGGATTCTGGCGCACGGTCTCCATTGGTTTGGCGAGATTGATCGACATGAACCGCCTCGACATCTTCGCGTCCGCCTGCTCTTCGGTGTAGTGCTGCTCGCGCCCGAAGTTCCGCAGGTTCCTGGTGAGCAGCTCGCGGCAGCGTACGCGGCCGCTGTTGTCGTTCAGGTCGTTGTGTACGAGGTTGGCGTAGTTGGCGTTCACCCCGGGATTCTTGTTGTCCTGGTCCTCGGTCCGGTCTCCCTGGTAGTCCTTGTCGAATACGTCGTGGTTGTACACGAACGCATCCGTCGCGTCCGGGAAGAACTCCAGGAGGAGCTTCTCCATCTCCGGGTAGAACACGCGCTCCACTTCCGCCGCGTCGTAGAAGTTCTCGCACCTGGACTCACAGTGCGCCAGCGAGACGCCAAGCTTGTCCATGCACTCGGCGCTGTCGGGCTCAAGCCCCGGGTAGACCTCCTCGATTCGCCGCGCGTCGCGCATCACGTGAGGGAAGTACAGGCACCCCCGCGCTATGTCCCGTTCGTACTGGCGCAACGCCTTCGCGTCGGCCTGTCGCGCCGGATCCCGCCACAGTGCGTTGGATGAGACGATCGAGTAGGAAGGCTCCTCGCGGACCGAGTAGCGCAGCGGCAACGCCAGGCCGCCTTCAGGGGCTTCGATGTTGTTCGCCCGAATGTAGTCGAGGCACTCTCTGTAGCGGCGAAACCCGAGGCCCCACCTGGTCTCGATCGGTCCGGGAGGGGCATTGTCGAGCATGTCCGCAAACACCTTCTCGTGCCCCTCGGCGACCTGGGTGAAGGTCGCCTCCGTCGCCGCGGCGGTTCCCGCATCCCCGTCCCGGTCGAACGACATGTAGGACAGGCCTCCGTTCGCGGCAATGGGCGGCGGCTGCCCCTTTGTGAGTTGCAGGGGAGGCACATAGGCCGCCGTGGCTGTCTCCATGGCCGTCGCAACGTGATTCGCACTCATTTCGCCAGCTCCTTTGCTTCCCATTCCCGCACCTTGCGGTTCGCTTCGTCGAAGATGCGCTCGTAGTTACCGATCGTCAACGCGTGCAGCGTGGCTTCGCTGAGCCGTTCCCGGAGCGGCTCGTAGTCGCGCCACGTCTTCAAGTACCCGTCGCGGTCCCCCGGTGCTACGGAATCCGTACCGAAGAGGAACCGGTCAGGGTGGCGTTCCAGCAGCGCAACCCAGGCCTCGAGCACGGCCTCGTCCCGGACGATGTACTTCGCGACTTCGTCCCATGACAGGTCGCAGTACACATGGGCGAACGCCTCGTCGGAGAGCAACGCGTCAAGCAGCTCCACGTGGTTCCCGGCCGGCGCAACGAACCGGCCCAGCCCGGTGTGAGCCCAGATGATCGTGACGTCGGAGTGGATCCGAAAGAGCTCCCGCACGGGCTCCAGGTGAACCGGCTCGTGCGCCTCCGTGGGCAGCACGACATCAATGTCGTTGTGGAAGATGACCGCCAGACCCACCTCGGCAGCGAAGTCGAACACCCGGTCGACTGCCGGGTTCCGCAGACTCGCCGTATGGCCGAGGATCTTCGACGTCACGAACTCCTTGTGAATCGAGAACTCGCCGATTCCCGAGAACACGCCAGGGTAGTGCTCCAGCACGCGCCGGATGTGGTCCGCGGCGTACATGTCCGTCGGGTTGAACCCTGTGATCATCGGGTCGAAGCGGGCCTGGTCCTCCGGCGGCAGCAACTGGTACTCCTCGGCGATGATCGCGTCGACGAACGAGTAGTAGTAGAGCGCCGCATCCGAGTGCAAGTAGTAGTCCGGCGCCCGCTCGCCCGACTCGAAGTAGTCCCACTTCTGCTGCAGCGGGATGCCGAAGACGGCCGTGCGGCCGACTTCGTTGCCCGCCGTTTCAAGGAACTCGCTGAGCGTGATCCCGCGCTGGACGTAGTTCGTCAGGTGGAAGTGGACATCGTGGAACGACGGCCCCTTCCCCTCCGGCTCCTCCGCCCCGGCCGCGAGAACCGCGGTCCAGGCGAAAGCCAGAACGGCTACAGCGGCAACAGGCACCTTCAATGACTCAGCTCGTCACGCTCTCCTGTGCCGCCTTCGCCGCCTGCATGTCGTCCTCGTCCGGCATGAGGATGAACTCGGGGTATGACTCGATGCCGAGTTCAGCCATGTCCTGGCCAAGTTCCTCGACTTCGGCCGAGACTCGCACGCCCATTGTCTTCTCGAGCACCCACCACAGGAGCAGGGAGATCCCGAAGACGAACACGCCCACGGCCACGATGCCGATGAGCTGAGGAACGAAGCTGCCCCCCGCCGCGATGCAGACCGCGAGAGTGCCCCAGATGCCGGCGAACAGGTGGACCGGAACGGCGCCGACGACGTCGTCCAGCTTCATCCGCTCGAGCAGCCTCATGCCGGCGACGGTGACCACCCCGCCGACGGCGCCGATGAGCAACGCCCAGTGATGGCCGATGAGGTCGGGCCCGGCGGTCACGCCGACCAATCCCCCGAGCGCGCCGTTGAGCACCGCCAGAAGGTCGACACGGCCCAGCAGCGGCCGCGACAGGACGAGGGCCGCCACGACGCCCGCGGCGGCGCCCAGGTTCGTGTTGATCAACAGGTTGCCCATCGCCGTCGCGTCGGCGGCGCCACCGAGCGCAAGTTGGGAGCCGCCGTTGAATCCGAACCAGCCCAGCCAGAGAATGAACACGCCGAGGGTGACGATCGGCACATTCGAGGGGGGCGTGACCTTGACGCTGCCGTCGGAACGGAACTTGTTGCGCCGCGCTCCGACCATGATGATGCCGGCCAGCGCCGCCCATCCACCGGTCGAGTGGACGATCGTGGACCCGGCAAAGTCCTGGAACCCGAGCTCGGCCAGCCAGCCGCCGCCCCAGGTCCAGGCGCCGACGACCGGGTAGATGACCGCGGTGAGCACGGCGGTGAAAACGAGGAACGACCAGAGCTTGACCCGCTCGGCCAGCGCGCCCGAAACGATGGACGCCGTGGTGGCCACGAAGGTCATCTGGAAGAACCAGCTCGACATCTCCGAGTAGCCGCTTCCTATGACCGCCGCGGTCTTGTCCGCGTCGCCGCCTAGCAGTGCCATCTCGTCCGCCGACGCCTCGAAGAAGGGCGTGATCGAACCGATCCAGCCGCTCACGTCGACATACATCAGGTTGTAACCGATCGCGTAGTAGGCGATCCCGGCGATCGAGTAGAGACCGATGTTCTTGAGGCAGATGACGGAGGCGTTCTTGGTCCGCACCGAACCCGCCTCCAGCATCGTGAAGCCGGCGCACATCCACATGATGAACGCGCCCCAGACCAGGAACGCGTACGTATTGAAGATGTAGGTCGCCTCCCCGGACACCTGGGCGCCCGCCGCTGACGCGACGAGCAGAAGCACAACGCCGGCAAGGAGCACCCTGGAGACGATCCGTCGTGACGAAGGCGGCTTGAACTGGGGCTTCATCTCTACCCTCCGGCTGTTGGTGGAGGCCCGCCCCCTCTCTCGAGGACCTGGACGGCGCGGCCGGATCTCGTTCACACGCGGAGCGTGAACATTGTAGCGTCCGGTACGGGCCTCCGGCGGCGGCGTGGATCCGCAACGGATCCAGCCGGATGCAGCCTCAGTCGGCGCGCTTGATCATGGCGCCCAGCACCATGCCGCCGATGCCGAAGGAGATGATCTCGACCGCCAGCCACATCCAGGCGACGTGGTACGGGAAGTCGCTGATCACCAGGGTCAGGTAGAACTGCTGAAAGCCGATTGCGGCCCCCAGCAGGATTCCGAAGTGGAGCCCGCCCTTGGCGCCCGCCTGCCAGGACTGGCGGCTGCACGAAAAGAGCAAGCTCGCAACGACGCCGAGCACCAGAGCGATGACAAGGAACCAGACGATCTGCATGGCCATGCTGTCGGGTTCCTGGACGAACGCCGGCTCATCCACATAGGTGCCGCCGAGCACCAGGCCGTGCAGTACGAAGTTCACGATGTTCTGGACGAATCCGGCCGCGAGACCGGCAACCACTGCCTTACCCCAATTCATGCTTTCCCTCCTCTGAAGTAACGGGCGCCGCCGACCCGGCGTCCCCGAACCACCCAAGCCGAACCGTCAGGCCAGTATCTCCTCTACCACCCGGCCATGGACGTCGGTGAGACGGAAGTCACGACCACTGTAGCGGTACGTCAGCCGCTCGTGGTCGATCCCGAGCTGGTGCAGGATCGTGGCGTTCAGGTCGTGGATGTGCACGCCGCCCGAGACGATGTTGTAGCAGTGGTCGTCCGTTTCGCCGTACGTCTTCCCGGGCTCGATGCCCGCCCCGGTCATCCAGACTGTGTAGCACCGGCCGTGATGGTCGCGGCCGTAGTTGTCCTCCGAGAGCGCGCCCTGGCAGTACACGGTGCGGCCGAACTCGCCGCCCCAGACGACGAGCGTGTCCTCGAGCAGACCCCGCTGCTCCAGGTCCGTGACCAGAGCGGCCGAAGCGCGGTCCACGTCTCCGCACTGCAGACGGATGTCGCTCGGCAGGTCGCCGTGCTGATCCCACCCCCGGTGGTAGAGCTGGATGAAGCGCACGTCCCGCTCAGCAAGCCGCCGCGCGAGCAGGCAGTTGGCCGCGTAGGTGCCCGGCGTGCGCGCATCCTCCCCGTAGAGGTCGAAGGTGCTCTGGGGTTCACCGGAGGTGTCGACGAGTTCAGGGACCGAAGCCTGCATCCGGTAGGCCATTTCGTACTGCGCGATGCGGGCCGAAATCTCCGGGTCGCCGAACTCCTCGTGGTGCTCCTCGTTGAGTCGCGCCACCACGTCCAGCATCCGGCGGCGGACGCCCCGGTCGATTCCCGGCGGATCGGAGAGGTAGAGCACCGGGTCCTCCGCCGCCCGAAGGTTCACTCCCTGGTGCTCCGAGGGCAGAAAGCCCGAACCCCAGAGGCGCTGGAACAGGGCCTGCGACTCGCGCTTCGCGCTGCCCTGGGAGATCAGGACGATGAAGGCCGGCAGGTCCTGGTTCTCCGAGCCGATTCCGTAGCTCAGCCACGCGCCGAGGCTCGGACGACCAGGCTGCTGATGACCGGTCTGCAGGTACGTGATGCCCGGGTCGTGGTTGATCGCCTCCGTGTTCACCGCCTTGAGGAAGCAGAGCTTGTCGGCAATCCGGGCCGTGTTGGGCATCAACTCGCTGACCCAGGCGCCGCTCTCGCCGTGCTGCGC
>Ga0209754_1002321_pt1 | contig 15542 bp, 12 predicted proteins | sample MesohylBB_FD_187295 | JGI IMG/M metagenome (GOLD analysis project Ga0209754, IMG submission 187295) | Host-associated microbial community of the marine sponge Aplysina aerophoba from Gulf of Piran - sponge mesohyl, lysed by bead beating... | ecosystem: Host-associated > Porifera > Sponge >... | reverse complement strand
CGTCGGCTATCCCAACGCTGGCAAGTCGAGCCTGCTCGCGGCCCTCTCCAATGCCCGTCCCGCCATCGCTCCCTACCCCTTTACCACCCTCAGCCCCAACCTCGGTGTGGTCGAGCGCGATCTCGCGCGATTCACGCTGGCGGATATTCCCGGCATCATCGAGGGTGCCCACCGCGGCAAGGGTCTGGGCCTCGAGTTTCTGCGCCACATTTCCCGAACCCGGTTTCTGGTTTACGTTCTCGATATCGCCGACGATCCGCCTCACAATCTGGAGGCGCTGCGTAGGGAACTCGGGGCGTTCGACCCCGCCCTGATCGAGCGTCCCGCCCTCATAGCACTCAACAAGATCGACCTCGCAGCGCCCGAGGAGTTGCTCGAGCTCGAGCAGGAGCTGACCCGCTTTGGCCTCCCTCTCCTCACCGTCTCTGCGCTCGAGGGGGAGGGGCTTGTCGAGCTCCGTGACACCATCTTCGCCCTCCTACCCGATCAGGATTCCCTGGAGCCTGTTGGGCGGGACCCACAGGTTCTCAAGGCCGACCCCGTTCGGGTCATTCGTCACCAGGACGGCCTGGGGTGGCGCGTCCTCGGCTGCGCTCTCGAGGCGGTAGTTGCCCGCTTCGACCCCTCCAATCGTGACGCGGTGGCCTACCTGCAGCGGCACTTCACCAAGCTTGGGGTGACGAAACTGCTTAAGCGAGCCGGTGCTGCAGATGGGGACGATGTCCATATCGGCGAGGCGGCATTTGAGTTTTTCGATGAAGACCGGCAGGCCGAAGGGGACGGTTCCGAGGGGTGAGGGCTCCTAGCGCCAAGCCAAGACCCGCAGGGCGGGGCAACCCGCTGTCCTGAAGCGTGTCGTGTATCCCTTGCAGAGGACTATCGCTGGAAGAGGTCGGAGTGACCTAGTAGGGTGAGATTACACCTGATCGGGTTGAGCCATCGCGGGTCGTGCTTCCTGTAAGTGTGGGCTGCAACGGTCGGCTCCCGTTCGCTGGCGGCGTCGGCCCCTTCGCGGGACGGGGTGGGGATTTTGCCGACCATCATTGGATCACGAGAGGCGGAGATTGGTGCCGCAGGAGTTCGTAACTCTCCCGGTTGGACCGTTCAGAACAGCTCTGGCGTCGGAATCAGGAAAGCAGGTGGGTGACGACAACGTCACCGTAACCGCTGTGATGGAGGCGGGCTGAGAGTTGTTAGAAGCCATCTAACGGTTGAGTAGCAGTCGAATGCAGCCCAACTGCACGAGCCCCAGAAAGTTCTGCACCTACCGCTCGTACCTCACCACCAACCGCCGGCAGTTCTGTATTTAATGAGCGAACAACCGCTCAATCTTCCAGCTCCGACGATACCTCCCGAGCTTCCGACCACCCTGCATCTCAACCTGCTTCCTCTTCTAAAGGTCGGACTCGCTGGGTCCTGTGCGGCGCAATCATCTCGATCCCCTGGTCAGCCAACTCAGCGTTGAGAGGGTCACTATCATAAGCTCGGTCCCCTACAAGTCTCTCCGGGGTCCCTTGGACATGTCGAGATCCGACAGTCGCTGCTACCAGCTTGACTTCATCTGGGCTAGCAGCTTCAAGGTGGAGGGCGATGCCAGCACCTGTAGCATCTGAGCCATGATCTTGCTGCCTTCACCCCGCTTGGTCCTGCCAGCACAAGGCCCTCCTTTTTGGTGCTGACGAAGGTCGCATCGATATGGCACTCGCTGAGATCGATCTTGCCTCTCCGTTCTAGATCCTGGGCTAAGGCTTCAAGGATGCTTTGCAGGATCTCTTCTTTAGGGAATTACTAACCTAGTTTGACAGACCACTTCATGTCAAGTACGATCAGTCGTGGCTGGCAAGAGCTTCCGCAACGGTTTGACGGTCTTTGACCTGTTCGAGAGATTCCCCGATGAAGCGGCGGCCAGGGAGTGGCTAGAGGCTTCCTGCTGGGGCAAAGAGGGTCGCTTCTGCGGACATTGTGACAGCACGAACACCCAGCCAGTCAAGGGTAGTAAGCCGATGCCCTACTGGTGTACCGACTGCCGAAGCTACTTCAGCGTCAGGACCGGAACCCCGATGGAGAATAGCAGGCTGCCTTTGCGCAAGTGGGTAGTAGCCATGTACCTGATGACCACCAGTTTGAAGGGTGTCTCCAGCTTGAAACTTGCCCGTGATCTAGGCATCTCCCAGAAGTCCGCCTGGTTCATGATCCACCGGATTCGCAAATCGTGGGAAGAGGATTCCACCGACCCATTCAGTGGGCCGGTAGAGGTAGACGAGACCTACATCGGTGGTAGGGAGCGCAACAAGCACTCGGGAGCGAAGCTCCGGGCTGGGCGTGGTCCAGTCGGCAAGACCGCTGTAGTAGGCATGAAGGACCGCGAGACGAATCAGGTCAGCGCAGCGCCGGTGGCGAGTACCGACGCGACCACCCTGCAGGGCTTCGTGCGAAACCGAGTAATTGAAGAGGCCGTAGTCTACACCGATGAAAACCTGGCCTACCGGGGCTTACCCAACCACCAGTCGGTAAAGCACTCGGCTGGAGAGTATGTCAAAGAGATGGCTCACACGAACGGCATAGAGAGCTTCTGGGCCATGCTCAAGCGGGCGCACAAAGGGGTCTATCACCAGATGAGCTTCAAACACCTGCACCGCTACATCTCCGAGTTCTCAGGCCGTCACAACATGCGCACTTTGGACACCATCGAGCAGCTGAGGACATTGGCTGCTGGAATGGTGGGGAAGCGGCTTACTTGGCTGACCCTAGTGGGGGAGTAAAGGACGGACTCGTTGGGTTCGAGGACGAAGTCAACGCCTGGGCGGTCGACAATTCCCGGCTCCTGAGGATCAGGACGAAAGCTGCTAAGAGTGACCAGAATCAAGGAGTTGCTACCGTGTCCTTATAGCGTTTAGAGGGTGGTTGGAGGTAAATGCCTAGCATGCGTAAGAGATCACATCGCCCCATGCCTACCGACGCGAGAGAGCTTGCCCGTGCCATGTTCAGAGGGGCAAGGCGCAGGCTGGAGATGAAAAAGCAGAAACAGGGAGTCGGGCGCGTCCGCAGAACCGGATCTCGGAGTCCAACCTGATAACCCACCGTTGCGGGCGGTGGTGCCTGCCGTCGGCATCGTCCAACTAGGTTGTAAGCGGGATGGTCTAGAAACATCCCGCTTCTCGTTCTACTCAGTTGATAAAGGTGTCAAGCTAAGTTAGTAATTCCCCTTTTTATCACCGATGACGAGGGGGCAGCTGGCGAAGTGTACAGTCGGGAAACGCCAGAAGATAGTCTGGATGACCGCGAGGGCGGCCTAGGCCGCGATCTCAATGAATGCAAGCAAGCTCCGAATCTCCCCCTCGATCTCAACAACCGCGGCACCCCCTCTCGATGAGGTTGGTGAAACCGCTCAGCGTGGCCTGATTTGCCAGCATGGGTCGGTCTCGCAGATCGATATCCCGACAAGGAGAGAGCGCGATGAGTTCCACCGTTACCGTCTGCGAAGGCGCTACGGGAGGATAGCGGTGTTTCGACAGAAGAGCTCATCCGCCGCTCATTGGCGAAAAGCGTTGAGAAGGCCGAACGCCGCAAGAGACCTTCCGAGGTCTTCAAGCGACCGAGCTCGGCTACAGGGTTACCGCCACCGACCGCTACGGCTACAGCGGTCGAGGGCTCACTCTACCTGGGTTGGAATGATTCCCCCATTCCGTTCTCGTATCATGAGGGACTGGCCAAAGGTGGCATTGTCCTTGCCACCGCTGGCGGCTTGGTTCGGACTGCGGTGCCGATAAGCAGCTTTAGAGATCCCACCGGACCGACGAGCCCTCCGGGCCCTTGCGAACCACGAGCCGAGCTGGCATCCTCTCCGTCAGCGCATCTAGGTGCGTGACCACCCCGACCATACGCCCCTCTCGCGTGAGGTTCTCGAGCACCGAGGCTACAGCGTCCAGCGTGAGGCCATCGAGCGAACCGAAACCCTCGTCCAAGAATAGTGCCCCAAGGGTGCGGTTACCCGCAAGGGTGTCCGAGAGGGCCAGCGCCAGCGCCAGACTAGCGATGAAGGTTTCTCCACCAGAGAGAGTTCGAGCGCTCCGCAACCCGTCGCTATTCCAGGCATCCTTCACGTAATACTCGCCCTCCACTAGGAGTAGGTCGTAGCGGCCGTCTGTCACGGCCCTCATGATGTACGAGGCCCGCAGAGCCAGCCGGGCCTGCACCCGAGTCATCAGGAACTCTTGGAAGCGGTCACCCCGTAGATCGAGGTGCAGGGCCCGGAAGGTGCTGTAGCGGCTCTGGGCGCGCTTCAGCCTCGCTCGCAACTCGCTCGCCCTCTCGAAGCGCTCCTCAAGGTGTCGCAGCTCCTGCTCGGCTCTCCCGCGCGAAGCCTGCAGCTCCCCCAACTCGCGACCGAGCGAAGCTGCGGCAATCCGCTTCTGCTCAAGGGCCTCCTCGTCAAGCTCGCGACCGACGCGTTGTCCCTCGACCTCTACCAGCCGTCTCCGAACCGCCTCGCGCTCGCTGCGGTACCGCTCGAGCTCACGCTCGAGGCTAGCGACCTCCTCTTCAGGCAGTGCGGCAGCAACGACCTCCTCGGAAGAGGAAAAACCTGCCTCGCGCAAGAGAGACCGGGTCCAGTCCTCGAGGGTCGCCAGCTCCCGCTCGAGCTCAGCGCTCCGGCGCTCGTGCAGCACTAGAGCCGTTCGGTGGCGCTCCAGATCCTGCTCCGCCGCTGCTAGACTGTCCCCAGCACGCCGCAACCTGGCTTCGAACTCCCCTCTGCAGGTGAGAAGTCGCCTCCGCAACCTGACGGGGTCCTCCCCACCTGTCCGATCAAGCACCTCTCGCGCCAGGCCCCCCAGCAACGCCTGGCGTCGTCTCTGCAACTCCCCAGCGAGATCGTTGTCGACCGACATCCCGACCTCGGCGAAGCTCGCTGCAAGCCCGCTGAAGGTCGACTGCAGCCTGACAGTCTCCCCTTCTAGCTCTCCCAGAGCCGCCCTTCGCTCCATCAGGAGCGTACGGTCCGTCCCGAGGATAGCCTCGATCTCCCTATACCGTTGCACCAGCCGGTTGACCTGTCCCCTAGCTTCCTCCCGCACGGACCGGAGTGCGCCCAGGTCCACGCGAGCCTGTTCCGGTAGCTCGCCCACAGGCTGGCCGCAGACCGGGCAGGGATCGCCCCAACCCAGGCCAGCCTGTAGTGAGGCCGCACGATCTGCATCCTCGGCAGCTGCGAGGGCCTGCTCGGCCGCGCTGGCGCGCTCCCTAGCCTCTCTGCCCTTAGCCATCAGGCACCTAAGATTGTCCTCCCCCCGCGCCGTGGCCCGCTCAAGGCGGGCGACCTCCTCCCGGAGCGAGGTGTTCCTGCTGCGGCGTTCCCTGAGGTCGTTGCGGAGCCGCATCGCCTCGGAGGCCCTCGCCTCCACGGCCTGCAGCGCTTCCCAGTCCGACTCTCGGTAAGCCCCAACTGCAAGAGGGGTGGCCAGATCGAGACTTCCCCCCCGAGCCGTGAGCCGTTCGGCCAGCGGGCCGACCTCAGCCAAGGCCTCAAGGCGGCGCTCGATCTCCGGAATCTCCCGGTCCCTATCAGTCTCGGCGGCCCTCAAGGCTGCCCTCTCCTCACGCACTTTGGCCTCTGCCCGCCCGACCGCACTGTGCGCCCTGTCCAACTCCTCTCCAGAGCGCTTCAGTCTGGCCCCGACCTCTGTCAGGGATTGGACCTGAGGAGCAAGCATGCGCGCCCTGCGGGCTAGCTCGACGCGGTTGGCAGAAGCGCGCATCTCGGTCCCCTTCGCCATCAGCACCCCCAACTCCCGCTCAAGCCGAATCTTCTCGTCCCACAAAACCTTGAGCGCCTCAAGGTCCCGGAGCTCCCGCATGATCCCCTCCCGCCTTTCAGAGAGTTCTGCAAGCCGGCCCCCGAGGGTCGCACACTCGTCCCGTAGCGCCCGCAGCCGCTCCGGCGTAACGCTGGCATAATCCTCCTCCAGGCGAGTGGTTACGGCCCGCACTTCGCCATCTGCGTCCCGCGAGAACCCTCCAGCCAGCTTCTGCATTCGCTCAACCGTGTCCAGACCCATCAGGCTTGAGAGCACCCTTCGGCGCCTAGTGGCGTCGCCACGGAGGAACTCGTGAAACGCTCCCTGCGGGAGCAGGACCGCCCGCGTGAATCCGTCAAAGTCGAGGCCGACAAGGGCCTCGATCTTCAGATTGGCCTCCCTGACCTTTTCGCTCTCAGGGAGCTGAGACCAGGTGGCGTTCAGTGAGAGGCGTTCGAGTCGAACCTGGCTGGCAACCCCGCTCCGCTTCCGTTCGGCGTACCGCGTCACCCTGTAGATCTCCGCTCCGCTGCGGAAGCTGATCTGCGCCATCATCTCGTCGACCCCGGGGCTCAACAGGGCCTCGAGGCTGCGACTCCCCAGCCGCACCGTCTCTCCATAGAGCGCATAGGTCAGGCCATCGAGTAGGGTGCTCTTGCCGGCACCGGTCGGACCTGAGATGGCGAAAAGTTCGACCTCAAGCCCCTCGAGATCGACGACCGCAGTCTCGCGGAAGCAGGTAAAGCCACGAAGTTCGAGACGGAGTGGGATCATGGCGAGAGCTCAGCATCGGCGACCCGCTCGTAGAGCTCCCGGAAGGTCTCGCCCAGCTGCCTAGGGAGGTCCCGACCCTTTTCACTCAGGTAGTACTGGCCGTAGGCCTCGGAGAGAGTAACGTGCTCGAGGTCGACACCGCGCTCGTCGCGCTCCTCAGCCTCCGGGAGGTTTAATTCGACCGTCAGAACGTTGGGCAGCGCCGAACGAATTCGCTCCTTTAAACCGGGCCTGGGGGTATCCAAGTCGATAGACAGTTTCAACCAACCGTCGAAAGTGGCCAACTCCGGGGTCCGCCGCTCGAGCTCTTCGAGGCCCAGACGAACCCGGCGGAGCCGGCGCCCCGACCGAATCGACACCTCCTCTAACAGCTCTGTGGGCTGACCGGGCGCGACATTGAGGAGGAGCACTCCCTTATCGTCACCCTGCTCCCCAAAATCGAGCTGCAGGATACTGCCGGAGTAGCGGGCCCGGCTCGCCGCAAAACCCGCCACCGGCTGAGACTTGTGCATGTGGCCTAGGGCCACGTAACTCGTCGCCTCAGGGAGGAGGTCAGGAGGAAGTGTATAGCTCTCCGTGCTGTGGAACACGTACTCGGAGTTGGCCAGCGTCGCCCCCTCCATGGTGGTGTGTAGCAGGAGAAGATTTATCGCGTCTGGGGTGAAGTCCTGAGTCAAGTTCCCGATCAGCTTCCGCATCCCCTGCTGGTAGCCTTCACGGTGCTGGCCGGCGTCGCCCGTAAGCAGCTCCTGGACCCTGACAATGCGCCTTTCCGAAATGAATGGGAGGGCAGCTACCCGCACCCGCTCTCCGGCAATCCACAGCTCAAAGGTCCCACCCTGACCTGCAACGAGGGGTCGCCCGACAGCGCGGACATGAGCCAATCTGAGGATGCCGCCGACCGCGTCGAGGCGGGCAGGGGAGTCATGGTTGCCAGCGATGACCACGCTGGGGATCCCCGCCCGACCGATGAGCAGAAAAAAGCCGAACACCGCCGCCTCGGCCGCAGCGCTGGGGTTCTTGCTGTCGAAGAGGTCACCGGCGATGAGAATCAGGTCTACCCGCTCCCGGACGGCCAACTCGGCAATCTCCTGCAGGGCAGCCTCCACCTCAGGGGTGCGGTCGACTCCATGCAGGGAACGACCGGCATGCCAGTCAGCGGTATGGAGGATTTTCACAGAGGCCAGTCTAACTTGACTGCTGCGGCCCTGCCTCCACGGAACGGCGGGGGACGCCGCCTTGTCACCGTGGGGGTTCCGGCCGCCTTCAGAGGGTGGACCGGAGAGGTGAAGTGGGCGACTTCGGCATCCTCGTGGCCCCTCCGGTCGCAGGGCTACGGGTCGATGACCCCGCTCCGTTCCCCGGCGCGGTCCCCCCACCGAGACCGGAGTGCGGTTCGAGTTCGGTCCAGATGAACGGCGACTCCTACTCCAGGCCGCAGGACCCGGCTCGACGGTTTCGGACCTCCCGCTAGAGGGGCAAAGGGACCATCAAGGATCGCTATCCGAAGGGCCTGAGGAGGAGCGGCATGGTGAGCGGGCACTACCCCCAGACTCAGCCCAGGATGTCGAGCGCCTCATCATCCGAGACGGTCGCATCCACCTCCTTCTTGCGGGTCGCCCACGCGGGAAACGGAAAGGTGAGCATCATCGGATTGGGGACATCGGGCTGGTGGACGATCATGGTTCCCGGGGCGAGGATGGTAGAGCGAAGTCGGAAACTAGCCGACATGAAGCGATACTCCGGTCGTTCGGACTCGGCCGGATCAAGCCTCCCTACAACCCTAACGGCCGCATTGGCGACGACCCTCCGCTCCACCTCGGAAGCGGTCTGCTGGGCTCCGATGAGGATCACGCCGAGGCTACGGCCGCGCTCGGCGATGTCGAGAAGGACATCTTTTATCGGGCTCTCACCCTCGGCAGGGGCGTACTTGTTGAGCTCGTCTAGGACTACGAAGACGCGCTCCCTCCGACCGGTCTCCTTCTCTCCAAAGATCTGCTTCAGGAGTACGCCGACCGTGAACATCTGCGCCACGGGGTGCAGCTGGTGGATATCGACCACGTGAACCTGGCGATCACTATCGAGGATCTCAAGCCGGCCGCGCTCAAGAGTCTTGGCTGGGAGGTCGCCCCGTACCAGACGTGACAGGTGCTTGGCCGCCCCCCTTAAGCGCCTGACGAACGCCTCTCGAGTGGCCTTATGCTGATTGGCGGTCCAGCGTCGATCGCCCTCATCACTCTGCAGGAGAAGTTTGAACTCGAGGAAGTCTACGAGGTCGCTCAAGGTCTCCAGCTTCTCGCTGTCGCCACGAAGCTCGGAGGAGCGTCCCTCAGCAAAAAACTCTGCGGGCCCAAGGACCTCGTCGGTGGAGATCGGCCGGTCGAAGGTCCGGGACACCTCTCCCCCAACCTTGTGTTCCCGCTCAAGTTCGTGGGAGAAGGCTTCGACCTCGAGATGGGGTCCCCTCTGATTGCGAACGAGTTGGGCCAGTCGCTCCTCGAGATGGCTGACGAGAAAACCGAGATTGCTCATCGCGTCCCGGTCGGTCAGCACGAAGGGGAGCATACGCTGCGCCGCGAACTGGTGCAGTGTCCACAGGTAGGGGGAGACCCCCTCCCTCTGCTGTACGTCGGCTATCAGGGCCTCACCACGCCCCGATTCCCGGGCGGGGGCATGCATCTGGCAGTTCCTGAAGGGGCCAGCGGGCAAGCCCAGAAGTTCGTAGCGGGTCTGCCTGCTACGGTAGCGCCCCTGCCAGCGTCCCTCCTCATCTGCGAGGCGGCGATTGGGCTCGTCGAGAAAGAGCAGGTCCTCACCCTTCACGTTGAAGATCACGGCCTTCGCCTGGCTGCCTTCAAGGACAGGGGAGCCGGAGACGCCTCGCTGGCGGGCGCTAAACATGCTGTAGAGCAAGAACAGGGCGTAGCTCGTCTTAGTAGCGATGCCCGAGATCCCGGAGATGTTGACGTGGGCCCCCTTCTCTCCACTGATAAAGTCGAAGTTGACATAGCCGGGGGCACCGTTTCGGAGCACCCCAGCGGGCAGGGGCACCTCCATCGTATCGAGATAGAGGGCCTTCTCGAGGGCCTCGCCACGGGCGGCGAAGACAGCGTCCCCCGGCCCCGGCGGCAGAAACTCCTCGGGCTCGACCCTGATCACGAGCACGTGAGCGGCGTAGGTTGCGCTAGCGGGCATAAGGCCCTCCGCAACGAGTTCCGTGTCGCTGTCAAACTGCACCCCCTCAAGCCGGCGGCGGACCTCATCCACCACCCCAAAGAAGCGGACCGTGGCTGCCTCCTCCTCGGGATCTTCGACCTCGACCACGATCAGATCATCGAGCTGGACCTTGACCCCTTCCTGGACGGCGAACCAGAACTGAAGCGGGGTCGCGTCCGCGGTGCCGAGCACCCTACCGATCTGCTCGGTTGCACTCACGCTTGAGTACCTTGGCGAGCGAGGTAAGCGGTGATGCGCCGGCGCACCAGTTCGACGCTACCCATCCGGCGCCGTAATTCAGCCTCCAGAGCCCGTACCGGGAGGAGCTGCTGAGGGGCCCGCAGATCCTGGTGCTGGCGCGTGGCGTAGCGGGGCAACTCCAGGCAACTCCAGTCGGCCACCGCCTTCGCCACCTCAAGTCTTGCAGCAGGATCTGCTCCCGCGAAGGCTTGAAGGCGAACCACCCCCGCAAGGCTGTAGTACCAGGGCTTCGGATCCCGGAGCCGCACGAACCATTCGAACAGCCTCTGCTGCGGCGCGGAACTGCGAATCAGGTAGAGTGGGGAGCGCTGTCCCCGCTCAAGCTGGCGGACGACGTCGAGCTGCTCGGAGGGAACCCTCACCTCGTGAATAGTCTTGATGTAGCCAAGCAGATTCGACTCCTTGCTGAGTAGCGGTCTGGGCCCGTCGCTGATCACCAAGGCGTCACGGTACTCGGTAACCAGCTTGGAGGCGAGGCGTCTCTCGGCACCAAGCATCTCAGCCTGGAGCTGATGGACCACGGCGTCCGGGTCGTGCCCGGCGGCGTTGACGACCCGGTAGTGCAGGCTGCCGAGATGATATGTGCCTACCGGGTCCATTGTCAGATTGGGCTGCCCTGGGTCTGGACTCTCCGGGTCCCTAGCGCCCAGAGCACAGATCCGGTCGATCGTTAGGGGAAGGCAGCGAGCCATACCGCCCTTGCAGAGCACCGCTCCAACCCCGAAGCTACCGAGGGCGCCGAAGGTGATCCGTCCACTATCATCCTCATGGAGGACGCGCATCTCGACGCGACGACTACCGTCTAGGAACAGGATCTCTTCCGGACCGGCGGGCCGTTGAGGATCGATCGGGCGCCAGTCCGCAGGCTCCACCTCGACAGCCAAGTCAGTCCCCTCAGGACCGGGGCCGAGCAGGGTCTCGGCCTGGAAGGCGGTCTGGTATTCGGCAGCCCAGGGGTCGAGTCGTAACTTCATTCTTTTGCAGATGATACCCTACACCCAGAACTGGAAGGGGCCGCTGGAAGAGGTCACGCCCGGACCACTGGCGCTCCGGCGCACCATGTGCCGAGGAGCGAAATGGCTCCGGGATCTGCTCGAGTTCCTCCCAGCTATCTGCTGGCGACAGCGCCTGCACTCAGCCAACAGAGGACGCTCACTATGTCTCTCTCGCTTTCGCAAGCAAACCGCAGGTCGGCTCTCCTCACCCGCTGCTGGAACAGCCGCACCGCCTCCACCCGACCGCCAACATCGTCATCCAAGTCGTCACCGGGCAGCTTCCGGCTCCGACCAAATTAGGTCGCCCACCCCCTGGAGACTTAGGCGTAGACTGGACCCGTGACCTATGACGAGTTCCGCACCACCGCCGAGGAGATAGTTGCGGAGATCCCTGACGAGTTCCTACGCGGCCTGCAGGGTGTCCACATCCTCGAGGAGGAGAGGCTTGAGGAGAACTATGTCGACGTGTGGTGCATGGGCGAGTATCTTGATCCCGGACCGGAGGAATTCCTGGGTTCCGGCGAGGGTCTCGGCCGCCATATCGCCCTCTACTATGGCTCCTTTATCCGCGTCGCCGACGGAGATCCTGAGTTCGACTGGGAGGAGGAACTGTGGGAGACTATCACCCACGAACTGCGCCACCACGTTGAGTCGCTTGCCGGCGACGTGACCCTTATCGAGGAGGATCTGATTAGTGCGCAGGAGTTCCCGCGATTCGACAAGGAGTGACGTATGGGCTAAAGAAGTAGGGTGGTTCGGGTAGAGAAAGCTATCTGGGGAACTTATCGAGCCACCGACCACAATAGCCAAGGTCGCCGAAGGCAATCAGCTCTTCGACAACATAACCGAAGCCACGGTCACTCCGACACCATGTAGCGTCGCGGGGAAGAAGAGGGACCCCGAGGAGTAGCACACCCGCTTCCATCTTGGCGATTCCGAACGGCAACTCGTCCAACGGGGGTCGGCAAGTTCGTGCTGACCGCTCGTTTCCCATTGAGGTCGGCTGCGGTATAGCTACTGGGATCGACCAGATCTCGTTTCGCCCGAACTACAGTGTACTATCCATCCCGTCGGCCACCTCAGAGCAGGTGTCGGAACACGAAGATCCCCACCTCCAAGAGAGCGTAGACCAGGAGGAGGAGGCCAAACACGCCTACTACGGTTCCCGTCCCCCTCCCCTGTAAAAGACCGCGGCGGAGGAGGCCCCAGGCCGCACCGCCCAACACCCCACCGACGTGAGCCCATAGCGAAACATTGGGAATGGCCAGGGAGAAGATCATCAGAAGTGCCATCCACTGGAGGAGGTTCCGGGTTAGGGAACGGTCACTCCGCAAACTTCCGCCCGACGCATCTACCAGCAGAGCGCCAGCCACACCCAGGACGCCACCGGACGCCCCTACGAGCGCGAGCTGAGTCCCCGACTGCGCCAATGCTGTGAGGGCCGCCCCGGCGGCGGTCCCGAATACAAAGGCAGTCACCAGATCACCCCAGGAACGGCGTCTCTCGAGCAAGCGACCAATGTCGAACAAAACCCAGGCGTTGAATCCGATGTGGATCAGACCACCATGCACGAAGGCGTGAGACAGGTAGCGCCACAGGGCCTCCGCAGCGGGAACTCCGGCAACGTTCAGAAGAAAGGCGGCCGCTGCCGTGCTCGGGCGCATGACTCGACCACCCCCCATACCCTGATCGAGAGCTAGTTGCACCACGAAGGCGGCGACCAACGCCCCAGTCAGAGCCAAGGTTCCGGCGGGTGGCCGCCAGCGCAGCTCAACGTTCGGGAGCGGCTGACCGTACCGGGTCAGTACCTCGGCATACCCTCGCCGTGTCCCTTCGGGTGCCTGAGTGTAGGCCTGAGCGTAAAGTCGCAATGCCACCACCAGATCGCCTCCCTGCTCGGCTGCGCGGGCGACGATGCCATAGCGTAGATGGGGGGCAACCCCTGGCAGTGGGGTCTCGACCCTCCGCTGAACGGAGGTGACATCTCCCCTTTCAGCCATGAGCCTGGCCTCGCTGATCACGAGGGCACGGTGTCCTGCCGGGGTCCCCACCTCCCCCAATCGCTTCCGGAACAGCTCCTGCATGCGAAGCACCACCTGCTCGGCCTGAGCCAAGCGGCCCAGGCCGAGCAGAGCCTCGACCCGCGTTTCTCCCGATAATAGCCCTAGCTCGCCCTGGTCGGGGAGATCCAGATCGAGCACCGCCTGCCACCGCTTCTGCAACGCCAGCGCCTGAGCCTTCAGGAGGAGATCCCCATCGACATTAAACCTCTGAGCGGCCTCCCCCTCCCCCTGCTGCAGCGCCACCTGCGCCAGCAGCCGGAAGGCCGCGGCACGCCCCTCTGGGAACCAGTAGAGCAACCGGGCCAGCACAGAGACTGACTCGAAGCGGCGCGCCCGAGCGAGCCCCACGAGCACCATCGGAGCAAAGACATAGGCGGGGCCAAGCACCAACGTGAGGGCGGTGAATGTGTCACCGAGTTGATAGCTAAAAAGAACCCGTCCCCCTATCACACCGCTCAACCCAGTAGCTATGAGCGTCTTCACGGGCAGCTCATTGGTCACCGGTGCCAGCTTCAGAGTCCAGCGGACCATGTAGATGCCCGTGAGGGCAGTCACGAGGAGCAACAACTCGACCTGGGTCATACTATAGGCTACCCCGGAGGGGCCAGACGGGATGGCGCCGGTAGACAATGTCGGAGGGCATGTAAAATCGAGTAGTGACCGCCTCGCCTAGTCGGGTCCGACCCTGGAGGGATCCGTGAGCGACCTCGCTTTCACGGCCACCCTCATGGTAACCGGCTACCTCCTCGGAACCATACCTACGGGCTACCTTGCAGCGAAGGTCCGTGGCGTCGACATCCAGCGGGTGGGATCAGGCAATATCGGTGCCACCAACGTGCTCCGGTCCGTCGGCATCCTCCCCGCAGCAGTGGTGGCAGTGGTCGATCTGCTCAAGGGGTTCGTCGCCACGCTGCTCCCACAAATCCTGGGACTGAATCCGCTCGGCACGGCTCTCACCGGGCTAACCACAGTGCTCGGCAACAACTTCAACCTCTTTCTGAAGTTGCAAGGGGGCAAAGGCATCGCCACTAGCTTCGGTGTCCTCCTAGCTATCAACCCCCTGGTCGCCGGACTCGCAGGTCTGTTGGGAATTATCACCATTGCTACGGGGCGCTTCGTATCGTTAGGGTCGCTTGTAGGGGCCGTCTCCGCCCCCACTCTGCTCATCGCCACAACCAGTTTCCCTACGCCCCACCTCTATCTGTTCCTAGCGCTAACGCTCCTCGCCTTTATACAGCATCAAGGCAACTTGGCTCGCTTGGCAACCGGGAAAGAACCTCGCTTGGGCGAGGCTACCCCGCCAACTTCGAGGAGGCAGGAATGATCGACTTCTTGGTAGTGGGGCCCCACCCCGACGACGCCGAACTCGGTCTAGGCGGATCTCTGGCCCGGGCGAAAAGGGAGGGCCGGACAACCGCTATCGTCGACCTCACCCGCGGCGAGGCTGCCACCAAGGGGACACCTGAGCAGCGCACCCTGGAGGCGGAAGCCGCCTCCAGGGTGCTGGAGTTGGACGTGCGGCGCAATCTCGGCTGGCCGGACTCTCGGATCACCGATAGCGAGGACCGCCGCCTCCAACTCGCCCGGGTATTCCGCGAACTGAAGCCTGCGGTGGTGGCCGCGCCACATCCGAATGATCGGCACCCGGACCATGTCACTGCAGCCAACATCGTCCCCGCTTCCCTCCATCTCGCGGGGCTTAAGAATAGCCCGCTCTCTGGAGAGCCGTTCAAACCCAGGCATCTGTTCTTCTATATGGGGAACGGACCCTTCGAGGCGAAACTCGTGGTCGATACCAGCGACTTCATCGAGATCTGGGAAGCAGCGGTACGTTGCTACCGTAGCCAGTTTACTGGGGAGGTCGCTTCCGAAACGGTGACACCGGATATATTCCGGCGCCGAAGGGGGCGTGCCGCTTACTGGGGTACCTTTATCGACGCCCGATACGGCGAGCCGCTATGGACACCAAGACCGGTCGCATACGCCCCCTTCTGAACCCGAGAGGACCCCTTTCTCCGGCCGAAGCGAGATCAGCTGTCGCTACCGAGAGCTGCCACTCGACCGACCTCGCGACGCTTAGCCCAGTTGACAATGACGATCCCACCGATCACCACTACACCCCCTACCAAGGTGAGCCAGGTAGGAGTCTCCGCTAGTATGATCCAGGAGAACAGCAGGCTGAAAACCGGTACTGCATAGAGGTAAGCCGTGACCAGCGATGCCGAGGCTCTCGACAGCGCATAGGCGAGAATCGAGTAGGCCACCGCTGAGGGGAACACCCCAATGTAAGCGCTGGCAGCGAGGGCGAGGATACCGGCATCTGCCACATCGCGGCCGAACCCCGGCAGGAATAGCAGTAACGGCAGGGTCCCAGCCCAAGTTGAGAACGCCGTTACCTCGACGGCACGGTAGCGGGAAAATAGCGGCCTCTGCAG
>Ga0209754_1002318_pt1 | contig 15551 bp, 12 predicted proteins | sample MesohylBB_FD_187295 | JGI IMG/M metagenome (GOLD analysis project Ga0209754, IMG submission 187295) | Host-associated microbial community of the marine sponge Aplysina aerophoba from Gulf of Piran - sponge mesohyl, lysed by bead beating... | ecosystem: Host-associated > Porifera > Sponge >... | reverse complement strand
TACACTGATGCCACCTCCCTGGTGCTGCAAGAACCGCGAGAAACCGCGGACGACGACGGATTCCAACGACTGGATGGGTCTACATGACAGAGGACCGAGCAACGATGACATCGAAACGTCTCCTTTGCGCTCTTGGCTGCGCGGCAGCCCTCGCTCTCGTTCTCGGCGCTTGTGACGGCTACGGCGGCTCCGAGGCCGCCGAGACGGCCGGCGACGGACCGATGGCGCCGCGCTTCGAGGTCGATCCGTTCTGGCCGAAGCCGCTGCCGAACCACTGGATCCTCGGCCCGGCGATCGGCGTCGCGGTGGATTCCCGCGATCACGTCTGGATCGTCCACCGGAACACGCCCGGCGCCTTCGGCGCGATCAACGAGATCGGCGCCGCGCAGGATCCGCCCCTGTCCGAGTGCTGCATCCCGGCGCCGCCGGTGCTCGAGTTCGACCCGGACGGCAACCTGGTCGGCCACTGGGGCGGTCCGAGCGAGAGCGGCGGGTACGAATGGCCGACCTCCAACCACGGCATCCTCGTCGACCACATGGACAACGTGTGGATCGGCGGCAACGGCGGCGGCGATTCGCACGCCCTCAAGTTCACACGAGACGGCGAGTTCCTGATGCAGGTGGGGAAGGCGAACGCCCGGGTCAACGAGGGCGCCGGCGAGGACGAGCCGCGGTTCGTGCGCGACAGCCACGACATGGAGAACTTCGGCCGGGTCGCGAAGCTCTCGGTCGACCCGGAGGCGAACGAGGTCTACGTCGCGGACGGCTACTTCAACCGTCGCGTTGTCGTGATCGACGCCGACACCGGCGAGTTCAAGCGCTACTGGGGAGCCTACGGCGAGGCCCCGGACGACGAACTGGACCTGGGCCAGTACGCGCCCGGCGATCCGCCCGCGACCCAGTTCCGTGGTCCGGTCCACTGCGCCGACATCTCGACCGACGGGTTACTTTACGTCTGCGATCGGGCGGCCGACCGCATCCAGGTCTTCCAGGCCGACGGTACCTACGTCGACGAAGTGTTCATCGCTCCCGAGACCCTCTCCCAGGGCTCGACGTGGGACGTCGCCTTCTCGCCGGACGAGGAGCAGAAGTTCCTCTACCTGGCCGACGGCCAGAACATGAAGGTCTACGTGATCGAGCGGGAGAGCATGGAAGTGCTCTACGCCTTCGGTGACGGTGGCCGCCAGCCGGGCCAGTTCTTCGCCGTCCACAGCATCGCGACGGACTCGAAAGGCAACATCTACACGACGGAGACCTACGAGGGGAAGCGGCTCCAGAAGTTCGTCAACCTCGGCATGCGGCCGGTGCCGGAGGAAGACCTGGGGACGCCCTGGCCGGCTGAGTAGCCGGGCGGACAAGACGTCACCGACCGTTACCTGTTGGCTTAGTAGGATCGGAGCGCGCCGCAAGGCGATCGTCTCGTAGCGCTTCTTGATGAACCGTGACCACCAAGGAACCGGACTGCGGGCGGAGAGTTGCGTCTACCTTGACTACGCAGCGACGACGCCTGTAGCTCCCCAGGTCGCCGAGGCGATGTCCCGTTGCTTGGGACGAGAGGGCCTCTTCGGCAATGCGGCCTCAAGACCGCATCGTTTCGGCGTCGAGGCCAGGGCGGCCGTGGAGAACGCCCGCAGTCAAGTGGCCGAACTCATCGCTGCCGATCCGGCGGAGATCGTGTGGACCTCCGGTGCTACCGAGTCGATCAATCTGGCGGTCAAGGGCGCTGCCCGCGGCGCCCGGGGGCGCGGCCGGCATATCGTCACCTCGTCAATGGAGCACAAGGCGGTCCTGGACTCCTGTGCTCGACTGGCTCATGAGGGGTTCGAGGTCACGTTCGTCGAGCCGGACTTCGACGGAACGATCGCACCCAAGAGCATCGAACGCGCGTTGCGCGAGGATACGATTCTCGTCTCCCTCATGCATGTGAACAACGAGGTTGGCACGGTCACCGACATCGTGGCGGTTGGGAGCCTAGTCCGGGAGCGCGACGTCGTCTTCCATGTCGACGCGAGCCAGAGTGCGGCGCGCTTGCCATTGGACGTCCGGGGGGCGCGGGCGGATCTCGTGTCCCTGAGTGGGCACAAGATGTACGGTCCGAAGGGGGTTGGAGCGCTCTACGTACGGAGTTCCTGTCCTTTCCCGCTCGAACCCCAGATGCATGGGGGCGACCAGGAGCAGGGCCTTCGTTCCGGCACCCTCGCCACTCACCAAGTCGTGGGGATGGGCAAGGCCGCCGAGCTGGCGTGCGAGTGTCTGGACAAGGACGCTGAGGCGACGGCGGGGCTGGACCGGCGGCTTCGTGAGCTACTGGAGTTGATCCCCCGCAGCTTCCTGAATGGCAACCAGAGAGTTCGAGTGCCGGGAATACTCAGCGCGGGCTTCGCCTGCATAGACAGCGAGGCCTTGCTCATGGCCCTTCGGGATGAAGTGGCGATCTCATCCGGTTCCGCCTGTACTTCGGACCGTGTAGAGCCGTCCCATGTCCTGAATGCGCTTCGCTTGTCCGAGGAGGCGATAGCGTGTTCGGTGCGATTCAGCCTGGGCCGATACACGACAGCTAACGAAGTGGACCTCGCCGCGACGCGATTGAGCGAGACCATAGGCGATCTGCGGCAGCTTTCTCCTGGATGGACCGAGGAATCGACGTCTGGCCGGCAGCCGGAACCGTGCGCTCAAGATCAGCGTTGGGCCACGGCGTGACCGCGTTGGTCTCTTCAGTCCAGTCTGCCCGTGCTCGCGGGGGCGTCGCCAGTGTTGTCAATCGCCTCGGTGCCGCCAAGCGCGCCATCAGGGATCAGTATCTCGCGGGGGAGGCCCATCCTTGGGTCGTCGCGTACTCGGGAGGCAAAGACTCCACGCTTCTGTTGCAATTGACTTGGGAGGTCATCGCAGAACTGCCGGCAACGGAGCGGTGCCGCAGAGTGTACGTCGTGGGCAACGACACCCTAGTCGAGTCGCCGCTCGTCATCGGTCACCTGCGAACGACGCTTGGGGAGATCGGGGTCGCGGCTGCTGCTGCCGACCTGCCCATCGAGGTTCGGATCACCAAACCTCACGTCGATCAGACATTCTGGGTTAACGTGATCGGTCGCGGTTACATACCGCCGACTCGGAACTTCCGGTGGTGTACGGACCGGATGAAGATTCATCCGACCAACGGGCTCCTCTCGAATCTCATCCGCGCACATGGCGGTGCCGTTCTGCTGGTCGGCACGCGCAGGAGCGAATCCGACAATCGGCGTCGGACGATGGACAGGCGCGGGGTAGCGGCCGGGAAGCTGAACGAGCACTCTACCCTGGATCACTGCTGGATGTTTGCTCCGCTCGCCGACTTTGAGGACCAGGATGTCTGGTTGGTGCTGATGCAGCGACGTCCGCCTTGGGGCGGCACTCACAGGAATCTCATCACGCTCTACCGCAATGCCGGCGGAGGCGAATGCCCGCTCGTGCTGACGAAGGACGACGCCCCCTCATGCGGGACGAGTTCGCCTCGTTTCGGTTGCTGGACCTGCACCGTTGTGAAGAAGGACCGAAGTCTCCGAGGTTTGATCGCCTCGGGTCATGCGGAAGCCGATGTCTTCACTCGGCTCTTCGAATTCCGGGAATGGCTCGTTGAGCTCCGGGAGAACGACGGCAATCGTGAGTCCGTTCGCAGGGACGGGAACGTCCGTTTCCGAGCTGACGGCAGTCAGGTGATGGGGCCCTTCACGCTAGGCGTGCGCAAGCAGATCCTCGACGAACTTCGGGCTCTTCAGGACGACGTGAGTCGGCAGCTCATCTCGCCTGCGGAAGAGGAGGTCATCGAGGACATCTGGAGGCGGGACTTGGTGCGGGAGGAGTGCCGTTCGGCTCTTCGCGTGGCCGTCGGACTTGTGGCCGAGGAAACCGCGGCGGGATGACCCAGCCGACCGTCGTTCAAGCCGAGGCAACGCGCTTCTCGGATTTGTTCTTCAGCGCGCGTTTCGAGGTGCCGTGGCACCAGCGCTACTACGACTGGGGCCCGAGCGAGGTCGGCGATCTGCTTGAGGACCTCCAGGAGGCCGTCGAAGCGAAGAGCGGCTGCTATTTCCTGGGCGCCGTGATCTTGGCCGGAAACGGCAACGGAGTCTGGGAGATCAACGACGGCCAGCAGAGGATGGTCACGGTTTCACTCGTCTCGGCCGCTTTCTGCAAGCGGTTCGCTAGGGCCGACAACGACCCTCAGCGCGAGGCGATCGCGCTTAGGTTGCTTTTCGATCTGGAGGCGAACAGGCCCTGCTGTCTGGCGGACGCTGACGAGTACACCCGTCGCCTCAGGCCTCCGCGGAACGACTCGGCGGCCTATAGACAGATGATCCGGGGCCGTACGATCGGGACGAACGGGAAGCTGACCGCGGCGTGGCAGCGGATAGAAGAGTTCGTCGACGGTTTGGACCTCGAAGCATCAAGGGACTACTTCGACTATCTGATCCAGCGCCTTGAAGTCGCGTGCCTGCGCATTCCTCCGGAAGTCGATGCGAATGCCGTCTACGAGACAATCAACTCCAGAGGCAAGACGCTGGATGATCTGGACCGTCTTCGGAACCACCTCTACTCCTACTTCGGCGGCAACAGTGACGAGGAGGGGAAAGAGGCGATTCACGAGCATCTTGAGCGTGTTCGCACTCTCTTTCCGAGGGGCAAAGTCGCTGGGGAGTACCTCCGTTGCCGTCTTCAGTGCAGGTGGGGCTTCCTGAGAGGCAGCCACTTTTATCGCGACGCCCGAGCAAGACTGGCGGACCGTTGCAGTTCCCTGACCGCTGAAGCTCGAGAGCAAGGGGGCAACTCAGCGCGGTACGTGTCAGGCCTCGTCGAGGACGTTTGCTCGCCGGCCGCTGCGGAACTCTTTCGCATGATGACGGCCACGAATCCCGATCCGGGGTTCGTTAGCGTGTTCGACGCGGCGGCGGGCACCGTGACATCCCCGCGGGGTCTCTCCGTGCTGCTGAGAGAACTGCGCAGCTACAAGGTTACCCGTCCGCTGGTGTTCGCTTTGCTGGACAGGTTTGTTCGCGAGACCGATGGTCGACGTCGCCGCCGGATCGCCAAGGCCGTGAAGAAGAACTTGCACCGGTTGTCGGCCTTTGTGCTCAGGACGGCTTTCGTGAGGCAGCGCTTCGCCCCGTCGGAGTTCGAGAAGAAGTTCGCCGACTACGCCCGGGAGATCGTCGCGGCCACCGATGTCGCTGACCTTGCTTTCACAGAGTTCCTCGACGGTTGCGACGGATGGGGTGTGCTGGACGACGCACACTTCATCGAGGCGCTCCAGAACGCTCGAATGAAGAGGGGACGCCTGGCGCGCCAGTTGCTAAGCGGTGTCAACCGGGCGGAGCAAGACGACTCCCCGCTGCTGAACGAGGAGAAGACCACCCTTGAGCATGTCCTGCCCTCGGCGGCTCAGCACTGGCCTACCTGGAACGGCTTTCGGGGTGTGGATTGCACCGATTGGGTGCACCGGGTCGGCAATCTGACCCTCATGGGGCCGACGGACAATCGAGCGGGTGCCAACTTCAACCGCTCGTTCCAGGACAAGATCGGCAGCTATCAGCGGAGCAGCGTTGCCATCACTCGAGCACTAGCTGAGCACCGTGAGTGGACTCCCGAGGTGGTTGAGCAGCGGCAAGACCAGATTGCCCGGCAAGCGGCGGCAGTGTGGGCGTTTCCCTAGATTCCGAGATGGACCCTGATGCGGTGGCCCTTCGCCAGATGGCAGAGGAGGAGCTCGGGGTGCCGTCAAGGCTGCGCGACTATCAATGGGAGGGGGTGGCTTTCCTCTATCGCTCGCGGGGTGCCCTGTTGGCCGACGAGATGGGGCTGGGCAAGACAGTACAGGCTGCCGTTGCTCTTGCCCTGCTCTTGAGAAGAGAAAGCGGGATTCGCCGGGTACTGATCGTGGCCCCGTCGTCGTTGACGACGAACTGGCTGCGGGAGATCAACGCCTGGGCACCCTCGCTCACCGTAAGGCGTGTGCAGGGCCGAGCGAGTGACCGCGAGGCGTACTACTTGCTTCCGATCCCGGTTCTGATCGCGTCGTATGAGCAGATTCGCCGAGACGGGCTCGACCGTATCCCCGCTGACACGTTTGACCTCGTTGTGCTGGACGAGGCCCAAAGGATCAAGAACCGCAACTCGGCAACGGCCCTGGCCTGCCTCCTGCTGCCGCGGACTCGTGCGTGGGCGCTGTCGGCTACGCCGCTGGAGAACGACGAGGCGGAGCTGCGGACGCTACTGGAGTTTCTCGAATCTGGCGGTCCAGTCCGAAGGGTGCATGGCGGGGAGCTCCAAAGGGACTTGGACAGGCTGATGCTCAGGCGGCGAAAGACCGTGGTGCGTGCGGAACTGCCTCCGGTCCTGATCCAGGATCTCCCGATGGACCTGTTGGGGGAGCAGCGCGCCGAGTACGAGGAGATCTGGACGACGCGCACTGGTCTTGTGCGACAGCATCGGGAGGACGGCGAAGACACGGCGGCTTTGCTGGGGCTCCTCACGCGGCTGAAGCTCGCCTGCAACTTCGATTCCACGATGAGTCTCTCGTCCAAGTTGGATGCCCTGCGCGTGTTGTGCGACGCGGCGGGTCCTTCGGCGCGGATACTCGTCTTCTCCCAGTTCGTCAAGACGCTGGAAGCGATCTCGGTTCGGCTTGATCTGGCGACGGGCCTGGTCACGGGTTCGATGCCGATCGCGGAGCGCGAGGCGGCGATGGACCGCTTCAGGAGAGGAAAGGCGCCTCGCGTTCTGCTCGTCTCGCTGCGTGCGGGGGGCGTCGGTCTCAACCTGGGAGAAGCGTCCCACGTGGTGCTCTTCGACAGGTGGTGGAATCCGGCGGTCGAGATGCAGGCGATCTTCCGCGCCCACCGTTTCGAGCGAGAGGAGCCCCTTCATGTGATCCGGTTCCTGGTGCAGGACTCGATCGAGGAGCGGATCGCGGCGATCCTTGAACAGAAGGCGCGCCTCTTCGAGGAGGTCGTTGAGTCGTCCGGAATGGCCGGAAAGGCGTTCACGAAGCCGGAGCTGATGAGTATCCTCGGCCTCTCGGCCGGCGATCTCACGCCGGCCTTGGACGAATCTGGAGAACAAGCATGGCGAAGATAGTGGAGTACAGGGATGTGCCGTTGGACGATCTGACGATCGGCAAGGCACAGGCGCGAACGTCGCCTTCGATGGCGGACGTCGATGAACTGGCGAGCAGCATCGAGAAGCTCGGCCTTCTACAGCCCATCGTGGTGTGCGAGTCCGTGGAGGCGGGGCGGTGGGAGATCCTGACGGGACAGCGCCGATTCCTGGCGCACAAACGGCTCGGTAGGGAGTCGATCCCCGCGGCGCTCCTGGACGAGCGCGTTCCCGAGGCCCAGGCCAAGGCGATCTCGATCACGGAGAACCTGATCCGGCGGAATCTGTCGGGAAAGGAGCTCGTCGATGGGGTCACCCATCTCTACAACCACTACGGTTCGCAGAAGGCGGTTGTGGAGGCGACCGGACTCCCGGCAGGGGACGTGCGCAGCTACGTCAAGTACCCGCGGCTCAAGCCGGAGCTGAAAGAGCTGGTCGACGACGGCGCGGTGGACGTGAAGGTCGCCCTGAAGGCACAGGACACGTCCGTCGGGCCGGACGGCCAACCGATCGTCGCCGATGCCGTGAAGCTGGCTCGGGCAATGGGAGATATGTCGGGCGTTCAGCAGAAGAAACTGACGAAGGTGCGTGAACAAGTCCCCGAAGGGAGCGTCGACGAGCTGATTGAGCGGGCGAAGAGCGCTGACAAGGTGACCCAGATCAACGCCACGGTGACAATGGACGTTCACGCCGCGCTTCGCCGTGTGGCGGTGGACGAGGGGATGAACCAGGATGAGACTGCGGCCATGCTGATCGAGGAAGCGCTGATGGAGCGTGGCGTCCTTGGTTCATAGCGTGTGGCGTGGGCTGAGCGCCGACGAACTCGCACGCCTTCGAATGTCTGTCGGCTACGGGCGACATCAACGCGGCAGGCCCCTGTACCCGGTCGAATGTGGACGGCTGTTCAGGAGAGCCGAGCGGGAGGGTGCGAGCCGAGCGGAGAGTGCGAGCAAAGTGCGCCTCGACGCATCGGGTGTCGGCCGCTTTCTTCGATTGCTGGACCTTCCGCCGGAGGTTCAGGACTGGGTGGACTGGGGACGGGGAGACTTCGTCGGCTTTTCGTCCGCCTCCGAGTTGGTCCGTCTCAGGGATCATGAGGACCGGCGGCTCGTCGCGGACGCGATCCTGTCCGATCGCCTGACGAGCAAGGAGGTGCGACAGGTCGTGCAGCTTCGCGACCGCTCCCGCCGCGCCGTTCCTGACTGTGTCCAGGAAGTCGTGGGTATGCGGCTTGTGGTGGAGAAGCGCTATGTGTTTATGGGTGCCGTCGTGGACGAGGACGTCGTGGCCGCTCTCGGGAACTTGGCACAGTCCGAACGCGACGAGATCCTGGCTGGCGGGATCGAGGCTATCGGCCTCCGCGGCGCGTCAGGTCGGCTTGGCACGCGGATCTTCACGTTGGTAGGCGGCCAGGACTTCGGCGAGTCGATGGCTCAGGTGGGCCGGGGGAGCATCGAAGGGCTGGTTCGGGCCTACCTCCTGGAGAGCATCGAGAGTGGTTCCAGCAGAAGTTGATGTTCTTGCCACGGGCGCGGTGCGTCTTGGGCAGGCGGTGGTGTGCGACGGGTTCGCCGAGGGCTGTCCGTGGCGCGTTCAGACTCATGTGCACGACGACCACATGGCGGACTTCGAGCGCAGCAAGGGGCTCCAGGACCTCGTCATGAGCCCGGAAACGTATGCGCTGCTAGTGGATGAGCGCGATGCGGATCTCGAGTACAGATCGAACCTCCACAGGCTGAAGCGAGGCGAGGAGTGCGTGCTTGAAGATGGTTCGCGGCTCCTTCTGCTGCCGTCGAATCACATGCTCGGTGCGTGTCAGGCGGCGTTGGAACTTCCCGACGGACGGCGACTGGGCTATTCCGGCGACTTCGGCTGGCCTCTCGATCAGGTGATCCAGGTTGACGAGCTCGTCGTCGACGCCACCTATGGCAGTCCAGCGAGCGTTCGCAAGTACACGCAGGCCGAAGCTGAGGCCTGCCTGTTCGTTCTGGTGTGCGAGCGGGTGCGCCGGGGCCCGGTGCATATCAGGGCCCATCGAGGAACGATGGAGCGCGTGTTGGCGGTGCTCGCTGCCGGCATTGATGTTCCCATACTGGCGAGTCGGCGGCTGATCGGGGAAGTGGACGTCTATCGACAGTTCGGCTTGGCGGCCAGCGACTTGATCGCACTCGATTCGGATGAGGGCGAATCGGCACAGAAAGAGCGTTCCTACGTGCGGTTGTACGCAAAGGGCGATGGGCGTGGCAATGAACCAGTTGGCGGGACAAGCATCGCGTGCAGCGCCTTCATGTCGGGTCGGGATGGGCACAACGATCCGCTGACGATGTACTCCGAGAGCAGCTACTGCGTTGCCTTGTCGAACCACGCGGACTTCGAGGAGACGCTCGCGTATGTCAAGGCGACGGGCGCAGAGCGGGTCGTAACCGACAACACGCGGCGCCACGGATGGGAACTGGCCTTGGCGATCAGCGATCGAATACCGGGCGTCCATGCCACACCGTCCACGAACAAGCCTGGGCCGCGCTGGATGTAGCAGGCTGCTGGCAACGCCGTTTCAGCTCGGCAGCCGGTACGCGATCAGCTCGAACGGTTCGCCGCGGCCGCCGATGGACACGACGAGGTACTGCACGCCGCGGTGCAGGTAGGTGACCGGGCTGCCGTCCGAGTGCGCCGGCAGTTCGACTTCGGCCACAAGTTCGCCCGTCGCCTTGTCGAAGGCGCTGAGCACCGGAACGGTGTAGCGCCAATCCTCGCGCGCCGCTGACCTCGGGTTGGTCCAGGCGAGACCGCCGGTGACTTCCTCGGCCTTCTCCTGCCACTCGCGCTCCGCCTTCGCCTCCTGGGCGCGGAACGATCGTGAGTGGCCGGAACTCACGATGAGCAGCGTCTTCGTCACCAGGGCGTGGCCGCGGACGCCCGAGCCCAGCAGGGGCAAATCGAGGCCGGCCAGCTTCGGATGCCGGCGCGGCCCCTCGCCGAGCGGCACCTGCCAGGCGATGTCGCCGCGGCTCAACTCGTAGGCGGTGACCCGCGACCAGGGCGGCTTGGAGATCGGCAGGTCGAAAGGCCCGTGGAACCCTGAGACCCTGGCCACGAAGTCGAAGGAGGATCGGTTCGGGTCGGGACGTCTCAGCGTGATCAGGATGGGCGCCGTGAAGGACGGCACGTAGAGCTTGCCCGTGTCCGGGTCGAAGGCGCCGCCGGGCCAGCTCGCACCGCCTTCGAAGCCGGGCATGGCGACGGTGCCGCGCTCGGTGGGCGGCGTGAAGATCGGCCCGTACTGATGCGAGGTCAGGATGCGTTCCGCCTCGGCGCGGATTCCGGGCGTGAAATCGATCACGTCGGCGAGCTGCATGCCCTGGCGGTCGAAGGGCGGTGGCTTCGTGGGGAAGGGTTGAGTGGCCGAGGTCTGCTCGCCGGGAATGCCGGTTTGCGGCACTTGGCGCTCCTCGATCGGCCATACCGGTTCGCCCGTCTCCCGGTCGAAGACGTAGAGAAACGCCTGCTTGCTGGGCAGCATCGCCGCCTTGATCGTGCGACCGCCGACCTCGATGTCGCCGAGGACAGCCGGCGAGGCGAAGTCGTAGTCCCAGAGACCGTGGTGAATGGCCCGGAAATGCCAGCGGCGCTCGCCCGTCTCGCAGTCGACGGCGACCAGGCTCTCGGCGAACAGGTTGTCGCCGCGGCGGTGGCCGCCGTACCGGTCGTTCGTTGGCGTGCTCGTCGGCAGGTAGGCGATGCCGAGCTCCTCGTCGGCGCTCATCAGGCCCCAGACGTTCGCGCCGCCGGTGATGCGCCAGGACTCGTCCTCCCAGGTGTCGGTTCCGACCTCCCCCTCCTGCGGCACGGAGTGGAAGGTCCAGAGTTGCCGGCCGGTGCGGACGTCGAAGCCGCGGACGTCGCCGGGCGGTCCGTCGTCGGGACCGAGCGGGCCGTCGGAGATGGATGATCCGACGATCGCCACGTCGCGGCAGATGGTCGCCGGCGAGCTGACGGTGTATCTACGGCGCTCGACCGGCCGGTGCAGGCCGGCAGTGAGGTCGACGCCGCCGTGGTTGCCGAAGGAGCGCACCGGTGTGCCCTCGTCCGCGTAGAGTGCGCGCAGGATTGCGTCCGTGCTGGCGTAGATCAGGCGGCCGGGCGCCTCGGGACGCTCCGGATCGCGCCAGAAGCTCGGGCCCTTGTGGGTGAAGCCGTGGTTCGTCGGTCGCCCGTGGCCGTAACTCTGTGGGTCGTGCTGCCAGATCGTGGTGCCCTCGGCCGGGTCGATCGCGGCGGCGATTCCGTAGCCGGTAACCATGTAGAGACGGTCGCCGACCTTGATCGGCGTGGTCACGTGGGTCCGTTGCTTCATCGACGCGTCTTCGAAGCGCGGGTCGTTCGCCATCAGGTCGTTGTCGGGCAGGCGCCAGCGCCACGCCGGCTCGAGGCGAGCGAAGTTCGAGGCGTCGATCTGGTCGAGCGCGGCGTAGCGGCCTGCGTCGTTGCTGCCGGTGATGGTCGGCCAGTCGGTGTCCTGAGCCTGGGTCGGCGCCGCGGGGGGCAGGCCGAGGCCGGCGGCGACGAGCGCCGCGGCCAAAGCCGGCCTGATCCCGAGGCCCATCGGCCTCAGTCGAAGGCGGGAATGATCTCTTCCGCGACGAGCTGGTAGTGATCGAGATGGTGGGTCGGGATGCCGCCGATCATGATCTCGTGGGCGCCGGCATCGATCATTTCGCCGATCCGGTCGACGACGTAGCTCTTCGGACCGGCCGCCGTGCCTTCGCCGAGGCCGCGCGCGGCGATGAAGCGCTCGGCCGCAGCCTTGTCGTCCGTCACGAAGGTGGGCATCAGCACCGTGTGCCGGATTTCGCCCGGGTCGCGCCCGGCCTCTTCGCAGTGCCGGTTGACCACCGAGACCTTGTGTTGGAAGTACTCCCGGGTCATCGGGCCTCGGGCCCATCCGTCGAGGTTCATCACGTCGCCGTGGCGCGCCAGGGTGCGCAGCGTCCGCTTCTCGCCTGTGCCGCCGATCAGGATCGGGATCGGGTCCCCGTAGCTGCCCGGCGAGAGGGGCGCCGAATCGAGGCGGTAGTACTCGCCCTGGAAATCGACCGCCTCGCCGGACCGGAAAAGAGCCCGGATCAGCTCGACGGCTTCCTCGAATCGGTCCTGGCGCTCCTTCATCGATGGGAACGTCCAGCCGTAGGCCTCGTGCTCGCGCTTGAACCAGGCGGCGCCGATGCCGAGCACGAAGCGGCCGTGGGAAATGTGGTCCAGGGTTCCGGCCATCTTCGCCGCCAGGGCGGGATTCCGATACGTGTTGCCCAGCACCAGGTGGCCGATCTTCAGGTTCTTCGTGATGCTGGCGGTCGCCGCGGCGACGGTGAACGCCTCCTGGGCCGCCAGGTGCTCCTCTTCCTTGATCCCCGGCGGCGGCAGGTAGTGATCTGCGTACCAGATGCTGTCCCAGGGACCGGCGTCGAGCATCTCGGCCACTTCGCGGACGCTGTCCCAGGTGTTGCGGTAGACGGTGACCTGTGCGCCGAACTTCATTGAATCATCCTCCCGGGCCTTAGCCCGTGCGTGCCATGACCATCTTTCCGATGATCTTCCGGTCCATCATGTCCCGCAGCGCCTGCGGCACGTCTTCCAGGGGGTAGCGACGCGAGATGTAGGGCTGGATCTTGCCCTCCGCGGCGAGCGCCTCCGTCTCGACCCTCGTCGCCTCGAACAGCTCCGGTTCGCGCATCCTGGAGGCGCCCCAGAACACGCCGACGATGTCGCAACCCTTGAGCAGGGTGAGGTTGAGCGGCATCCGGGGAATGCCGGCGGTGAAGCCGATGACCAGAAACCGGCCGCGCCAGTTCGTGGCCCGCAGTGCCGCCTCCGCGTACTCGCCGCCGACCGCGTCGTAGACGACATCGACGCCCTTGCCTCCCGTCAGCTCCTTGGCGCGGTCCTTCAGGTCTTCCTCGGAGTAGTTGATCGTCTCGTCGGCGCCGCGCTGCCGGCAGAGCTCCAGCTTCTCCTCGGTCGAAGCGGCGGCTATGACGCGCGCGCCCATCACCTTGCCGAGTTCCAGGGCCGCCAGGCCCACGCCGCCAGCGGCGCCGAGGACGAGCAGCGTTTCACCCGGTTTCAGGTTGCCCCGGTACTTCAGGCCGTAGTGGCCGGTGCCGTAGGCGTAGCCGTATCCCGTGGCCTCGGCATGGCCGAGCCCTGGCGGCAGCTTGCGGACGCTTGACGCGTCGAGCAACACTTGCTCCGCGAAGCCTCCGGTGCCGCCGCCGCCGACCACGTCGTCGCCGACCGCCAGGCCGTCGACATCCGGGCCGACCGCCGCGATCGTGCCGCCGACCTCGCCTCCGACGACGAAGGGCGGCTCCCCCCGGAACTGGTACCGGTTCTCGATGATCAACGTGTCGGGGAAGGTGATTGCCGCCGCCCGGATGTCGACGACGACCTGACCCGGCCCGGGAACCGGATCGGGGAGTTCCTCGATCGTCAGGTTCTCCGGGGGACCGAACTCACTACATACGACTGCCTTCATGCTCGCCTCTGGGGTTGGTTTGTCTTTGGTCGGTCAGATCGCCCGCTCGCGACCCTTCCAGTAGGGCGCGCGCACCAGGCCGCGCTGGATCTTGCCCGTGGGCATGCGGGGCAGGTCGGTTGCGAAGTCGATGGAGCGCGGACGCTTGAAGTCGGGCAGGTTCTCGCGGCACCAGGCCAGGAGTTCCTCGGCTAGTTCGTCACCCGCTTCGTAGTCTTCGTCCACCTCGACCACCGACTTGACGCTCTCGCCCCATTCCTCGTGGGGCACGCCGACCGTGCAGACCTCGTACACCGCGGGGTGCTGCTGCAGCACGTCGTCGATCTCCTGGGGGTAGATGTTCACGCCGCCGGCGATGATCGTCTCCGCCGACCGGCCGGTCAGGAAGAGGTAGCCGTCCTCGTCGACGTAGCCCATGTCGCCCATCGTGAAGAAGTCGTCCCGGTAGGCGGCGTCCGTCTTGTCGGGCGCCTTGAAGTAGACGAAGCGGTTCTCGGCCGCCGCGAAGTAGACCGTGCCGGTCGTTCCGGCCGGCACGGGTTCGCCGTCGTCGTCGAGCACCTTGTACTTCGTTCCCTCGACCGTCCGGCCGACACTGCCGGGTTTCTTGAGCCAGTCGTTCGAGTCGACGAGGAACGTGCCGCCCTCGGTGGCCGCGTAGTACTCCCAGACGACGGGGCCGAACCACTCGATGATCTTGTGCTTGATGTGGACGGGCGTGGGCGCCGCGCCGTGTATGAGCCAGCGCATGGAGGAGACGTCGTAGCGATCGCGGACCTCCCGCGGCAGCGACAGCATGCGGTGGAACATGGTCGCCACCATGTGGGTGTGGGTCACGCGGTGCTTGTCGATCAGGGCGAGGGTTTCCTCGGCGTCCCACTTGTCCATCAGCACGCTGCCGACGCCGGCGCCCATCGGCATGGAGAGATTCAGGCCCAGAGGGGCGGCGTGGTAGAGCGGTCCGGTGACCAGGGAGCAGTCCGTGTCCGGCTCGAAATCGCCCGACTCGCGGACCGCCAGCAGAAAGGGGGGCGGCGTCGCGTCCGCCTTGCGGTAGACCCCCTTGGGATGGCCGGTGGTGCCCGACGTGTAGAGCATTGGGGCCCCGAGGATCGGGTTGTCGATGTTCGAGCCGTCTTCCGCCGCCAGGGCCTCGTCGTAGGACTCCGCGCCCTCGATCTCGCCGCCGACGGCGAGAGTCAGGCGCAGGTGGCTCGATTCGGCTTGTGCTGCGGCAACGGCCGATGCGAACGCCACGTCCGCGATCAGCACCCGCGCTTCGCAGTTCGCGACGATGTAGGCCACCTCGGGCGGCGAGATGTGCCAGTTGATCGGGGTCATCCGGGCGCCGCTGCGCGAACATGCGGCGACGGTGTCGATGAACTCGGGCCGGTTCCGGCAAAGCAGGGCCACGCCTGTGTCAGGACCGACGCCGTGCGCGCGCAACACACGCGCCAGGCGGTTCGCGTTCGCGTTCAGCTCGCCGAGGGTTCGACCGCCGTACTTCGACAGGACAGCCATCCGCTCGGGCGCCTCCTCCGCGTGGACCGCGACCCCCATTCCGTAGGGCGCGGCGGCCATGAGTCGTTCCTGCAGTGCTGGGTCCATCGCCATGCGGGCTTGCTCCGTCTCTTGCCGAGTAGTTTGCGGATCGGCGAGTGTACCCATAGCTAGACTGACCGCCCATGGCCGCCCTGAATCTGTCCGAGACGGTCGAACTGACCGACCTCGACCGTGCCATGCTCTCGGGCGACCATGGCGAGGCGGCGGCAGTCGCCATGCGCATCCTGGTCGCGATGGCCGGGGTTTACGGGGCCGACCGTCTGCTGGACATCGAAGGCGCCCACATCGACGGCTGCCTTTACCACGGCGATTCGGGCGTCGATTTCGC
>Ga0209754_1002317_pt1 | contig 15553 bp, 12 predicted proteins | sample MesohylBB_FD_187295 | JGI IMG/M metagenome (GOLD analysis project Ga0209754, IMG submission 187295) | Host-associated microbial community of the marine sponge Aplysina aerophoba from Gulf of Piran - sponge mesohyl, lysed by bead beating... | ecosystem: Host-associated > Porifera > Sponge >... | reverse complement strand
TGTGCGGGATTATTGCGGCGTTGAGTCATGCCGCCGTTGACCCGGTGTCGACGATTCCGATGGTGGGGGCCAGTGGCGCCATCTCTGGGATCCTGGGCGCCTATTTGTTGCTGTACCCTCGAGCCCAGGTGTTGGTGCTCATCCCTCTGGGATTCTTCAGCCAGATGCTCTATGTCCCGGCCTCGATCGTGCTGGGCCTTTGGTTCGTGATGCAAGTCTTCAGCGGCGGCATGAGCCTCGGCACCGAAGGAGGCGGCGTGGCGTTTTTTGCGCATATCGGCGGGTTCCTGGCCGGCGTCCTGTTGATCGGGCTGTTCAAGCACCCCCATGTGAGATTTTTCAATCCTCCCCACACGCACGCGCGGCGCTGGCAATAGCGGGATGGTATGGAGCGGTAGGCGCTGATTTTTTCAGAGTGCAGCCCCCGTGAAAAAAGAAAATACAGTTGGGCCGTCAATTTCTCATAAATTTCCTTGACATTCCCACTATGCTCCAGTATCTTGCATAACTTCCCTGTTTAGTTGTTCTTTGACAATTGCATAGCCGATAAAACGGCAAAAGAAGAAGTGTGTTGAAGTGGTGGCCCTTGTGAAAAGTAGTAAAATTTTGAGAGTTTGATCCTGGCTCAGAACGAACGCTGGCGGCGCGCCTAACACATGCAAGTCGAACGAGAGGCTCTTCGGAGTAGTAAAGTGGCGTACGGGTGAGTAATACATGGGTAATCTGCCTTTGAGCGGGGGATAACCAGCCGAAAGGCTGGCTAATACCCCATACGCTTCCGGTCCTTCGGGTAAGGAAGGAAAGCTGCATCGTGGATGTGGCACTCGAAGATGGGCTCATGGCCTATCAGCTTGTTGGTGGGGTAACGGCCTACCAAGGCAACGACGGGTAGCTGGTCTGAGAGGACGATCAGCCACACTGGCACTGAGATACGGGCCAGACTCCTACGGGAGGCAGCAGTGAGGAATATTGCGCAATGGGCGAAAGCCTGACGCAGCGACGCCGCGTGGGGGAAGAAGGTTTTCGGATTGTAAACCCCTTTTAGGAGGAAAGATGGGGTGGTTTTCCACCCGGACGGTACCTCCAGAAAAAGCCACGGCTAACTTCGTGCCAGCAGCCGCGGTAATACGAAGGTGGCGAGCGTTGTTCGGATTTACTGGGCGTAAAGAGCACGTAGGCGGTTTAGTAAGCCCCTTGGGAAAGCTACGGGCTTAACCCGTAAAGGTCGAGGGGGACTGCTAAGCTAGAGGGCGGGAGAGGAGCGCGGAATTTCCGGTGTAGCGGTGAAATGCGTAGATATCGGGAAGAAGGCCGGTGGCGAAGGCGGCGCTCTGGAACGTCTCTGACGCTGAGGTGCGAAAGCGTGGGGAGCAAACAGGATTAGATACCCTGGTAGTCCACGCCGTAAACGATGGGTACTAAGTGTCGGCAGGTTACTGTCGGTGCCGCAGTTAACGCAGTAAGTACCCCGCCTGGGGAGTACGGCCGCAAGGTTGAAACTCAAAGGAATTGACGGGGGCCCGCACAAGCGGTGGAGCATGTGGTTTAATTCGACGCAACGCGAAGAACCTTACCCAGGTTGGACATGCTCGTGGAAAAACTTGAAAGAGTAAAGACCCCTTCGGGGGTGCGAGCTCAGGTGCTGCATGGCTGTCGTCAGCTCGTGCCGTGAGGTGTTGGGTTAAGTCCCGCAACGAGCGTAACCCCTGTCTTCAGTTGCCATCGGGTGATGCCGGGCACTCTGAAGAGACTGCCCAGGATAACGGGGAGGAAGGTGGGGATGACGTCAAGTCAGCATGGCCTTTATGCCTGGGGCTACACACGTGCTACAATGGCCGGTACAAATGGTTGCAATCCCGCAAGGGGGAGCCAATCCCAAAAAACCGGCCTCAGTTCAGATTGAGGTCTGCAACTCGACCTCATGAAGGAGGAATCGCTAGTAATCGCGGATCAGCACGCCGCGGTGAATACGTTCCCGGGCCTTGTACACACCGCCCGTCACACCACGAAAGTCAGTTGTACCTGAAGTCGCTGGAGCCAACCCGCAAGGGAGGCAGGTGCCCACGGTATGGTTGATGATTGGGGTGAAGTCGTAACAAGGTAGCCGTAGGGGAACCTGCGGCTGGATCACCTCCTTTCTAAGGAGCTTTGCTCCAAAGAAACGTAAGAAACCTAACGCAAGGGTCACCTCTTCAACACAGCTTCTCCTCAACGATACCTGTGACGGTCCGTAACTCGGGATGGGCCTATAGCTCAGATGGTTAGAGCGCACGCCTGATAAGCGTGAGGTCGATAGTTCAATTCTATCTAGGCCCACCATCTGAATCCGGCCATCCGGCTCGTAATGAACGAAAGGGTTCATTCGGCGAGGAGCGAGCGCAGGTTATCCATCATAGGAGGGGGCTGTAGCTCAGCTGGGAGAGCACCTGGTTTGCAACCAGGGGGTCGGCGGTTCGATCCCGCTCAGCTCCACCAAGATCGGTGTTCAGCCCGATGGACGGGCTGGTGGTTCTTTGACAACTGAATAGACCGAAACACAGGTCATGTGTATCAGAAGTAAATGATGTTAAGTTACTAAGGGTGTACGGTGGATGCCTTGGCATCAGAAGGCGATGAAGGGCGTAGCAAGCTGCGATAAGCCTCGGGAAGCCGCAAGCAGGCCGTGATCCGGGGATGCCCGAATGGGGAAACCCAGGCGATGAATGCCGCCTATCCGTCACTGAATCCATAGGTGACGTGAAGCCAACGCGGGGAAGTGAAACATCTCAGTACCCGTAGGAACAGAAAGCAATTGCGATTCCCTGAGTAGTGGCGAGCGAAACGGGAATAGCCTAAACCTCATCTATGTCAAGCCTGTGCGCGTTGTAGATGGGGGGTTGTAGGCCTGTATTGGACACCGGTACAGCGGTGTCGACGAGTGATAAACCAACCTGTTAGCGGAATGGTCTGGAAAGGCCAACCACAGAAGGTGACAGTCCTGTATGCGAAAGCAGGTTGGCTCGTTGAATACAGGTCCTGAGTACCACGGGGCTCGAGAAACCTTGTGGGAATCCGGGAGGACCACCTTCCAAGGCTAAATACTCTCTGATGACCGATAGTGAACCAGTACCGTGAGGGAAAGGTGAAAAGAACCCCGGTGAGGGGAGTGAAATAGAACCTGAAACCGTATACCTACAAGCAGCGAAAGGGCTATGCCCCGCAAGGGGAATGCCTGATCGCGTGCCTTTTGCTTAATGAGCCGGCGAGTTATTCTGCGTAGCAAGGTTAAGTTGACAAGACGGAGCCGTAGCGAAAGCGAGTCCGAATAGGGCGCTTAGTTGCGTAGAATAGACCCGAAGCGAGGTGATCTACCCATGGCCAGGGTGAATCCGTCGTAACAGATGGAGGAGGCCCGAACCGTTGTTTGTTGCAAAAAGCTCGGATGAGCTGTGGGTAGGAGTGAAAGGCTAATCAAACCTCGTAATAGCTGGTTCTCCCCGAAATAGCTTTAGGGCTAGCCTTGGAGTAACCGTGGCGGAGGTAGAGCACTGGATGGGCTAGGGGCGTTACCGCGCTACCGAACTCAACCAAACTCCGAATGCCGCTACTGGATCTCCAGGAGTCAGACTACGGGCGCTAAGGTCCGTGGTCAAAAGGGAAACAGCCCAGACCGCCAGCTAAGGTCCCCAATTGTAAGCTAAGTGGGAAAGGTTGTGGGTGTGCTCAGACAGCCAGGAGGTTGGCTTAGAAGCAGCCATCCTTGAAAGAGTGCGTAATAGCTCACTGGTCGAGTGTGCCTGCGCCGAAAATGTAACGGGGCTTAAGTTTACAACCGAAGCTGCGGGCTTGTCCCTCACGGGATGAGCGGTAGGGGAGCATTCTCTGGGAGGTGAAGGTTGACCGACAAGGACAGCTGGATCGCAGAGAAGAGATTATGCCGGCATAAGTAGCGATAAACGATGTGAGAATCATCGTCCCCGTAAGCCTAAGGTTTCCTGGCCAATGTTCGTCAGGTCAGGGTTAGTCGGTCCCTAAGGCGAGGCCGAAAGGCGTAGTCAATGGGAAACAGGTCAACATTCCTGTACCATCATGTTCGCGTTATCAACGAAGGGGGGACGCAGTAGGGTAGGCACCGCCGGGTCCCTGGAATACCCGGTCCAAGCGTGTAGGCGGGATTCGTAGGCAAATCCGCGAATCCATTAACGCCGAGGCGTGATGGGGAGGCCGCAAGGCCACAAACGGGCTGATCCCACACTGCCGAGAAAAGCCTCGTAGTGAGTGGACATGGTGACCGTACCGCAAACCGACACAGGTAGGCGAGTGGAATACACTCAGGGGCGTGAGAGAACACTCCCTAAGGAACTCTGCAAACTAGCCCCGTAACTTCGGGAGAAGGGGTGCCTCGCGTACGTGAGAGGACTTGCTCCTTGAGCGGAACGAGGTCGCAGTGAACTGGCTCTGGCGACTGTTTACCAAAAACACAGGACTCTGCTAACTCGTAAGAGGATGTATAGGGTCTGATGCCTGCCCGGTGCTGGAAGGTTAACTGGAGATGTCAGCCGCAAGGCGAAGCTTTGAAGGGAAGCCCCAGTAAACGGCGGCCGTAACTATAACGGTCCTAAGGTAGCGAAATTCCTTGTCGGGTAAGTTCCGACCTGCATGAATGGCATAACGATTGGAGCGCTGTCTCGGGGAGTGACTCAGCGAACTTGTGGTTCCGGTGAAGACGCCGGGTGCCCGCAACTAGACGGAAAGACCCTGTGCACCTTTACTACAACTTGACATTGGGTGTTGGGCGACTATGTGTAGGATAGGTGGGAGACGGTGAAGCGGGGGCGCTAGTTCCCGTGGAGTCATCCTTGAAATACCACCCTTATTTTTCCGACATTCTAACCTGGCTCTGTCATCCAGGGCAGGGACAGTGTCTGGTGGGTAGTTTGACTGGGGCGGTCGCCTCCCAAAGAGTAACGGAGGCGCCCAAAGGTTCCCTCAGGCTGGTCGGCAATCAGCCGTCGAGTGTAAAGACAAAAGGGAGCTTGACTGCGAGACGGACACGTCGAGCAGGGACGAAAGTCGGGCTTAGTGATCCGGTGGTCCTGGGTGGAAGGGCCATCGCTCAACGGATAAAAGGTACGCCGGGGATAACAGGCTGATCTCCCCCAAGAGTTCACATCGACGGGGAGGTTTGGCACCTCGATGTCGACTCATCGCATCCTGGGGCTGAAGCGGGTCCCAAGGGTCGGGCTGTTCGCCCGTTAAAGCGGTACGAGAGTTGGGTTCAGAACGTCGTGAGACAGTTCGGTCCCTATCTGTTGTGGGCGTAGGAGATTTGAGAGGGTCTGTCTCTAGTACGAGAGGATTGAGATGGACGGACCTCTAGTGTGCCGGTTGTCGCGCCAGCGGCAGCGCCGGGTAGCTATGTCCGGTTTGGATAACCGCTGAAAGCATCTAAGCGGGAAGCCAGCCTCAAGACAAGATCTCCCGGAGGGTAACCTCCCTAAAGGCCACTCGTAGACGACGAGTTTGATAGGCTGGATGTGGAAGAGCTGTAAGGCTTGAAGCTAACCAGTACTAATCGGCCGTGCGACTTAACATCATTTTACTTCTGATAGACATGACCTCCCGATAGCGGGAAGTCGACGACGGGAAACATGAGGGACAGCCGACAAGGGAAGAAGGGCAAGTCCCGGCATGAGTTCCCGAGATGACAGCGATTACCGAATTCCCGGTGACCATGCCGGAGGGGCCACACCCGTTCCCATCCCGAACACGGAAGTTAAGCCCTCCAGGGCCGATGATACTGCAGCCGCGAGGCTGTGGGAAAGTAGGGCGTTGCCGGGTTCTTTTGAAGCCCACGGGTGTAAAAAATCCGTGGGCTTTTCTTTTAGCTCTGTCCTCGACGGTGAGCAATCGACCACACGCCGCGCATCGTCCCTATGAAAAAGAGTGGCCTTCGGAAACCAGGTTTGCTACTCTTGGGGAACATTTCGACGATCGTCCGGCTCAAGTGAACACGTAAGACTGCATGAGACAAATCAACTTCGGGACCTCGGGGTGGCGGGCCATTCTGGGAGAAGACTTTACGTTTCAAAACGTACGAATCGTCTGTCAAGCCATTGTCCACATCCTGAAACAGGAAAAGATCGGGCATCGCGGCCTGATCATCGGCTATGATTCGAGGTTTCTCGGTGAACAATTTGCGAAAGCCGCGGCTGAAGTGTTTGCGGGCCACGGCATGTCGGTGCTGCTGTGCGATCGGGAAACACCCACTCCCACCATTTCGTACCACGTCCTCCAAAGCAACCTGGCCGGCGGGCTGAATATTTCCGCCAGTCATAACCCTCCTGAATATAACGGCATCAAATTTACACCGGAGTGGGGAGGTCCTGCGCTTCCTGAAACCACGCGAGCCATTGAACAACGGCTTGTGCACCTGCTGCACGGAGAGCACGTCAAATGGCTCCCGTGGGAGAAGGCCCAGCGAGCGCAAATGGTGCAACTGTATGATCCGTGTCCCGAGTATTTGGCTGCGCTGGGGAAGCATATCGACGTGGATGCGATCCGTGAGGCCAATCTGCGTGTGGTCATGGATCCCCTGTACGGAACGTCGCGCGGCTATCTCGATACGTTCCTCAGGAATGCCGGTGCGAAAATGGCGGTCCTGCATTATTGGCGCGACCCCTATTTCGGGGGAGTCCGCCCCGAGCCCACGCGAGAAACGACGGCGGAGTTGCAAGAAACGGTGAAACAAGGAAACGCCCATATCGGGTTGTCCACCGATGGAGATGCCGATCGATTCGGTATCGTGGACCGGGACGGCAGTTTTGTCGACGCGAACATCGTCTTGGCGCTCTTGGTGGATTATCTGGCGACGACCAGACGTTGGACCGGAGATGTGGGACGCTCCGTCGCCACCACGCACCTGATCGATCGAGTGGCACAGGAGCACGGTTTGGGCGTCCGGGAAACCCCCGTGGGATTCAAATATCTCGCGGAACTCTTGGCTAAGGAGGAGATCAGGATGGGCGGAGAAGAAAGTGCGGGCCTGTCGATCCAGGGACACGTGCCGGAAAAGGACGGGATTCTGGCCTGCCTGCTGGTGACGGAAATGATAGCCCGAACCAAGAAGACGCTCCGGGAACTCACGGAAGCATTGTTCAATCGGGTGGGCGAAGTCTTTTCGTCCCGCGACGACCAGACCCTCACGGAAACGATGCAGGACAATATACTCAAAGTCCAAGAGTCGCCGCCTTCCGATCTCGCGGGGAAATCGGTTCAGCAGGTTAACACCCTTGATGGATGCAAGCTTGTCTTGGAAGACGGGAGTTGGTTTCTTTTCCGCTCTTCCGGGACGGAACCATTGGTGCGCTGTTATGCGGAGGCATCGACTCCCCAGGAGTTGGACGTGCTGATGGCTGCCGGTCAAGAACTTCTGCAGCGCAACCCCAAAAAGGGCGGGTGACGCGCCAAGTCGGCCCTGCCGTACACCCTCTGCGCGCGATTTTTCCCCGACACGAACGCGTGTTTCTCCCACCTCGATATCGTCCATGCATCGCATGAACAAGGAATTGTCGGTGGCCGTGCAATTGGCCCGTCAAGCAGGCCAAGCCGTCATGGACGTGTATGCCACGGATTTTGCCGTGTCGTCTAAAGGCAAGAACGATCCCGTCACCGAGGCCGACCGGCAAGGGAACGATTTGATCGTGAAGGGCCTGACCGAGGCTTTCCCCTTGGACACCGTGGTGGCCGAAGAAAGCCCTCCTCCTGACGGCATCCCGGCCTCCGGGCGCGTCTGGTACGTGGACCCGCTGGATGGCACAAAGGATTTTATCGCCAGGAACGGAGAGTTCTCCGTGATGATCGGGCTTGCCGTCAACGGGGAAGCCCAACTCGGAGTGGTCTATCAACCGGAGGGAGACGTGCTGTATGCCGGAGCCGTGGGCAGTGAGGCGTGGATGGAACGTCGGGGCATCCGGACGCCCTTGGTGATCAAGAAACAGGATGCCGGACGACCGCTCACCTTGACGGTCTCCCGGTCGCATCGCCACCCCATGGTGGAAAAAATCGGCCGGGCGCTCGACGTCGGAAACGAAATTCCATCGGGAAGCGTCGGATTGAAAATCGGCTTGATTGCGAGGGGCGAAGCCGACGTGTACCTGGAGCCCGGTCCCTATACCAAACTCTGGGATTCATGCGGCCCGGAAGCGATCCTGCGGGCGGCGGGCGGAGCATTTACCACCATCCTGGGCCAGCCCCTGGTCTATGGGAAGCGCCTGTCCCCGAGGGCGTCAGTCCAGGATCAACTCGCCAACACGCATGGCCTGCTGGCGAGCAACGGGTTCTGTCACGCAAGAGTGGTCCACGCGTTGCGGCCGGTCGTGGAAGAACTGGGGCTGACGCCACGGGACGTGTAAGCGAGACGCATTCCTTGTTGCCGTCATGGCATCAAGCGGATCATCAGTTTCGAGGAAGGCTTTGACAGCATTCCGGGGATGACTCGCTTAACTGGATGGAATCCAGGTTAGATTGATCACAGCGGGGTTTCGCCCCCGCACGACGAGGCACATTTGTTTCGGCAAAAGTGCCCAAAATCATTTCCGTCCTGGCGTGGCCCTCCGGGTTCCCTGCGATGCTCGCGGACTCCGGCGGCTGCGCAACGCGCTCCGAGGTAAACAGCGACCGCTCTCGAATGAGGTGTTGCGGGCTAACTCCAGTGGATCTATAATGGTTCCGGAATAGAACCACACGGAGGAAAGGATGTCCGTCAATCTTTCCATCAAAAACGTTCCGAAAGAATGGGTGCAGCACCTGCGGCAACGCGCCAGTAAGCACCATCGTTCGCTTCAGGGTGAATTACTTTCCATTTTGGAAGACAGCCTGAAGCAGCAGGACACGATTTCCCCACAACGTTTGTTGGCAGAATTACGGCAGCGGGGCTTACGCACTCCCAAGGAATCGGTCACGATCGTGAGGAAAGACCGGGATGGCCGTGAAGGTCATTGATACGTCAGCCTTGGCGGCCGTGGTGTTTGCCGAACCCGATGGCCAACGGATCGCGACTCGATTGGAAGAGCATGACTTGATCGCTCCTCACCTGTTACCCTTTGAGTTGGCGAACGTTTGCCTCACCAAGATTCGACGGTATCCGGTGAAGAGGGAGTCATTGTTGGCGGGTTATGAGATGGTCGGTCGCCTGCCCTTGACGTTCATGGCCGTCGACATGACAGAGGTCGTGACCCTGGCTGAAGCCAAAAAGTTGACGGCGTATGACGCGTCCTTCATATGGCTCGCCCAGCAGTTGGACGTCGAATTGGTCACGTTGGATAAGACGTTAGCGAAACAGATGAGGCCCCGAAAGGCCAAGTAGATCTTCCATCCGGGGTTTTCCATTCATTTCTTCGCCACTTGTGCAAATACGGTTTCGTCATGATTGCCCAAGGACAATCCGTGATCGTTTGACTCATGATGTGATCCATTTTATACTCATGGGTATGAGTAAGCGACTGCAAGTGATCCTCGATGACAAGGAAATGCGTGACGTTCAACGAACCGCCAAACGGCAGCAGATGACGGTGGCGGAATGGGTACGGCAAGCGTTGCGGGCCGCGCGTCGGGAAGTGCCGCTGACCGACACGAAAAAGAAGCTAGGAGTCGTTCACGCTGCGGTCCGGCATGAATTTCCGGCCGGCGACATCGACCAGATGCTTCGAGAGATCGACCAAGGGTATCAGGTCAAGATGCCCTCATGATTTTCATCGACTCCAACGTCCCGATGTACCTGATTGGAGTGGCCCATCCCAACAAAGCTCTGGCCCAACGGGTATTGGAAACCTGGATTGCTCATGATGAGCCGCTGGTCACGGACGTGGAGGTCTTACAAGAAATCCTTCATCGGTACGTCGCCATCGCCAGGCGTGAGGCCATTCTTCCGGCGTTTGAAGCCTTGACAGGCATTGTGGACGAAATCTTCCCCGTCGATCGACGGGACGTGGAACGTGCCAAGGACATCGTGCTTTCCACCGAACGATTGTCTGCGAGAGATGCCCTCCATCTTGCCGTCATGGCACGTCATGGCATCAAGCGGATCATCAGTTTTGATGAAGGCTTTGACGGGATTCCAGGGATTACTCGCTTAACCGACAGACCTCTTGGCTAATGCCGGCATGGCGGGGTTTCGCCCCCGCGCGACGAGGCACTTTTGTTTTGGCAAAAGTGCCCAAAACCATTTTTGCAATGAGCAACGTTCCAGGGAACTGTAAGGTCCATGGTTAGGATATCAATAGATGTTCCATTGCACTATCGATGATGAGTATATTGTTTTGTTAGATCCTGATGCTCGCGAGATTCTTTTAGATGTGACAGGTAGCGCAGATGAGGCATTGACTTACAACATGCTCGATATCGGTGGTGGAACAAAGTCAATGGATAAGAACCGTGATGTTATTATCCAGCGACTCCAAAAGCTCAAATCGGAGGATGTTGAATCCTTTCGAAAGAAATATTGTTTTCGGAGTATGTGGGGCGAAGATAGTATCTATGCTCTCTTCCCTCTAATGGAAGGGTATCGACGACTATTTTCTTGGGCCGACATTCTCCGAACTCAATAATTTCGCGGCGGCTCTGGCTATGCCAGGGTCAATCTATGACTATGTCAAGCCCGACTTCATAACCCTTGCTTGCAATCACGGCAGGGCCTTTTGGGTCGAAAACGATGTACGATATTATCCTGGGAAATTTCCACAGATTCGATAGAGCATGTCTTTGGTACAACCAAGAATTTTGTCATGATGCTAAAGACTCATGAGATTGTGTTTTCAGAACTTGGCATAGAAATCGAGAGTCGACCAAAAGAACCAGAGGACAAGTCTTTAAAATGATGTAGACAAGAAAAGTTGTCTGCTGTGGGTGGTGCCGCAAGACTTAAAATAGAGTGCAAATCTTCTTAAGGCAGCCAGTGGCGTAATTGTCGTTATGCAGTTCCCTTCTATCGATTTTTCAAAGGTAGAATCGTTTTGACAATGACAGTTCGAGATAACATTGATAAGTATATTGCCTTCTTTAGGGATAAGACGACAGAAATAGGTCGACTTGAAGTACTTCCTATTTACAGAAAAATTCTTTACTTTGTTGAGATTGATACGCTTAGCCTTGCAGCTTTCCCTAGTGAAAAAAAGGACCATAAAACCCGCGTTATGAAATTTTTGGACAAGTGCTCTAACTGGAGTGAAAGAAACAGGGTCAGCGCAATTCAATTGAAATATTCTCTCAAAGCAAAAGGGAAAAACTCAGGTCCACTTTTCAAGATCAGTAATGACCGAATCAACGAATGCGGAACACGCATAGATGCAAGCGAGGATCTAACTTTTGAAGAAGTTCAGAGCCGCGCATCTTCAGATGACTTAAAAATTGTGGATCAGGTTCGGTATGACAAGCTTTTCTATAAGTACCGAAATATTTTGATTCATGAATTTAGAGAGCCTGGCAAGTATGCGATTCCATCTGTTGATGACCTTTCACCATTTTCGAAAGAAGTAGAGGACGCATCTACCGGGGAAAAAACATGGGAATTAGTTTTTCCGGTTAAATTTCTGAAGAGATTGTGTGAACGTAGCATAGATGGACTTGAGAAGTACCTTATTGAAAATAATCAAGATCCTTATGAATCCTACGAAAGGGGACCACTCTGGTTGCGTTCATGAACAGCTTGGTTAGTCCCTAACTCAATTTCAGACACTTCAAACGCCCTTCCGTCAGAGTTGCGCGCAGACGGCTTTCACTTCGGTGTATAAATTAAGGGCTTCGTGGCCCATCTCTCTCCCCCACCCTGACTGTTTGTAGCCACCGAAGGGAAGGGCGGCATCCACTATGGTATGACAGTTGATCCAGACCGTTCCGGCTTTCAGCCGGGCGGCAATGCGATGGGCCTTGCTCACGTCTTTGGTCCAAACGGCGGCGGCCAGCCCATAAATGCTGTTATTGGCCTTTTCCAGCACGTCTTCAAGATCGGCAAAAGGTTCCGCGCAGACCACGGGCCCGAAAATTTCCTCCTGAACGACCTTCATGTGGTGCGTGGTGTTCACCAGCACGGTCGGTTCGACAAAATATCCCTTGTCGCCATAGCGGTTCCCTCCGACGACAGCCTGGGCCCCCTCATTCATCCCGGATTCCACATAACCCAGGACGCGCTGCTGTTGTTCATCGGAAACCAGGGGACCCATGTCGGTGGTCGTCTCCATGCCGGGTCCCAGTTTGATCTGTTTGGCCTGATCAGCCAGACCCGCGAGCACGTTATCGAAGATCGTTTTCTCGACATAGAGTCGTGAGCCCGCACAGCAGCTTTGTCCATGGTTGAAGAAAATGGCATTGGACACTCCGGGAATCGCTGAAGCCAGGTCGGCATCGGGCAACACCAGACTCGGAGATTTACCACCCAATTCAAGCGTCACTTTTTTCAGGTTGCCGGCGGCGGCCTGGACGATTGAGCGGCCGACTTCCGTCGATCCCGTAAAGGCGACCTTGTCGACGTCGGGATGCGCGGCGAGCGCGGCTCCGGCCGTTTCCCCGAAGCCGGTCACGATATTCAGGACGCCGTCCGGAAATCCGGCTTCACACGCCAACTCTCCCAACATGAGCGCGGAGAGGGGGGTTTGCTCGGCGGGCTTGAGGACGGCCGTACACCCCGCCGCCAGGGCGGGGCCCAACTTCCACGACGCCATGAGGAGTGGGAAATTCCAGGGAATAATCTGTCCGACCACGCCGATGGGTTCCCGCAGGGTATAGGCGAAGAACTGAGCTCCGGGCGCATAGGGGACGGAAATGGGAATCGTGTTGCCCTCTATTTTCGTGACCCAGCCCGCCATGTATCGGAACAGGTCGATCGCCAATGGGACGTCGGCGACCCGTGCCAGGGTCACTGGTTTGCCGTTGTCAAGAGACTCCAATTGCGCTAACTCTTCCGTGCGCTGTTCCATGAGATCAGCCAATCTCCACAGGAGTTTTCCCCGTTCGGATGGGGTCAGCGTTCGCCACGGTCCTTGCTCAAACGCGTGCCGTGCCGCCTTGACCGCGCGATCGATGTCTTCTTTTTGGCCGTCAGGTACCTGGCACAACACGTCACCCGTGGCCGGATTAAAGGTGGGAAACGTTTGTTCGGATAAGGCATTGCCCCATTGCCCGTCAATCAGGATTTTCCGCGGCGCAGACAAAAATCCTTGAGTCAGGGGAGTCATCTCTGTCGTGGCGGCAACCATGGTCTTCCTCCAAGCGTATGGTCTTGTTAGAAAAAAGGATAAAGGAAAAGACGCATCCTTTGACAAGATAATCCGGTTGATCTGATACGTACACGCAGCAATTTATGAAAAGAGAGTATGCTCCTGTTTTTCCCCTCTAGTCTACTTAAAAGCTCCTTGGGAAGTTCGCGTTGCTGAAGAGTCCGCCAGCCGCTCCAGATTTCCCGGTCACGTTCCATCATGCTCTCCTTCCGACAACGCCTCCTTCCCGAACCGCTCGATGGCCTCCAGGGTCTCGCGCACGTCGTCCCAGGTCGTGGTATGGTTGAGAATGCAGAGCCTGAGCGAAAACCTCTTCCGGAGCCGCGTCGATGACATGAACGCGGGGTCCTCCCAAAAGACGCGGGCGAGTACGTTCCGGTTGATCTTTTCAAGGGCTTCCTCGTCTAGAGCGGCGGCCTTGGGGTTGACCCGGAAACACACGATCCCCAATGACGCGGGGTTCAACATCTCCAGGACCGGGCTCACCCGGATGTACTGTTCGGCCCGGGCGGCCAATGCCATTCCGTTCGACACGGCCCGCCGGAACGCGGCCATCCCGAAAGTCTGGACCGACATCCAGACCTTCAAGGCCCGAACCGAGCGGCTCAGTTGCAGCCCGCGGTCCGAGAAGTTCGGATGGTTCGCGCCCCAGATCGTGTCCTGCAGCATATCGTGCGGAATCACGAATGCGTGTTCGAGCGTCCTGACGTCTTTCACCAAAAGGCAGCCCGCCTCGTACGGCTGGAAGAACCATTTGTGCGCGTCCAGCCCGATCGAATCGGCACGCTCGATTCCGCGCAAAAGCTCTTGGCCTTCTTCAGTCACGCTGGCGAATCCGCCGTAGGCGGCATCGACGTGCAACCAGATGCGTTCCGTCTCGCAGTAATCGGCCATGGCTTCAAGCGGATCGATAGCGCCCGTACTGCCTGCTCCGGCGTTGGCGCACACCGCGATGGGATTGAACCCGGCTGCGCGATCCTCGGCCACGGCGCGGGCGAGCGCCTCCATGTCCAGTCGGAAACGTCCGTCGCTGCCAACCCTGCGGATGCACTCCGGCCGAACGCCGATGATCCTGGCTGCGCGGACCTGCGCGCTGTGACTCTGGTCGCTCATGTACACGGTGGCGCGCTCGGGGTGTCCCGCGCTTTCCCGCGCCGCGACGAACGCATCGAGGCTGGCCGCCGAGCCCCCGCTTGTGAAAAGCCCGCCCGCGTTTTCCGGATAGCCGATCCACCGCCGCAACCAGTCGATGACGACCAGTTCGACCTGACTTGGGCCGCTCGACGTCAGCCAAGTACACTGATTGACGTTGTACCCTGCGGCCATGAAGTCCGCCAGGATCCCGGGCCACGTGGGCGCCGTCGGGATAAACGCGAATTGACGGGGATGGTCGAGCCGCAACGCGAACGGGAAGATCTCGCGGGCGGCCCGGTCCAGGACCTCCGCTGCCGGCCGGCCTGCCTCGGGCGGATCCTCCATGAGTCGGTCCGCGAGGATCTGCTGGAAATCTCCTTCCCAGGCACTTTCCTTGGGCAGCCCCTCGATGCGCTCCACCACAAGCTCCGCGGCCTTGCGTGCGAGATCGAGCATCAATTCGGGCGACATACTGAGGCCGTCTCGCGCTTCCTCGTGACTGCGCGCGCTCGGCTCCTGATCGCTTCGCTTCGAGACGTTTGGTGTTTCGCCGATTCTCCGGGAGTGTTCCGCCATGTCTATTCTCCCGCTTGTACGTCAACGTTTAAGGCACAGCAACCGTAGCTGAAGTTGAGCACCCATGAGTCTGGAAAATTTCAGCTTGCTTCATGCCTCGCTGAGGCAACTTCAAAATACGCTATCATGTTGATTGTGGCAATGAAAAACAAGTTTGCGAGGCGTCCAAGAAAGGCCGAGGCTAAAATTTATGGGCGCATGCGTCCATTCATTTCATCTTGCGTGTCGGATGCCCAAAGTGTTTGATCTGTCAGGCCTTCTTTCTTGACGGGTTTTCATTGCGTCCCTAGAATGCTTGTTCCCTGTTCTTATTGGAGAATCAACGCATGATGCGCGATGACGTGGTGGTCATAGGTGGGGGGCTGGCGGGGTCGGAAGCAGCGTGGCAGGCGGCGGAGCGCGGAGCGCGGGTTACAGTGTACGAAATGCGACCCAAGCAAGGAACCGAGGCACACAAGACCGATCAGTTGGCGGAAATCGTGTGCTCGAATTCGTTGGGGTCGGCGGATCCCCTCAGCGCGCCCGGCATTTTGAAGGAAGAGATGCGGCTGCTGAATTCGCTGGTCATGCGGGCGGCGGAATCGGCCCGTGTG
>Ga0209754_1002314_pt1 | contig 15591 bp, 15 predicted proteins | sample MesohylBB_FD_187295 | JGI IMG/M metagenome (GOLD analysis project Ga0209754, IMG submission 187295) | Host-associated microbial community of the marine sponge Aplysina aerophoba from Gulf of Piran - sponge mesohyl, lysed by bead beating... | ecosystem: Host-associated > Porifera > Sponge >... | reverse complement strand
GCGCGTCGGCGCCGTCCGATCGCCAGATCACGGCCTACCCCCGCGCGTGCGGGGCAACCGCGTAGCCTACCGGCGCCGCGACGGGTAAGCGCGGCCTACCCCCGCGCGTGCGGGGCAACCGACGTACCGCTCAACGGCGTGTACGTCTGGGACGGCCTACCCCCGCGCGTGCGGGGCAACCGACTACGGACGACCACCAGACGAAGCGGAGCAGGGCCTACCCCCGCGCGTGCGGGGCAACCGCGTTCCCGAGGCCGTACTGCCGCACGAACATGGGCCTACCCCCGCGCGTGCGGGGCAACCTGGCGGAACTCGACGTTCTTGTCGTCGGTCGCCGGCCTACCCCCGCGCGTGCGGGGCAACCGCAGCGCGGCGGCCGCATCAGTCGGCGCTCCCGGGCCTACCCCCGCGCGTGCGGGGCAACCCGAAGGGGTTGAGGCCCTGGCCGGCGACGCCCGGGCCTACCCCCGCGCGTGCGGGGCAACCGCCAGAGCCCTCACGAGGGCACTACCTGCGTAGGGCCTACCCCCGCGCGTGCGGGGCAACCCTGTTCAGTGCGTAGCGTCGCTGCAGGCGTAGCGGCCTACCCCCGCGCGTGCGGGGCAACCTCAAGCCGGGCTTCGAAGCAGTGTCACAGCTCGGGCCTACCCCCGCGCGTGCGGGGCAACCATGCGAGCTCGCACTGCGACCTGAACGTAGTCGGGCCTACCCCCGCGCGTGCGGGGCAACCGGAAACTCGGCCTTGAGCGCTCGGCGTACCAGCGGCCTACCCCCGCGCGTGCGGGGCAACCACCACGGGCGGGCCGTCGTGCCGCGTCGTGGCCGGCCTACCCCCGCGCGTGCGGGGCAACCCTCCGGCGTCCAGTCGACGACCCACGCCGAATCGGCCTACCCCCGCGCGTGCGGGGCAACCCGCACCTTCGGGTCCGTTGCGATCTCGAGCTTGGGCCTACCCCCGCGCGTGCGGGGCAACCTCCGATACGCCGCCCCGAGCTGGCCCGGCCCCCGGCCTACCCCCGCGCGTGCGGGGCAACCGCAGCTTCGGCCGGGGTGAGCCAGTCTGTCGCGGGCCTACCCCCGCGCGTGCGGGGCAACCAGCACGGCCAGCACGCCCGCTACCTGCTGGGGAGGCCTACCCCCGCGCGTGCGGGGCAACCGCCGCCACCCCGGTGCCCCCGATCGCCGTGCGGGGCCTACCCCCGCGCGTGCGGGGCAACCATCGTCACGACGCCCGCCCCGATCCGCGAGCCGGGCCTACCCCCGCGCGTGCGGGGCAACCTCGGGCTCCTCGGGGCCGCCGCGATCCGCCCAGGGCCTACCCCCGCGCGTGCGGGGCAACCGATCTCCTCGCTGCGGGATACCCCTGTCAGCCGGGCCTACCCCCGCGCGTGCGGGGCAACCTTCGGAGCCCTCACGAGGGCACTACCTGCGTGGGGCCTACCCCCGCGCGTGCGGGGCAACCTTCGGAGCCCTCACGAGGGCACTACCTGCGTGGGGCCTACCCCCGCGCGTGCGGGGCAACCGCCAGCGTGACGACCGCGCTGCTGATCGGCTACGGCCTACCCCCGCGCGTGCGGGGCAACCGCTTCCCGAGCTGGTCCAGCAGCACGGGGTCGAGGCCTACCCCCGCGCGTGCGGGGCAACCGACCAGGTACGGATCGGCACGTGGTGTACCACCGGCCTACCCCCGCGCGTGCGGGGCAACCCGACGCCTGCGAGGGCATCGTGTACCGCCAGGAGGCCTACCCCCGCGCGTGCGGGGCAACCGGCTGCTGGATGCGCCGCAGGGTGTGGACCACGGGCCTACCCCCGCGCGTGCGGGGCAACCACCGTCGAGATTGACTGGGGAGACTCGGGCAGCGGCCTACCCCCGCGCGTGCGGGGCAACCGCGGATCTCGTGGACGCCAACCTGCTGGGCTACGGCCTACCCCCGCGCGTGCGGGGCAACCTGGACCGTCTTGTTCGCGATGTTCCCGGGCCCGGGCCTACCCCCGCGCGTGCGGGGCAACCGCGCGAGATCATCGATCGGCTGGACTCCCTCGACGGCCTACCCCCGCGCGTGCGGGGCAACCGCACCGCGCTGTCGCGCACGCTCAACGTCCCCGGGCCTACCCCCGCGCGTGCGGGGCAACCTGCGCGATGACCGGGACGGTGTGCCGGGCCGTGGGCCTACCCCCGCGCGTGCGGGGCAACCACACCCCGATAGGAGGGCGGCCGTATGCCGACGGGCCTACCCCCGCGCGTGCGGGGCAACCCGGGGAGGCGCTACGCCACGACCCGACAGCCGCCGGCCTACCCCCGCGCGTGCGGGGCAACCGTCCCGGTCGTCGCCTCGCGGGCGGCGGCGTTGGGCCTACCCCCGCGCGTGCGGGGCAACCATGCTCGAGGCGCAGGGCCTCTCCCCCGACCTGGGCCTACCCCCGCGCGTGCGGGGCAACCGTGACGCACTACACCGTGCTCATCCGCTTCACGGGCCTACCCCCGCGCGTGCGGGGCAACCGGTCACGCAGCCTCGCCGCGGATCTCGCGGAGCGGCCTACCCCCGCGCGTGCGGGGCAACCGTAGTCCTCGGGGACACCGAGGGCCGTGACGTGGGCCTACCCCCGCGCGTGCGGGGCAACCTGACCGCGGCCATCCCGGTGTTCCCTGGCGAGAGGCCTACCCCCGCGCGTGCGGGGCAACCTCCACCGTGACGTACGACGCCAGCGCGAACATGGGCCTACCCCCGCGCGTGCGGGGCAACCTTCACGCCACCGGTCGCGTTCCTCGAGTACAACGGCCTACCCCCGCGCGTGCGGGGCAACCTAGATGGACATCCTCAAGATGAACCTCCCCGTGGGCCTACCCCCGCGCGTGCGGGGCAACCTCCAGCGTCGTGTTCATGCGCTTGTTCATGCCGGGCCTACCCCCGCGCGTGCGGGGCAACCCATCACGCGATGTTCGCCCACGGCGAGCACCTGGGCCTACCCCCGCGCGTGCGGGGCAACCCTTCCGAAACACGGTCGTAACGATAGGTACGTTGATGGAAAAGATCACGTGCGCGCTGTTGGAGCGTCACGCAAGCAGGGTAGCAGACGAGGGCTCGCTGCTTCGAAAGCAACCCGAGGTCACGCACCCAGGCCCCGGCGCACCAGGTAGACGCCATCTGCGTCGACGATGTCCTTGGGCGGCTCGCCGAGAAAGCGCAGGCCGTGGTCGCCAGGCATGTCGCGATCGGGATACGCCATGACAATCACGCCGTCATCGTCGAGGTCGGCGTGCCACTGGGCGAGAACTCCCCAGACGCGATCGCGCACGCCCGCGGTCATGGCTGGAGCGATGTAGACGCCGGCGGCGATCTCAAGCATGACCGACGCGAGGAAGCCGCGGAATCGGCCCGCGACGGCAATCGTGACGATGATCGTCATCCTCCCGAGTCCTTGCCGATCAAGTCGTGGATGAAGTCAATCATCTTTGGTATCACGCGCTCGTCGCGGAGCCGGGCCCCGATGGTGCGCCGGACGGTGCGTTCCACGTTGCGCGACGGCTCGACCTCGAGGAGGCGTGCAGCGGTGAATGCCGCCGGAACGGTCACCGTGTCGCGCACGAGGTCGGCGATGTCGAGGACGAACGCTTCGCCGGACGCCTCGTGGATGAAGCCGAGCGACGCGATCGCCCGCGTGGACGCGACGGCGACCGCGGCGGCGGCGGTGACGGCGACCGATGCATGGTTGATGGCCTGATTCGGAATGTCCGCGGCGAGCGGAGCCATCCGATCGTAGCGGCGGCCACGCCAGATGATGCCGTGCCGCGAGGCTGCGATCTGGTAGCTGCGTTTCGCGTGCGCCCCCTCGATGCCGCGCAGGACGTCAAGGCTGCGCCCGGACACGGGCTCGCCGATCCGGATCTCGTACATACGCAACGTCACGGCCATGCGTTGGTCGGGGTCGGCCCAGAGTTCGACGTGGCGCCGCGCGATCACGGAGTTGTCGGGGCCCAGGGGCGGGGCGGTGTAGCAGCGAACTCCATCCTCGCCGACCGCTACGAGGATAGTGCCGTGACGCGCCATGAGGCGGAGCGCGTCGTGGCTGACGGTGGAGCCGGGGCCGAGCAGGATCGCCGAGAGGGTCTGGAAGGGGACAGCGTAGTCGCCTTCGCCCAGGGCGCTGGTGGCGTCGGGTGGAACGTCGCGGACGAAGCGCAGCGTGCCTTCCCGCACGACGAGGGCGCCCCGTGACAACCACACCAGGCCGTGTCGATCAGAGTGAGGCACTCGCGCCGTATCGATGCCGAGGCGGCCTTTCATGGTGGCTGGGCCTCAAGCCGCCGAGCGGACGGGGCTCAGCAGCAGCGCTCCATACCCGTACGCGCGATGGCGTCCGACCCCTCGCGCGATCAGGGCATGGAACGCGTCCGCGTCCGTCACCTTCCCGACGCCGCGGAGCACAGCGTCAGGACCGATCGGGCGGTTGCTGCCTCGGCGCTTCGCAGAGAACGGGGCGAGCGAGAAGGCAACGAGGCGGATGGAGTCGCACTCAAGGTCGAGCCCGGAGCGCGCGCAGGCATCCGCCCACCAGCGCGCGTAGGCGGTCTCGCGGCTCTCGGTGCGTCCGTCGGCGATGAACACGTCGAGTTCTCGGCTGCCGTTGCGGCGCACCGGGCGGACCCGCGTCTCTGCAGTGACGCAGATGCCCTCGGGGACCACCGGCATCGGCTTGCCGCGCATACGATCGATGGGGATCGCCGCGATCTGGTCGGGGGTGGCGAAGGCCTCCGCGGTCGCGCGCAGGTCGTCGATGGGGCGCGGTCCGTAGCCGTAGATCGTGCCGCGCGGGGCGTCGCGCACAGCGAGGAGGCGGTAGGGGCGCGGCGCGCCATCACCGAACATCTCCGTCAGGAGGGAGTGCGTGGCGAGATCGCGGTTGTGGATGTCGCGCGTCCCGGACCAGCGGTCGAACTCGCGCAGGTCCGTCTCGAAGGCGTAGAAGTGAAGCGTGGTGGTCATGCTGCGGCTCCAGCCGCGAACCGCTCGCGCGGGATGACGCCCTCGCAGACGGTGCGACCGCCGCCGTGCATGCCGGAGCCTGCCCATTGCCGCTCATCCGCGACCGTCCGCGTCTCCGAAGGGGCGGCCCAGGCGGGCGCATCATCTGCGGCCCACATGCAGGGCACATCGGCGCTGGGTCCAGGGTCCAGCGGCCAGGCGAGCAGCGCTTCGAGTGCGGTGTCGCCGTCGGCGTGACCGGCGAAGACGGGAGCGGTCGGCAGGCACGGCTTGCGGCCGACGAAGAGCGGGCGTGCGGGCGTCTCGAGCGCGCCGGCGACGTCATCTGTGGACGGCGACACCGCGGCGTCGAGCCTGAGTGCCACAGTCGCCACGGCGTCAGCCAGGTAGGTGCGCCGCCGGATGTGAGGAGCGTCGTAGGTCGCCGGTCCGCCGGTGCGGCCGTCGGGGGCGCCACGCGTCGTCCATGCCTTGTCGTTGGCGCCGAGCTGTACCGTCTGGAAGTCCGTGACGCGGCGGCCCTCGGCGTCGAGGCGGGCGGCGTAGCGGACGCTTGACTGCAGGTCATGCAGCATCTCGCCGTCAGTACGCGACCAACCCAGCGCATTGGCGATGAGGCCCGTGAGCATCGACGCCGCCGGGAAGCGGCCCGTCGGACCGATGTGGTCGATTCGCTGGTCGCCGAACGACATCAGCGGCGCCTCGAGCCGCAGGATGAGATGGCGGGCCATCGCTACGCGCTCCCACCGGCGATGGCGGCTTTGACCCACCCGGAGATGTCGGGCAGCGCGCCGGACTCGGCGCCGGGGAACTCCTGGGGGACGGTGGTCATCGCGCGGCGACTCTCGTGCGGACCGTAGGCCGCGTCGTAGCGCGCGAGCTGCTCCGCCAGCGCGCCGGTGGCCACGTCGACTCTGGGCGCGATCGGGTCCCGGAACGCGGCGGCGAGGCTGCGAGGCTGCCGCTCGCCGATCTCGACGAGCATGGCCTCCGCATAGGCGTAGGGCGCGGTGGAGCCGAGCTTCGCGCCGGGCGAGACGGTGGCGATGAGATGCAGCAGGTTCGCGGCAACCTTGGCTGAGAGGTCGCGGTCGCCGGAGACGTTGGCGACGAGCTCCGGGACGTCGACCACCACGTAGCCGTAGAAGAGGCCGGCGGTCAGCTCAGTGTCACCGAGATGCGCGGCACCGGCGTCCTCGTCGGCGGTGCGGAGGTCGTCGACCACCGAGAAGTAGTCCATCTCGGACTCCTCGGCATGAACGGTGAGCGCGTGTGCGACGTGGACTGCGGCGTCGACGTTGGCGCCGGGGTCGGACGTCACCATGCGGCCGAAGAGCGCGCTTTCGATCCCGCCAGGCAGGCGCGTCTGATCGCGGAACGCCTGCCAGTTGGCGCGCTCCTTCGGAAAGAGCGCCTCCGCGGCCTTCCGCGCCGCTTCGGCGTCGTCCCCGTGCTCGGCGACGATGGCCTGCGCGTGTTCCAGGAGGTACTGGATCTCGGGCTCACCGAGGAGCAGTGGCTGGCGGCCCTGCTCGTCGCCGCCCTTGTCGCTGTAGACGCCCTCGTTGAGCGCCGCACCCACCGCCACGGCGACCTCCTCTGCCACGCCGTCCTCGCGCATCGGCGCCACCACCCGGCGGTCGACGATGTTGCGCGAGCGCACCGCTTGCTCGACGCCCGGAACCGCGTGGATAGCGTGGGGGTCGTCGGCAACCCGCCAGTGGCGCTTGAGGCACTGCGACGAGATGCGCGTGCGGACCACGCCGCCATAGGGGATACGCTTGGCCAGCCCCGAGTCATCGCGGTTGAGGAGCGCGGCGGGGTATCCGTGCAGGGTGTGGATCTGGACGAAGCGGGCGTCGGTCATGCGGTGGTCTCCTTGTCCTGCGTGGATCGTGCTTCGGCGAGCGCCTCGGCGCCGTCGTAGTTGAAGGCGATGCGTCTGCGCGCAATCTCGCCACGCGGCCCGCCGGACGTGAGGATGAACGTCGCCATCTCGCCCCAGTCGAACGACACCCCCTCGCGGGCGAGCGTGCGGCAGAGGCGCGCGACGAGCGATTCGAGCGTGGCGCCTCGCGCCGCGAGCAGGCGGTCGAGGCGGTTTTCGCTGTAGACGGCCCGCTCGCCACCAGTCGCGCCGCGGTACAGCGCGCGCCCGATCGGCACACGCGGGTCGTGGGCCGACCGGTCCGACCCGGTGGTGCGTGTCATGAGCGCAATGCCGTGGATGGCAAGCGCCCACGCGGCCTCCTGCGCAGGCGGGCCGAAGAGACCGAAGCGGGCGGCGATGCGGTAGAACGCGGGGGCCGGGTTGGCGCCGGGCGCCATGCGCCTGAGCGCGGCCAGGTCGCCGCGCGGGAAGCGCTCGCCAGCCACATACCCTGCGATCGCGGCGGCGCGCTCGGCATCAGTGGAGTACTCAGGCTGCGTCATGTTCCTCGCCCGCTTCGCGCTCGTACAGCGTCGGTATCCCACTCTTCGGGTCGCGCAGGCGTTGCCGGAATCGGCGCTCGGCCCGCGCTCGCGCACGGTATCGACGCGCCGCGTGGTGTGGCAACGCTGACATGGCCTCGCGGAGGATGACGTTCGCGTCGTCGACGACGCGGTGGAGCCAGTCGTTGCGTACAGCGGAGCGATCGGAATCAGCGGCCTCGAACTCCGTCTGCAGTGCGTCGAAGAAGGAATCCTCGACCATCTCGTCGAGTCGGTCGACGATCTTATCGAGTCGGTCCCGGGACTCGCGCTTGCGCTTGGTGGCTGAGTCGCTGGCGTCGGATGCGATGAACGTGTAGAGAGCGGAACGCAGGGCCTTCTGCACCCTCTTCACCTGGTCAACGCGGTCGCGCGCGATCACGCCGATGCCGGAGTCGCGATCAGCGACGCCCAGCGCCCGCACAGCAGCCGAGCGCAGCGGGATGACGCGGTCGCGGTAGCCGTCCGTGCGGCCCTGGCCGCGAACAACGGCGCGCGCGACGAGGTGCATCGGCGTGCCTGAGCGTGCCTCGTCGGGTGTCGGGCGGCAGAGCAGGGGCAGACGCCAGTCGCCTGAGCCCAGCAAGGTGGAGATGTGGTCGTACTGGAACGCCGCGCCGGGAGAGACTGTCAGCGCCTTGTCGGTGGCCGTTGGAGTCCAGGGGTCGCCGGTGAGGCCGCGCAGGTCTGCGGCAGCGATGCGCGGCGCTTCCGACGACGCTCGGATCGCGAAGACCTCGCCGTCATCGCCGACGCGAAGGCGGATGCGGCGGCATATCTCGATGGCGAGCGCGTTCACTCGTCCAGGCGGCAACGCCTCGCTCTTCGCGCCGCCCCATGGATCGATCCAGAGCAAGGCGGCGTCGCCTGTGAAGGGGGATCCAGCGCGCAACGTCGCCGACTGCCCGGCCAACGCGACGATGTCGCGCCGCACGCATGCGCCAAAGTCGGCGCCTGCGGGGACGAGCGAGAAGGCGGGGCGGGAGCTGTTGCCACGGTTCATACGGGCGACGCCGTACAGGCCGCGCCCCCCAACGCCGCCCATCGTCTGCAGGGTGAGGACCGCGAAGAGCCAGTCGTCCGGCGCGGCCTGCTGTGCGACGCCGGCCTTGATCGAGTGGTGACGCGACGCGACGAGGATGTCGATGTCGTCGGGAGTGTCGCTGCGCTGACGGTACCCGTCTTCGCCAGCCGCGCTAGGCGCGGGCGGCTGCATGAAGGCCGGAGCCATGATGTCGTCCACGACCAGGCGCCACGGCTCGTCACCGGGATGATCGGGCGTCAGCCCGTGCAGGAGATCGCGCCATGCTCCGGCGTCGTGCGGCATCCGTTCGGCCTCGACCCCGGCGCGCTCCAGGGCGAGCACGCCGAGCTGCACCAGAAAGGCGTGCCACGCGTGACGTTGATGCGGGCGGAGGGCTGGGAATGACGGGACGGCGTCGGCTCGCGCCATGCGCGCGCAGAGGTCGGGCAGCGTCACGAGAGTGCTGCCGCCGACGCGGATCAGTGGGTCGTCGAGCAGGTTCACTGCGTCACTACTATGATCGTCCAGAACATGAAGCGATGCTACGGAGGGGTGCCGGGGGCGGTCAACCCTCGGTGGCGGCACGCGCGAGTCCGAAGCGGTCGTACGCAAACGCGCGACCCTCAACCGTGAGGGCGAAGCCTCCGTCCGCAGGTTCGGCGGCGGCAGCGAGATGGCCCGGGTCGGAGATGACCGCCGGCAGCCAGCGGCGCGGGATCGCAATGCGGTCGACGGCACCGCCGAAGGCCCCGGTTGCGTCCGAGAGCGTCACGTCGACCGCGGGATCACCCAGGCGTGTGCGGATGCGTTCGCTGTCGGACGGGAACAGGACGTCGGTGTTGTCACCACAGAACGACTGGGCAGTGTCGATGACGGAGCGCTCGGCCACCAGGCGCTCAGCGATCCGCGCGCCGTCCACCTGCAGGGCGTGCTCCTGCCACGCCTCCCCGAGGTCGTCCGCGATGGCGGTGAGCGCCTCGGGGTGCGTGCCACATTCGACGATACGCCGTGAGTCAGCGGGGATCGCCCACTCAGCGCCGTCGCCAATCAGGCGGCACACCGCCTCGATCATCCGCAGGTCGGGGTAGACGTAGGCGCCCAGCCCATTGCGCGGTCGCGCCAGCAAGGGAGCGAGGTCGGAGCCGCCCGGGGTGAGCACGACGCATTGCGGCCGTTCGAACCTGGACGGGCGCCCGCGGTCATGGCGGTGCAGGCGCCCGATACGCTGCAGCAACACGTCCGCCGGGCAGATGTCGGCGATGAGCAGGTCGGCGTCGAGGTCGAGCGACTGCTCGAGCGTCTGCGTGCCGACGGCGATTGCGCCGGACGAGTCCGCGCGCCCCTTCCCGAAGCGGTCTTCGATGGCGCGATCGATCTCGCGACGGTCAGCGGCAGCGTAGCGTCCATGGTGCGGTGTCGCGATACCTCCGGTGCGTAGTAGGAGTTCGCTCGCTGCGCCAGCGGCGGACTCGACGGCGCGCTGCGTTCGAAGGGCGGCATCGACGGTATTGCGGATCACGAGCACACACGCGCCGTCGCGAGCCGCGGCGACTGCGTCCGCCGCGACGGCGGGGTAGTCATCCATATCAGCCCTGGCGGAGACCGCGACACGCTTCTCGCGCGACGCCGGGTGTTCCTTCACCACGCCACCCTTCACTGAGACGGCGGGGTACGGGAAGTTGATCGCCTCGTCGAGCGACGGCACGTCCTCGCCGAGCCAGAAGGAGCGCGACGCCGCGCCGAGCGTCGCGGAGAGGAGCACGGCGTAGCCGCCGGCGTCCAGGTGCATTCGCAAGGTGGTGGCGAGGATGGCGCGCATGTAGGCGTCGGACGCGTGGACCTCGTCGACGATCAGCAGATTGCGCGCAAGGCAGGAGGAGCGCAGGTGGGCATGCCGGACGCGCAGTGCGCCCAGCAGCGCCTGGTCGACGGTACCGACGGCGAGCTGGGCGGCGAGGAAGCGCTTTGGGCGCTCGGTCGCCCAGGGGAGGCCGGGAGCGTCGTCGGCATACTGTGAATCGGCAAGTCCGCGCGTGCCCGCCTGGTAGCCGGGCACTGCCAGGACGACGTCGATATCGGACTCGAATGCGCTCCTGGCGAACTGTTGCGTGCGCTCGTGAAGCTGCTTCGCCGCCGCGCGGGTCGGCAGGGCGAAATATGCGCCGTCGACGCGCCGCTCCCGGTAGAGCTCGCGGAACCGCCACAGGGCCGCCTCGGTCTTGCCGGAGCCCGTCTCGGCCTCGATGAGCATCAGGCGCTCTGCGAGATCGCCGACGGCGTGCGCCTGCGCGGGGCGCGGCTCGGCGAGATCGAACAGGGCGCGGAAGTCGCGGGCGGGCGCCGCGCCCTCAACCGCACGCTGCTCTTCGATGTCCAGCCCGACGCGCGGGTCCCGCAAGGCGCGTGCGGCCTGCTTGCGGGCGCGGTCGATGTAGGCAGGATCGGGGTCGGCCGAGAACGGGAACCAGTCCGTGTTTGAGCCAATCCAGTCGGCGAGGGTGCAGAGGCCGAGGAACATGTGCTGGAAGGCTGGAGCCGGGGGCAGCGGCGGGGCCGCAGGGTCCCAGGCGGCGGGGAACCACTCGCGGACGGCGCGGCCGATCGCCGGGATCTCCGTGCTGGGATCGATGGCGCGGAAGGCGCGCCACGCAGCCGGGTTCGGCTGGCGAGCACCCTCGAGCCCAATCGGATCGCCGTGGTGGGAGAGCGTGGCGACGAGCATGTCGGATGCGATTTCGCCGTCGCGGTCGTCCCATGCCCTGATGGCGTCCCAGCCGATGCCGTCGAAGAACCAGCCGGCGGTCTCGCCGTCGAGACCGGTCAGCACCGGCGCGAGATCGACGGTGTGTCCGACCCGAGCCGGCAGCGGCGCCGCGTCACGTGGCCAGATCTGGCACTGGAAGCCGACGTTGGCCTTACCGACGTCGTGCAGCGCCGCGAAGACCGCGAGTCGGGCGGCGGTGGATTCGGGGAGGTCGTCCAGGCCCCCTGCGTTGGCGACGCGGCGTCGGATCGTGGGCTGGCGGAGCAGCGCCTCCATGGTCGCGCCGACGTCTGCGAGGTGGTGGACGAGGAGATGGATGCGTTCGGGGACGCGTGCGCCGAACGGCGCTGCCTTGGCCCAGAATGCAGTGCGGAAGCGTGCACTCTTCGTCACTCGGGAAGCGTAGCATCTTCTCGGCGAGGCGCCGATGCGCGTGGACTTCGTGGCGGTGGATGTAGAGACCGCGAACGCGGATGTCGCGTCGGTGTGCGCGGTCGGAATCGCGGCCGTGCGGGCCGGCCGAGTCGAAGCCGTATGGGAACGGATGCTGGATCCGGAGGCACCGGTCAGCCCCTTCAACACGCAGGTGCACGGCATGACCGCCGGCGATCTGGCGGGCCTGCCGCGGCTCGCCGAGGCGTGGGGCGACATCGAGGAACGGCTGGCGAACCGGATCGTGGTATGCCACACGATGTTCGACCGGATGGCGCTAACGTCCGCCGCGGAGCGAGCCGGGCTGCGCATGTTCGCCGGGCGGTGGCTCGATAGTGCGCGGGTGGCGCGCCGCACGTGGCCGCAGTTCGCGCACAGGGGCTGGGGGCTGGCGTCCGTCGCGGCCTACCTCGGGGTGGTGTTCGAGCACCACAAAGCCGGAGAGGATGCGCGTGCGGCGGCCGAGGTCGTGATCCGGGCGTGCGCAATCACAGGGCGCTCGCCCGGTGATTGGTTGGCGAGTAGCCGGTCGTAAGTTCGCGATTCTCACTTACCAGCCCCGCGCCGCGTGACCCGCTACTCGTGACCGACAACCCGACGGTTGGTCTTGACCCCGAATCCTGGTTCAGCAGGGATGCGAGTTTTCGGGCAACTTTGGCTTACCCCCGATCCTGCACCAGTCGCTATGCGACTTTTCGGGTGTCTGGGTCTGGATGAACTTCTGTGGGGTCAGGTTCCCCAGTGCTGAATGTGGTCGGTCCTCGTTGTACTCCTTCCTCCAGCGCTCCGTGCGCCGGCGGGTATCGGCGAGCGACAGGAACCAGCTCGCGTTGAGCAACTCCTGTCTCAGCCGCGCATTGAATGACTCGATATACGCGTTGTCCGTAGGCTTTGCCGGCCGCGAGAAGTCCAGCGTGACACGCTGAGTGTAGGCCCACTGGTCGAGAATCCGGATCGCATCATTGAAACTGTTACTGAAATCACGCCGCGCGCATCGCAATGCTGTTGCCTAATACTCCGCGGAGCCTCCGGGATGTTGGCCGGGGCGTTCGAGCCTCGGTGATAGCCTCCATGCAGCGGGCATGTCCGCCGCCGAACCGTCGCGAGGAGCCCGCAGGTCACGGGACGAGCGGTGTCGAGAGGGGACGCGGGTCGGGGCGGCCTGACGGAGTAGCACGACAATGACGCTCCCGCTGCGGGTCTGCTGGAGCGGGCCCTATCGACCACGGATGACACCGGCCAGACCCCGGCGATCCTCGCCGAGAAGGACCGGAGTCCGAGCAGCGCCGACGCTGGAAGCTTGCCCCCTCGCCAGGGGCTTGTCATCGTTGATACGTAATAGCGATAGTGATATCATCTCCGCGTGGCCAGCGTCGCGGCAACTGTCAGGCAGATGCGCACCAACCCGCGCGGCGTTCGCTTTGCCGATCTGGCGAAGGTCTGCGACCACTACTTCGGGCCGGCGCGCCGGACGGGCGGCAGCCACTGGGTCTATCGCACGCCGTGGCCGGGCAACCCGAGAGTCAACATCCAGAACGACAGAGGTGCGGCCAAGGCGTACCAGGTAAGACAGGTGCTGAGGGCCATCGAGAGGTTGGAGGCCGGCGATGAGTGATCACTACACCTACCGCGTCACCTGGTCAGCAGAGGATGAGGAGTACGTGGGCCTGTGCCTGGAGTTCCCGCTCCTCAGCTGGCTGGCGCCACGACCAGAGGAGGCGTTCGCCGGCATCCGGAGGACGGTAGCCGACGCCGTGCAGGATATGCAGTCGGCCGGCGAGGCTGTTCCGGAGCCGTTGGCAAGCCGCCCCTATTCGGGGCGCATCCTGCTCCGCGTTCCGCCCGAGATTCACCGCGAACTCGCGACACAAGCGGCCGAGGAGGGCGTCAGTCTGAACCGGCTGTTGAACGCACGCCTGTCGTAAGCGCCACTGAGCCTGCCTCAGGATGTGGCCCGGTCGCCGGGAACGACTGGGCGAACCGCAAGGCAACCCGTCCATGCGCGCCCGGGAGCGATCGGAGCCCGCGGCTGGGTAACCGATTGGTGATGCAACTGGAGCGAGGTGCGGTAACAGTCACTTCTGATGCACTGCAGGACCCGACCGGCGAACTCCGGGCCATTGTCGCAACGAATCGTCTGCGGTGTGCCGTGCTCACGCACCAACTGCTCGAACTGCACTCTCGGCACGATCGCGAGGCACTCTCGACTGAAGCAGTCGACGACGGCCAGCAGCCGGAAGCGCTGGCCGCCCGCCAGCGTGTCCGAGACAAAGTCCATCGCCCACGCCTGGTTCGGCGCCGCGAGCTCGGGGCGCGCCGCTCGATACTGCCGCGCCCGCCGGCGCCGCGGGGTCCTCGCGCGGATCGCCAGCCCGTCGTCGCGGTAAAGCCGGTACACCCGCTTGTGGTTGACCTTCCAGCCCTCCCGCCGCAGCAGCACGTGGATACGCCGGTAGCCGTAGCGCACCCGGGTCGCCGCCAGCTCGCGCACGCGCAGCCGCAGCTCGTCCTGGGGATCGGCCACCGAGCGGTAGCGGTACGTCGCGCGGCTCGTGCCGGTGACCCGGCAGGCGCGACGCTCGCTGACACCGTAGGCGGCCTGCAGGGAGCTGACTGCTGCGCGGCGGTGGGAGGGCGTCACCATTTTCGGCGCGCGACGTCCTGCAGCATCGCCTTGTCGAGCGTGAGGTCGGCGACGATCTGTTTCAGCCGCCGGTTCTCGTCCTCCAGTTGCTTGAGACGCCGGATCTCGGCGACGCCGAGCCCCGCGAATTTCTTCTTCCAACGATAGAACGTCGCCTCCGCGATCCCGAGCTTGCGGCACGGCTCCGGCACCGGCGTGCCGGCCTCCACCTGTCTCAGCGCCAGGCCGATCTGCTCCTCCGTGTAGCGGCGCCTGGGCATGGGCATCTCCCTCCTCGGTGAGAGTGCCCGAAAACTCGCATCCCTGCTGGACCAGGATTCGGGGTCAAGACCAATCCAGCCAACCTCGCGCACATGCGCCCCGGGTCGAGGCGGCGTGGCGTGTGGCGGCTCGGTGCGCAGCGGCCCGAGCGGGTCAGCCGAGCGCGCCCCCGGCGCGAGGCGCAGCCCGGCGACGCGCCGCGTGACGTGTCGCTCCCGCCGCCCATGGCCACTCGCGGCGGCGGCGTCCAGCCAACCTCGCGCACACGCGCCCCAGGTCGAGGTCGGCGCGGTGTGTGGCGGCAGGGCCGGGACTCGGGACCGGATACGGGAGCCGAGCACCGGGAGTGGGTGTGATCCAGTGGAGCAGGCCGGGGGAAGGGGTGTGGTGGAGCTGGCTGAGGGAGTAGGAGCTGGGGAGGCTGGGGATGGAGTGGGGAACAGGGGTCGGGGAGATAGGTGGGGGGGTGGGAGAGCAGATGGGCGTGAACCGGGAGGTGGGAGACGAGGAGCAGGTGGTGGTGCACCGAGAGGACGGGAGGACGGTGTGGATGGTGAACCGGGAGGTGATAAGGCGCGGATGCGGGGAGTGGTGGAGGCGAGGGGTGGGGATCGATGAGAGGAAGAAGTAATGAGAGGGATCTATAGATCAGGTGCGTGGATTTTGTCCGTGGACACGCCTCACGGACACTTTCTGGGCGTGCACAGCTCGGTAACCGCTGGTTTGAGGACGCGCTGACCACGCAGCGGTCGCCCTGGGGACGCCGCCGGGCCTCCCCAGGGCGCGTCCACGGACAATCTGCGGTCGCCTCACGGGCGCCGCCGTGAGCGTCCGAAGTGTCCGCGGACACTTCCCCATGACCACACAAGCGTCCACGGACGCTCCCCGTGTACGAAACGCGCTCGGCGGCAGGGGTGGTTTGATGATGGCCGCGCACACGCCGGCGAGGGTTGCTCGAGCGGGCACGTGTGGCCACGGGCCGCGACCGCGTCGGCAGAGGCTTGAAGAC
>Ga0209754_1002312_pt1 | contig 15600 bp, 14 predicted proteins | sample MesohylBB_FD_187295 | JGI IMG/M metagenome (GOLD analysis project Ga0209754, IMG submission 187295) | Host-associated microbial community of the marine sponge Aplysina aerophoba from Gulf of Piran - sponge mesohyl, lysed by bead beating... | ecosystem: Host-associated > Porifera > Sponge >... | reverse complement strand
TCTCGATCCGGATGCGGCGGCCCGACATGGAGCGCAGAATCTCTCCAAGCAGACTGTCGGCGCTGCCCTGCCGGCGCGACCACAGGTTCGCCCGGCGGCGGCTGAACTCGGGGTAGACGTACCGCCGCTCCTCGTCGACCGGAAACTCGATAGCCAGCCGCGCCCGCGAACCGCGTGCGTCCTCGTCGAGCCTGATGTTCTGCCGCGTGCCGTCTTCGCCGCGGACCGACACTTCGACCTCGAACTCGTCGCCGGTCGCCCGGCTGATCTCCACCTTGCCAATCAGGCTGGAAACCGAGAGAGAGTTCGCGTCGAAGCGATAGCTCTCGTCGAACTCGGCGAACGCGGGCGTCGCCACCGCCGCGGCGGCAAGCAAGGCGAGGAGACCGAGTTGGCCGCCGCGCCTGCGCGGCACGGGGGGCCGGCTTCGAAGCCGGGAGTCGGATACGAAGTGCGGATGTCGGATGGTCATCGCGTTCTCCAGGTTCCGGGGCCGAGGTTCGTGGGGTCGCGTCAAGCGCCCTTCACCGCTACACAACGCAGGCGGGCTGGCAAGGTTTCACGACGACTCTCCCGGCCCGGCGGGCTTGCACGGAACTGGCCGCCAAAGCGGAGCCGGCCTGGCGGCCGGCACGTCTCTCTGGCCGCCTCCGGCGGCAGCCGGCGGGGACGCCGGCGCACCCAGTGGGCGGCCAGTTCCCCGCAAGTCAGCGCAGCCCGACGGCTGCGAACGCTGCTATCGTCCCGCCAGTCGATCCGCTGCCTTGGAGAGGACGGCTCCAGATCATGGCCAGCTACAACATGAACCAGGTCCGAACCGGACTCAAGGTGCTCGAGGGCGGCGAACCGAACGTGATCATCAACTGCGACTTCATCAAGCCCGGCAAGGGGCAGGCGTTCACCCGCGTCAAGATGCGCAACCTCCTGAGCGGCCGGGTCAACGAGAAGACCCTGAAGCCGGGAGACCTGCTCGACGGCGCGGACGTCGTCGACACGTCGATGCAATACCTCTACACCGACGGCGAACACTGGTTCTTCATGGATCCCGACACCTACGACCAGGTCGAAGCCGACGCACAGGCTCTCGCCGGCACCGAACAGTGGATCAAGGAAGAGGACGTCTGCAACGTGACTCTCTGGAACGGCCATCCGATCCAGGTCAAGGCGCCGAACTTCGTGATCCGCGAGGTCGTCCAGACGGATCCCGGTCTCAAGGGCGACACCTCGAGCGGCGGCAACAAGCCCGCCAGGCTCGAAAGCGGGGCCACGGTCAAGGTGCCGCTGTTCATCCAGAACGGCGAGTCGATCCGGGTCGACACCCGCACCGGGGAGTACGTCTCCCGCGCCAAGAGCTGAGGGACCTCGGAGGGCGCCGCGTGACCGGCAACGGCGCCGCCTGGCGCCCCACAGCCACTGCCGAAGCCATCCGGCGGCGGGCAGCGATGCTGGGCGAGTTGCGCGCCTTCTTCGCCGCGCGGGACGTCATGGAGGTGGAGACCCCGCTCCTGAGCGCCGAGGCCGCGCTCGACCCGCACCTGGACAGCCTGGACTGCGAGGTGGAAGCGCCGGGTCTGGCGAAGCGCCGGATGTACCTCCAGACCTCGCCCGAACTCTCGATGAAGCGGCTCCTCGCCGCCGGCTCCGGCTCGATCTACCAGGTCTGCAAGGCGTTTCGCGGCGGCGAACGCGGCCGGTGGCACAACCCGGAGTTCACGATCCTCGAGTGGTACCGCGTTGGCTGGGACCACCACGAGTTGATGCGAGAGGTCGCCAGCCTGATCGAAACGCTCCTGGCGGAATCCCGGCGCCTGGAAGCGGCGGCCTATGAGACGTACGGCGAGTTGATGAAGCGCCATGGCGGAGTCGATCCCTACGGCACGCCGACCCCGGCACTGCGCCAGGCCGTGGAGCGAACATCCTCAGCCGAGGAAGCCGCCGGTCTCCACCGGGACGACCTGCTCAGCCGGCTCTTCGTCGAGCGGGTCGAGCCCAACCTGGCGAGCGACCGCGTCACCGTGGTCTTCGACTATCCAGCCTCCCAGGCCGCGATGGCCCGGCTGAACGCCGGCGACCCGCGCACCGCGGAGCGCTTCGAGGCCTTCGTCGGGGACATCGAGTTGGCCAATGGCTACGGCGAACTCAGCGACCCAGCCGAGCAGCGACAACGACTCGAACACGACCTGGCGTGCCGGCGGAAAGCGGGTCGGCCCCAGCCACCGATGCCGTCCCGGTTCCTCGCTGCCCTGGAGGCCGGGCTTCCTCGCTGTTCCGGAGTCGCGCTGGGCTTCGACCGGCTACTCGGTCTCGACCTCGAGGCCCGCCAAATCGACGAGCTGATCGCCTTTCCGTTCGAACGAGCCTGACGTTCCCACTACGCCGGCCCGACCGGCGCAACCGCGACGGCGTCCGGACCGGGCGGCAGCACTTCCAGCAACTCGACCGCCGGCTTCTCGTCACAGAAGATCGTCGCCAGCCGTCCGAAAACCCTCGGCGTCTCGGCGACGCCCAACTCCGGCAGACCGAAGTGTCGCCGCATCTCCGCGTCCGGCTCGATCTCAAGCAGACTGTGAGTGCTGATCCGCCGTAGCCGACGGTGCCGAATCAGGATGTGCCCGAGCGGCGTCCGCTCTCCCAGGATCTCGGCTCGCGCCTCGTCGCTCACCACTTGCAGGTTGATCAGCATGATTCCGAACTGGGCGACCCGGTACCTGGCCCGTACGGAAACACCACCCTCATCCGTGCTTCGACAGGTCCGGCCGCGCCGGCGCGGTCGCCGCGCGAGGAGGATCTTGCGCATGTAGCTGTCGCCAAGAACCAACCGGTCCAGAACGACGACATCCACCTCGCCGCCATGGTGCTCCTCGAGCGTCACCGTCATGTGCCTCTCGTGCGACAGCAGCCTCCGCTGGGGCTGCGGCACGGCCTCTGCCGGCACGACGGTCGCCGCGGGCGCGGCCTGACCGAACAGCCGGTACAGGTCGCCAATCGTGTGTGGCAAGGAGTCCACCTGCCTCACTTCAGTCCTCACCCCGCCGCCTGCCGCGGCGATTGCGGCGTCTGCCGGTCGTCTCCGACGTCGGGAGACCCAGGCGCACCACCTCGGGCTCGAGTACCGATCGCCGCCAACCCTCGATCGCCTCAGGCCACACCCACGCGCCCTCAGCCTGACAGCGCCCCGCCCACGCCTCCAGAACTCGACGCGGCACCAGGGCCTCGGCCGGAAGTTCGAGGTCGCCGGCCACCCGCGCGACCAGCTCCCGCAATCCCTCTGCAAGACGGACCGACGAACGTCCACCCGAGCGCCCCACCCGTTCCGGGAGTTCGTTCTCCGGAAGCGACGCCGCCCGCCCTACCAGGTCGCGAAGAGCCGGTCCGTACCGTCGCGCCTGCTTCGGGCCGATGCCCCTCATCGAGGCCAGTTCCCGACCGTTGCGCGGCAGCCGCCTCGCGATGTCGAGAACCGTCTCGTCCTTGAGCACGAAGCCGCGTGGAAGGTCACGTCGCCGTGCGCGCTCCTCGCGCCACTCGCAGACCGCGCGCAGTGCCGCCAGTTGACGCCCGGACAGCCCGGAACGCCGCAAGCGGCCATAGGACCACTCCGGTCCCAGCCGCAACTCGCAGGCGCGCAGCAGGCGACCGAACTCCTCCTCCGCCCAGGCCTCGCGACCGAGATCCCCAAGCTTCGCCTGCAGCACTTCGTGGGCGGGCAGGAGATAGGCCACGTCGAGACCCGCATAGAGCACCTGTTCCGCGCTCAGGGGGCGCCGCAACCAGTTCGACCGCTGCGCCCCCTTGGCCAACTCGACATCGAACAACCGGGACACCAGGTGTACGTACCCGAGCGAACCGCCCATGCCGCACAACGTGGCGGCGACCTGGCAGTCGAACATCCGCTCGGGAGCGAAACCGAAAGCGTGGTGGAAGATCTCGAGATCCTCACTCGGTGAGTGGAACACCTTGGTCACCGTCGGTGCGCGGACCAGCTCGGCGAGCGGCGACTGATCCCGCACCGCGACCGTGTCGACCAGGTAGCAACCGGACGAGTCGGCGACCTGAATCAGGCCGAGCCGGGGGTAGAAGGTCCGCTCGCGGACGAACTCCGTGTCCAGCCCCACCGCCGGCTCACGCAGCCACCGATCGGCCAGCTCCGCCAGACGATCGTCACGGTGCACGACCTCGGGCGTCGGTGGCGGTGGAAGTCTCATCATAGAATCCGGTCAGCCCTTCGGGAGAACTCGGATTCCACCATGACCTCCAAGTCCGTACCCCTCATCGTACTCGGGGGCAGCGACCGACGACCGGCCTACATGCCGCCCGGTGGCCGCTCCAAGCACCCGCTCGCGGGCATCAAGGGCGTCGACGTGAAGATCGGCGGCAGACCGCTCATCGATGTCGTGATCGAGCGCCTTCGTCAGGCGAACGTCTTCGACCCGATCTACGTCGCCGGACCCGGACACGCCTACCGCTCGCTCTCCGACGGCGTTTCGATCGATACGGACGGAGGCTTCGGCCGCAACATCCAGGTCGGCGTCGAAACCGCCCGCCGCCTCCACGGCGACGGACCGCTGGCAATCACGACCTGCGACATCGTCCCCGACCCGGACGAGATGCAGACTGTGGTCACGGACTTCTGGGACCACAGCCCCCTGGATTTCTTCTTCCCCCTCATCGAGGCGCCCCGCGACCCCAAACGGCTCGGCGCGTCCGGGTGGAAGCCGCAGTACCACGTCACACCTGAAGGAGTGTCCGGTCCGGTTCCGGTACTGCCGGGTCATCTGGCGATCTTCGACTCCGCGGCGCTGCGCTGGAAGTTCATGTACCGGCTGATGGAGCTCGCGTACCGGACGCGCAACCGCCCGATCCTCTACCGCAACACCTATATGGCCCGGCGCCTCCTGTGGATCATGCTGGTCCAGGACCTCATTCACCTGCTGAACCTCAGGCTGCCCACGTTCACCTGGGACACTCTGCTGTCCGGCACGTGGGCTGCCCGACGCCTCAAGGAAAAGGTCATCAAGCAGTCCGAACTCGAGCTCGCCATTCGCCGCATGTTCATCAAGCGCCGTCACCGCCGGAAGTACCCCGAACGCAGGGTCCGGATGCCGGTCGTCGATGCGATGTCCCTGGCCCGCGACATCGACACCCAGGAAGAAGCCCTGGCTTTCGGGGCCGTCACTGCGTGAACGCGGGCGTCCGCGCACTCCGCACGGCGATTCTGGGGGCGTTGCTCAGCGCGCCCCTCGCGGCCGATCCACACCTGGTCCTGCTCTCGGTGGATACCCTGCGCGCGGACGCCGTCGGCGTCTACGGGGCGGAGGACGCGAAGACGCCCGCAATCGACGCCCTGGCCGCCGCGGGCATCCTGTTCGAGGACGCGCACACGACGATCGGCAAGACCGGTCCGGCCTTCGCCTCGATCTTCACCTCCCTCTACCCGCCGACCCACGGGGCGCGGCGAAACGCCCAGCGGATGCGAACCGACATCCCCGTCCTTGCCGGGCTTCTCGGCGAAGCCGGCTACGAAGCCGCGGCCTTCATCTCGAACTGGACCCTGCGATCCGACCTGGTCGGCCTGGACCGGGGCTTCGACCACTACGACGAGGAGTTTAACGAGGCGCGGAACGCGGTCGGCGTGATGGAACGGCACGCCGACGACATAGCGAAGGCGGCGGAGCGCTGGCTGCGCCGCCGCGCCGACGACGAGGAACGAAGCGACCGGCCGCTGTTTCTCTGGGTCCACTTCTCGGACCCCCACAGCCCCTACCTCGAACGCACCGGTTTCACGCCGCCTGCGCCGCCGAGGGAGGAGCGAACCTCCGGCTGGCAGAAGCGCTGGCGCTACCAGTCCGAAGTTAACTACGTCGACCACTGGCTCGGCCGGTTGTCCGAGACGATCGAGGAGCTGCTGCCCGGTCCCCGCTACACCCTGTTCCTGAGCGACCACGGCGAGAGCATGGGCGAGCACAGCTACTGGGGGCACGGCAAGAACGTCCACTGGCCGAACGCCCGTATCCCGATGATCCTCGCCGGCCCCGGACTTCCTGCAGGTCTCGAGGTCCAGGCGCCGGTCGGCGTCGTCGACGTGCTGCCGACCGTCCTGGAACTGCTCGGTGTCGAGGCGCCGCCCGCCCTCGAGGGCCAGAGCCTCGTGCCGACCGAAGGGACGCCGGAAGGCGCTCCGCGGCCGCGGTTCGTGATCGGCGACCGCCATTCCGCGCTGTTCGGCAAATCGCGCCGCAGCGCGCCCTACGAGAATCCCCTGCAGATCAGCATGGAGCTCGACGGCGCGAAGGTGCTGCACGACTTCTCGAAACGCCGAACCGTGTACTTCGACCTGACGGTCGATCCGCGCGAGGAGAAACCGCTCACCACGCCCCCCGTCGAGCTGGTCCCGCCCCTCGGTCGCCGCCTGGTCAACTGGTACCGCGACCTGCCGAAGTACGAGGCGAAGAGTTCGACCGTCCTCAGCGAGGAGGACGTGAAGCAACTCCAGAGCCTCGGCTACATCGACTAGCAACACTGGGTGCGCCGGCCTTCTGGCCGGCATCCGCTCCGGCCTGCCATCTCGTCGGTCTGAGGCGAAGCCTCGCTAGGCCGAAGTTCCGGAGCGCGCGCCACAGGACGCGGCGCTAGTCGCCAGCGCTGACCAGGACGATGCAGTCGGCCAGCAGGCCGGTCGCCGTTTCTATCTCTCCGAGAGCCGGCAGCGTCGGAGCGATTCGGATGTTCCGGTCCTGCGGGTCGAGGCCGTAGGGGAAGGTGGCGCCGGCGGGGGTCAGCTTGACTCCTGCTTCGCCCGCCATTTCGACCACCGCGCGGGCACAACCGGGCGCCGTGTCCAGGCTGACGAAGTAGCCGCCGCGAGGTCGGCTCCAGGAGGCGACCCCGAGGCCGCCGAGGCGCTCGTCGAGCACGCGCAGGACGGCCTCGAACTTCGGCCGGATCAGGTCCGCGTGTCCCTTCATGTGGTCCCGCACCGCGGAGACCGAGCCGTCGAAGAAGTGCGCGTGCGCGAGCTGGTTCAGCTTGTTCGGGCCAATCGTCTGAATCGAACGAAACGCCCGGATCCAGTCGCCGTTCGCGGGACTCGCCGCGACGGCTGCCAGACCCGAGCCACCGAACGTGACCTTGGAGAACGACGAGACGAGCAACGCCCGATCCTCGTTGCCATGGGCCGCACAGCGGTCGTAGAGGCTGGCCAGCCGATCCGGCTCGCCCTCGAACGCGTGGAGCGCGTAGGCGTCGTCCCAGATGACCCGGAAGTCCGGCGCCGCGGTCGGCATCGAGGCGATCGCCTCGACCACGTCGTCCGAATAGGTGACCCCGGTCGGATTGCTGTAGCGCGGCACGCAGAACATGCCCTTCACGTTCGGGTCCGAACCCGCGAGGCGCGCGACTTCGTCCATGTCGGGGCCGTCGTCGCCCACCGCGACGTTCAGCATCTCGATGCCGTAGCGCTCGAGCACGGCGAAGTGGCGGTCGTAGCCGGGACAGGGACAAAGGAACTTGACCGGCACAGGTCGCCTGGGGCCACCCCACGGATCCCCGCCGGGCACACCCACCAGCATCGCCTGCACAATGATGTCGTGCATCCACTGGAGGCTGGCGTTGCCGCCGACGAAGACCAGGTCGGGATCGACGCCCAGAATCTCGCCGAAGATCGCGCGCAGCTCCGGCAGACCACGGGGATCTCCGCCGTAGTTCCGGCAGTCCGTGCCGTCGGTGGCGGGATCGTCCTCCCGCGCCACTGCCGCCAGCAGGCCGTGCGAGCGGGCAAGCTGCTCCGGCGACGGCTTGCCGCGGGTCATGTCGAGGCTGAGGCCGGCCGCCTGAGCCGCCGCATAGCGGGCCCGCGCTGCCTCGACTACTGCAGGGTCGACAGCCGCCACGCCCCTATTCCCCCGCCGCGGCCGCCGCGTCGTAGGTGATCCGGTAGATCACGCCCCGCATGTCGTCCGAGACGAGGAGCGATCCGTCGGCGCGCTCCATCACGTCGACCGGCCGGCCCCACGAGTCCTCCCCCTGTAGCCAGCCGGTGGCGAACTCCTCGTACTCCGTGGCATGGCCGTCGCCGTCGACATGGACGACCATGACCCGGTAACCGATCTTGTTGCTGCGATTCCACGACCCGTGCTCGGCGATGAAGATCTGCCCGCGGTAGCGCGCCGGGAACGCCTCGCCACGGTAGAAGCGCATGCCGATCGCCCCTACGTGCGGCCCCAGATCAAGCGCCGGCGGCACGAGTTCCGCGCAGGGCCGCTCATCCCCGAACTCCGGGTCGGCGATGTCCTGACCGTGGCAGTAGGGGTACCCGAAGTGCTGGCCGTCCTCGGTCAGCACGTTCAACTCGTCGGGAGGAACCTCGTCGCCCATCATGTCCCGGCCGTTGTCCGTGAACCACAACTCGCCGGTGTCGGGATGCCAGTCGAAGCCGACCGTGTTGCGGACGCCGCGCGCGACGACCTCATAGTCCCCTTCCTCGTCCAGGCGGAGGATGGTGGCGAACGGATCGCCCTCGTCGCAGATGTTGCACGGCGCGCCGACCGGGACGTAGAGCCGGCCGTCGGGCCCGAAGCGGATGAACTTCCAGCCGTGGTGCCGCCGGTCCGGGAGATTGGCGGTCACGACGACCGGTTCGGGCGGCGCGTTCAGGCGGCCGTCGATGTCGTCCAGACGCAGAATGCGGCTGATCTCGGCCACGTAGAGGTCGCCGTCGTGGAACGCGACGCCGTTCGGCCGGTTCAGGCCCGAAGCCACCTCGTAGCGCCGGTCCGCCTTGCCGTCACCGTCCTCATCGACGACCGCGTAGACGACCTCGCTCTGACGGAGCCCGCCCGTGCCGACGAAGACGGCCCCGGACGGGCTCTGCGCCAGCGACCGCGCGAGGTCAATGCCGGAGGCGAACACGTCGATGGAGAAGCCGGCAGGCAGCTCGATTTCGTCCAAACGAACTGCCTCGTCGTCCGCCGCCGACACGGTCCCGGCGAAGAGGGCGAGGAGCGCGAGGAACACGGACCAACGAAGAGCAGCGCCATATGAACGGGACCGGCTGCGCGGTTCCAAGACTGTGCGGAGCATGCTGTAACTCCTGAGGTGTGTTGAGCTGTGACGCCCGGCACTGAAGGGTCGGGCGATTCGAAGCGCCGAGACTACCTCTTGCAACTGCCGGGGAAGGCCCTGGCGTCCGTGATCGCCGTGGCGAGCTGTTCGGGGTCGTTCCGGTACTCCTTGACGGCGCCTGTCGCCGTGTCCCTTACCCGGATCGCGTAACCCCGATCCGTCGTCGAGGCGCCGTACACCCAGTAGTGGTCGTTGACCGTGCAGCCGTCCAGCACCTTGATCAGGATCTCCCAGTTCTCGGCATCGAAAAACCAGAACAGGCCGGAGTCGTTCGTTGCCTCCGGCACGACCAGGGCCGAACCCGTCTCCCCGTCGCCGGTCCACCACTCCACCCGAACTTCGTAGCGGCCGTCGTGCAGGCAGAGCGTCTCCGCGCTCGCCTTGCAGGGCCCGTCGATCGGAGGCAGCTCGGGACCGGGGTCCGGCTCGGGATCAGGGTCGGGGTCCGGATCGGGTTCGGGATCCGGCTCCGTGTTGCGCCCGGACTCATGGTCGAACCGATAGACCGCTCCGAGCCGGTCGTCCGAGACGAGCAACGAGCCGTCGGCACGCACCATCACGTCGACCGGCCTCCCCCAGGCCGAACCGTTCTGAAGCCAGCCGGTGGCGAACTCTTCGTAGGCCGTGGGCCGCCCCGCGCTGTTCAGGCGAACCACCATCACCCGGTAACCGATCGGATCGGTCCGGTTCCACGACCCGTGTTCCGCGATGAAGATCTGGCCCCGGTACCTCTCCGGAAACGCCTCGCCCGTGTAGAAGCGCATGCCCAGAGCCGCCACGTGCGGGCCGAGTTCCTGCGCCGGAGGCCGGAACTCGGAACAGGCACGGAGCGAGCCGAACTCCGGATCGGAGATGTTCCGGCCGTGACAGAAGGGATATCCGAAGTGCTGGCCGTGCGAGGTCAGCACGTTGAGTTCGTCCGGAGGCCGGTTGTCACCCAGCCAGTCGCGACCGTTGTCCGTGAACCACAACCGCCGCGTCCCGGGGTGCCAGTCGAAGCCGACCGTGTTGCGGACGCCCCGCGCGACGATCTCGTAGCTGCCGTCGCTGGCCATCCGCAGGATGGCGTTGTACGGGTCGGCTTCGTTGCAGATGTTGCACGGCGCACCCACCGGCACGTAGAGCCGCCCGTCGGGCCCGAAGCGGATGAACTTCCAGCCGTGGTGCGTGTCGGTCGGAAGCCGGTCGGTGACGACGAACGGTTGCGGAGGCGAGTCCAGCCGGTTCTCGATGCCGTCGTACCGGAGTATCCGGCTGATCTCGGCCACGTAGAGGCTTCCGTTTCGAAAGGCGACTCCGTTCGGCGAGTTCAGACCCGATGCGACGACGTACCTCTCATCCGCGACGCCGTCGCCGTCGGAATCGACCAGGGCATGGACCACGCCCGCCTGGCGGGTGCCGACGAACACCGTGCCGCCCGGGCTCTGCGCGAGCGACCGGGCGCCGGTGACACCCTCGGCGAAGAAGCCGACCGAGAACCCGTCCGGAAGCTCGATCTCGGACAACCTCGACACCTGGGCGCCGACCGGACCGCCCCCGACCATCGAGATCGCCAGCGCGACCTGGACGCCCAGCCGGAGGGCGGAGAACGAACGACCCACAACCAGTCAAGCTACCAGAGCATGACCGCGACACCGGCCGCGATCACCGCCACGCTCGACACCTTGCGCAGCGTCAGCGGCTCGGCGAAGAACAGACGGCCGAGGACCAGCGCCAGCGACGATCCGATGCCCCGCTTGACCGTCTCCACGAAGCCCACCCAGGCGTGTTGCAGGGACAGCAACTGGAGCGCCTGGGCCGCCGCTCCGATCACGACGGCGGAGAGCAGGAACACCCAGGTCCTCGCTCCGACGCCCGTGCGAGCCGCCCGTCCGCGACCGGGGGCGTTCCGGAAGCCCCGCACCGCGACCACCGCGACGCAGAGGCCGACCCCCAGGTGCATGACCAGACCGTGGAAGGCCGCGTTCGAGGCCTCGGTCGCCAGCTTGTCGAGCGGTAGCGCGGTCGCCCAGAGGAAGGCGACCAGAATCATCCACCAGGCGCCCGCACCCAACGTCCACGGGCGGCCCCGGCCGCCGGAGCGCTCACCCAGTTGCAGCGCGAGGGCGCCGCAGACGACCATCGCGATACCAAGCCACTCCCGACCGCCGGGTAGCTCGCCGAGCAGCGGAATCCCGAGCAGAGCGGTGAACACCGGCGTCAGCGAAAGCAGTGGGATCACGGCGCTCAGACCCGCCGATCGGACCGACCGCAGAAAGCCGTAGTTCGCGCCCAGGTTGCAGGCAACGGACAGCAGCCCCGGCCAGACGTACCCCGAACTCACGCCTGGCGGCGGTTGAACAGCCACCCACACGCCATACAGGGGCACCGCCCCCAGCGCCAGCACCATGACCAGGAAGGCGTCGCTAAGCCGTCCCGTGAGCTTCTTGCGGAGCAGGTCGAACAGCGAGAAGCAGAGCGTCGCGCCGACGACCAAGCCGATGCCGAGCGCCGAAACCATGCACGGCATTCAACCACGGCGCGGCGTACCCTCTTCCACCGTTCGCTCTCCCCCGCCCGGTCCGCAGGCCCGAGACACCGCGCTTCAGGTGTACAATCCCGCCGCTCGTGACCGCGCCCGAATCACCTCCCGTCGATGCCCGGTCGGGAACTGCCGCCTCCGGCGGGCTGCTGGCCGGTCGCCGCGGACTGATCGTCGGCACGGCGAACAAGCGCTCGCTGGCCTGGGGCATCGCGCGGCGCGCCCACACGGAAGGCGCGGAACTCGCTTTCACGTTCCAGGGCGACGCCCTGGAACGTCGGGTCCGGCCGCTGGCCGAGAGCATCGGCTCGACCTTCGTCGAACCGCTCGACGTGACGGACGACGGCCAGATCGACAACGTGTTCGCCATCCTGAAGGAGCGCTGGGGTCGCCTTGATTTCCTCGTCCACTCCGTGGCCTTCGCGAACCGGGAGGACCTGCTGGGCCGAACGGTCGACACCTCGCGGGCCGGATTCGCCACCGCCCTCGACATCAGTTGCTACTCCCTGATCGCCCTCGCCCGGGCCGCCGAACCGCTGATGAACGGCGGCGGCAGCATGATCGCGATGACCTACTACGGCGCGACCAAGGCGACCCCCAACTACAACGTGATGGGCATCGCCAAGGCAGCGCTCGAGGCCTCGGTCCGCTACCTGGCCGTCGACCTGGGGCCGAAGAACATCCGCGTTCACGGGATTTCCGCCGGCCCGGTGAGGACCCTGGCCGCCTCGGGAGTGTCCGGCATGCGAGGCATGCTGAAGGTCATGCCGGAACGGGCGCCGCTCGGCCGCAACATCACGGTGGACGACGTGGGCGCCACGGCCGCCTACCTGCTCTCCGATCTGAGCGCGGGAACCACCGGCGGCATCCACTTCGTCGACGCCGGCTTCAACATCACCGCGATGCGGCATCCGGACCGGGACAAAAAGAGCGGCTAGATCATCCGGCCGGGGCCGCAATCTGCCGCGGCGCCCGAAACCCTGCCTCCCCGCATGCGTAAACCGGAGCAGAGGCGGAGCGGCGCTCCTCTTCGTGTGACGTCAACTGACTACCTCCCCAGTGGACAGCAGCACGCCGCTCCGCCTCTCTTGAGCACCGACAGCGCGCCGGCCCGAAACTTGCAGCCTCGCTTCTCCGCCCCTCATAGGAGAAACGATGACCAAGACACGCCGTCACCTGCTCAGGACACTGCCCGTCGCCGCCGCACTGGTCGCCCTGCTGACTGCGACCGGCTCCCCTGCCTCGGCGCAGAAGCCCCGCTTCGAGATCACGCCCTACTACGGCTACAGCTTTCTCGGCGGCTTCGAGATCGATGACTTCGAGTTCGGGCGTCTCGACCTGGAGCTCGACGACACGAGTTTGCGGGGTTTGATCGTCGGCATTCCCGTGCGCCGGAATCTCCACCTCGAGCTTCTCGTCAACGAACAGGAGACGAGATTCGGGCTCGACGAGGGCCCTTTCCTGGGCACCGCGGACCTGGGCCCGATGGACATCTCCTACTACCACGCCGGGGTCACATGGACGGCCCCGCTCGGCCAGGTGCGTCCCTTCGCGTCGTTCAGCGCGGGAGTCACCAGGCTGGCGCCGGACAGCGACTTCCTTCCCGAGACCGAGAGCCGCTTCTCCGTCGGACTCGGAGGCGGCACGAAGATCTTCCTGACCGATCACATCGGCCTGCGGCTCGACGCAAGGCTGCTGGTCACCAGCACTGGGGACGATGACCTGTGCTGCTACGACTGTTGCTACGGAGGCGAACGCGACGACCTCGTCCAGGCCATCGTGAGCGCGGGGTTCATCTTCGCCTTCTAGGGGCTACTAGGAGTTCCCCCAGCGGTGGTCCGCTGCGCTGACACGCCAGAATCCACCCGTGAAAGGTACAGGTGCGCCGGCGCTCCCGCCGGCTGCCGCCGCAGGCGGCCAGGCAAGCGCGCCGGCCGCAAGGCCGGCGTCCGCTTGGGCGGCCAGTTCCAGGAAAGCCTGCGCCAGGCGGCTCATGCACTCCTGAAGTCGCTACTCGATCGCGAAGACCACTTCTACCTGAGCGCTCACCTCGAAGTCGCCGGCGAAGAACTCAGTGGCAGCGCCCGCGCTCTCGGCCATCATCCGCCTCTGTAGGCCGACTCCCTCCCCGACCGGGCAGGGAACGCCAACCTGATCGGACACGGAGAGAATCGCGCCGCGGCCGAGACCCAGTTCCGCCGCGTAGAAGTCGGCCTTCTCGGTAGCGTCCTGCACAGCAAGCCGCCGCGCTTCGCGTTCGAGCGATGCGGTATCCGCCACGCGGAAACCGACGTGCTGGACGCGGGTGGACGCTCCGCCGGCGGCAATCGCGCGGTCGATGACGGTGCCCGCGGCCGCGATGTCACGGACAGTCACCGTGAGAATGTCAGACACTTCATGGCCCATGAACCGCGCTTCGGCCCCCAGGTACTGGTAGCGCGGCTGGATCGAGAAGGACGAGGTTCGAACATCGTCTTCCTCGACGTCCGCGCCTCGAACGGCCGAGACGACAGCGGAGAGAGCGCTGGCAGCGGCGTCCCGGGCCTCGCTGACCGTGGACCGGGTCGCCACGACGCCAAGAGAAAGAACGGCAATGTCCGGCTCTCCCGAGACAGTCGCAAAGCCCGACGCGCGGATCTCGCCCAGGCGTGGCGTCGCGGAGTCGGAGCAAGCCGCCAAGAGAATGACCGGCGTGAAGGCCAAGCCGACCAGATACCTGATCCGACGGACCCTGGCTTCAGGTTCCTTCATTCCGCGCCTCCTTGCGTCTTTTCGTTCCCCGCTCCAAGTCATCCATAGGACGCACGAGGGCGGTCAATCCTTGGTTCTCTTGCCACTCACGCTCACTATGTAGCAGCAGCCTCCGTCACTAGGTCCGCTGACGCGCGGCGGGCCGCAGCCGCGAGCAACGCGCCGCCGACGAAGATGGCCTCCTCCGCGGGCGCGAAGTACGGCGTGTGGGCGCCAACGACCGGGTTGCCGGGAAGCCGCGCGCCGACGCGGATGAAGCAGCCGGGAATGCGCTCCTGGTAGAAGGCGAAGTCCTCGCCCCCCATGTTGGCGACCGGCAGTGGCTTCACGGCATCGGCGCCAATCACCGACGACGCTGCCGCCCGCGCCCAACTCGTCGCGCGCTCGTCGTTCAGCACCGCCGGCGTTCCCTGGAGCATCCGCACCCGGGCCTCAAGCCGACAGGCGGTGGCGACCGACTCGGCAACGTGCCTGACCTCGTCCGCGAGTAGTCGGCGCACGCCGGGATCGAGTGAGCGGAGGGTCCCCTTGAGCACCGCACGGTCGGGGATCACGTTGTGGGCCGTGCCAGCTTCGATCACACCCACCGTGACGACCGCCGGCTGGTCCGGCGGCACCCGCCGGGTCACGACCGTCTGCAGGGCCGAAACGACCTGCGCCGCGCCGACGATCGGATCCAGACCCAGGTGGGGTCTCGCACCGTGAGCGCCCTGCCCCAGAAGCTCGACCTCGAACCGGTCCGCCGCGGCGCCCACGGCGCCCTCCTGGACCATCGCCTGGCCGACCTCGAAGGTCAGGTCGACGTGCGCTCCGAAGATCGCCGAGACGTCGTCCAGGACACCCGTCGCCAGCACGGCGGCTGCGCCCTCCCCGGTCTCCTCCGCCGGCTGGAGCACGAGCAGCACATCGCCGGTCGCCGGCTCCGCCTTGAGCAGGCGGGCCGCGGCGACCGTCCACGAAGCGTGGACATCGTGCCCGCAGGCGTGCATCACGCCGTCGTTGCGGGAGGCGAAGGCCAGGCCCGTGTCTTCAAGGATCGGCAGGGCATCGATGTCCCCGCGCACCGCGACAGCCGGCCCGCCTGACTCACGACCGGGAATCCGGCCGACGACGCCCGTGCCGGCAACCCGCGTCACGTCGCGCACGCCGAGCCCGACCAGCGTCTCCTCCAGGCGCGCGGCGGTCCGCTCCTCCTGGAGCGAAAGCTC
>Ga0209754_1002296_pt1 | contig 15700 bp, 15 predicted proteins | sample MesohylBB_FD_187295 | JGI IMG/M metagenome (GOLD analysis project Ga0209754, IMG submission 187295) | Host-associated microbial community of the marine sponge Aplysina aerophoba from Gulf of Piran - sponge mesohyl, lysed by bead beating... | ecosystem: Host-associated > Porifera > Sponge >... | reverse complement strand
TGCCCTTGCCGGAAGCCGATATGGCGGTGCAGGAAGGTCGCGAAATTGCCGGCGTCGGAGGTGACCGTGGCGTCGGGGGCGAGATGCTTGCCGATCTCCGCGACGACGGCCGAGAAGTTCACGCCGTCCTCGCGCGGCTCCCAGGGCTTTTCCAGCAGGCGGCGATGGGTGCTGTGCAGCCCCTCGACCCAGCCGCGCCGACGCTCGCCGTCGGCGGGTGCGGGGCGCGCGAGCAGCGCCTTCACCACCTCATGCGGGCTCGCGGCGATGCCGAGCGTCGGGCGCCAGACGCGGCCGATCTCGTTCGGGTCCGGCCAGATGTGGACCAGCGGCAATTGCGGCTCCGGCGCGGTCGGGAAGGTGTAGGACTGGCTGACACTGTCGGTCAGCCGCTCGCCGAGCGCGATCATCAGGTCCGAGCGCTTCATCTCGTCGAGCAGCTCGTTCGGCACCCGGATGCCCATATAGCCGCCATGGTTCGGGTGGTCGTAGTCGAAGAGCTGCGGCCGGCGGTGGGTCGGCACGACCGGCAGCACCCAGGTCTCGGCGAGGCGGACAAGGTCGCCGAACAGTGCCGGGTCGCGCACCGCGTCCGCCATCGCGCCGCCGCCGGCCAGCAGCAGCGGGCGCTCGGCCGCTTCGATCATGGCGATCAGCCGGTCGATATCCTCGGGCCGGGCGGCGGGTATCGGCCGCGGCCGCGGCGGGGCGAGCGCCGTGTCCGTCTCCTCGTCGAAAATGTCCTCCGGAAGGATGACCGCCACCGGCCCCGGCGTTCCGGACTCGGCGAGATGGAAGGCGCGCGCCATCGCCTCCGAGGCCTGTTCCGGCTCGTTGACCTCGATCACGTCCTTGGAGATGTCAGAGAGCAGGCGGGAATAGTTCTGCTCCTGGAGGGCGAGGCGGCCCATGTCGCGCCGCTCGACCTGCCCGATAAGCATCACCAGCGGCGTCGCGTCGTGCCAGGCGGAGTGCATGGCGACCAGCCCGTTGGCGAGGCCGGGACCGCGGGAGACCATGGCCACGCCCGCGCGGTCGCGCATCCGCCCGTCGGCGGCGGCCATGAAGCCTGCGCCCGCCTCGTGCCGGCAGACCGCGACCTGGATCGAGTTGCGCTCGACCATGGTGCTGGTCAGGCCGATATAGCTCTCGCCGGGCACGCAATAGACGCGGTCCACATCGTGCGCCTCCAGGCTCTCCACCAGCAGGCGGGCGACGGTTCTGTTCTCCGGCATGGCCTCTCGGGTCCCCTTCTCCGAATTTCGCGCGCGACCCTAGCCGCCTTCGCCCGGCCTGCAAATGCGGCGGATTGCGAGGCGCCATGCCGAGGAGCGGCGTTTCAGGCTTCGGTGTCTTCCTGCCTTGCTTCAACCGACGCGCGCACCTGCTTCATCGGGAGGAACATGCGCGCCGGGTTGCTCGGGAAGGCCGCGAAGCCGAACCCTTCGTACCACGCCTTGCGCCGCACGAACGCGTCGTCGCCGCCGTCCGCGATGACATCGAGCAGGACTGCATGGCAGCCGGCCAGATCGGAAACCGCGCATGCCTTCTCGAAGACATGGTGCATGAGAATGCCCCCGAGCCCCCTGCCCTGCGCCGTCTTGTCCACTGCGACCTGTCCCAGGAACAACACCGGGATTTCCCCGTGGTCCGGCGCTTCGCGCGGCCGGCGCCTCATCTCGTCCGCGTTCATCATGCCGAGATTGATTGCATGGTAGCCGAGGATGTGTGCGCTTCCTTCCTCGACGACGACATAGACACGGGTCATGTCGCCCTTCTGCTGTTTCCTTGCAGTGAACCTCAGATAATTGTTCAAGCGACCGGCGCCGCAGTCAAAAGCGGCGCGGTCATGCCGCGCCGCATCGAAGAGTTCTATCCGGAGCGCCGGTAGGTCAGTCGGCACGGGCCACGCGCGAACGGTAATTCCGGGCCGCCTCCAATGCGCGCGGGGTGGGAGTGGGCGGCGCGTCGAGCGCGGCGGCGAACGCCTCGGCATCCTCTGGCGTCAGGACATGCCGGGACTGCAGATCGAGCACCCGCACGGCCTCGCGCTCGATTGCGGCGCGCAGGAACGCCGACTTGTCCACGGCCAGCGCGAGCGCGGCCCGCTCGATCAGGTCCGCCAGCCGGTCGTCGTGACGCAGCTGGGTCGTTTTGCTCCGTTTCGCTGAAGTCCGCGACCCGGCATCGAAGTCCAGCATGGCAAGTTCCTTTCCGATGAGGGATTTGTAATGCTGTTCGCACTACATATCAAGCGTCGGACCCGGACCCTGCATTTCCTTGCCGCCCCAAAGCCGGGCCGTTACGGTCTGCGCCGTCGCAGAGGAGCGGGGTGCAGTGGGCGAGTTCACGATCAGGGGCAAGGTGGCGGTCGCCGGCGTCGGCGAGACGACCTACTGGAAACACAGCCAGAGTCCTCACGCGGAGTTCAAGCTTGCATTGATGGCGATCCTGGCGGCAGCCGAGGACGCGGGTATCGACCCGACGGAGATCGACGGCTTCGCCTCCTATTCGAACGACCGCAACGACCCCTCGCGCATCGCCGCCGCGCTCGGCTGCCGGGACCTCGCCTTCTCCAACATGCAGTGGGGCGGGGGCGGGGGCGGCGGGTCGGCGGCCATCGCCAATGCGGCCGCGGCCATCGCCTGCGGCTATGCGCGCTGCGTCGTCGTCTTCCGCGCGCTCGCCCAGGGGCAATTCCAGAGGTTCGGCCAGGCGGCGGCGGGCGGCGCGGCGGCGGGCCACGACGCTTTCACGGTGCCCTACGGCGTCATGTCGCCCGCCCAGAAATACGCCATGCGCTACCAGCGCTTCGCCCATGAGCACGGCATCGAGAGGTCCGCGCTCAGGGCGATCTCCATGGCGTCCTACCACCATGCGCAGCAGAACCCGCGCGCGGTGATGTACGGCCGGCCGCTGACTGAGGAAGATTATGACGCCTCGCGCTGGATCGCCGAGCCGTTCCGGCTGTTCGACTGTTGCCAGGAGAATGACGGCGCAGCGGCCATCCTTCTGGTGTCCGCAGAGTATGCGCGCGACCTGCCTCACAAGCCCTGCTACCTGCTGGGCGCGGCCGCCGGCTCCGAATACCGCAACGGCGCGCCGGTCCACAATGCGCCGCTCTACGGCACGTCCAGCTTCACCACCGTCGCCCCGCGCGCCTTCGGCATGGCGGGGATTTCGTCGGCGGATGTCGATGTGGCGCAGTCCTACGAAAACTTCACCGGCGGGGTGCTGATGAGCCTGGTCGAGCACGGCTTCTTCGCGCCCGAGGAGGCCAACGACTTCCTTACCCTCGACAATCTCCGCGCGGATGGCGGCCGTCTGCCGCTCAACACCAGCGGCGGCAACCTGGCGGAGTGCTACATGCACGGGCTGGAGCTGAATATCGAGGCCGTGCGCCAGATCCGCGGCCTCTCGCCGAACCAGGTCGAGGGGGCCGAGATTTCCGTCGTCGGGTCCGGGCCGATGGTGACGCCGGTGAGCAGCTCCGTGTTCGGAGCGGAGGCGGCGTTGTGAGCTACCTGCCGGAAGGGATGCCGCGCCCCGTCGCGGACGAGTTGACCGAACCCTTCTGGGCTGCGGCGCGCGAGGAGCGGCTCATGGTGCAGCGCTGCCGGGCCTGCGGCGCCTGGCAGTGGGGCCCGGAATGGTGCTGCCACGCCTGCCGGTCGTTCGATGTCGGCTGGGCGGAGGCCGGCCGTCGGGGCCGCATCTACTCATGGGAGCGCAACTACCACCCGGTCCATCCCTCGCTGCGCGGCCGGGACCCCTATATCGTCGTGCTGGTGGAGCTGCCGGAGGCCGGCAATGTGCGCATGGTCGGCAACCTGCTGGGCGATCCCATGCAGGAAGTCCGCATCGGCGCCGAGGTCGAGGCCGTCTTCGAACACCGCGACGAGGCGGAGCCGCCCTATACGCTGGTCCAGTGGCGTTACGTTTGAGGAAGAAGCCTTGCGGTCGCAGGACCGCCCGCGACATCGGTAGGAGGGTGCGATGAAGACGACAGTCTCCGCTTTTCTGTCAGCAGTGTTCCTTGTCGCTGCAGCCGGCTTCGCTCAGGGACAATCGAGCGGCAATCCTGATAGGCGCGGTCCGGTCGGTCCCGGACTTCATGCGCGTCTGTTCGATGCCCATTTGCAGCCGTTGCTCGACGTCTGCGACGGCCGTGATCGGCCAGTTGCATGCATCAACGGGTTCTGGGATGTCGCAGACGTCTCCGGAGACGGGGAGTTGAGCGTCGCGGAGATCACAAGGATTTTTCGCATCATATCCGGAAAGGCCGCTCATCAAGCCTATACCGAGAACTATCGGGAATTTCAGACCGCCGGGCCGCAGGGAAGCCGCCCTGAACCTAATGAGGCGGTCGTCGTGGTCGGGACTGCGACGGTCGGCCCGGTGGTGTCGCATGCGGTGATCGCGAACTTCGACTACGACGACAATGGGCGGCTCTCCAAGGCGGAAGCCCTGAACGACGTGGCTGCCGACATCGTTCTGTCTTCGGTTGAAGAATTGCCGCCGGAACTCCGGTCTCATGCTTCGAAAGCGGTCGGATTCCTGATGCAATTCCTCATGAAGTGGTAGCGTCGGCGGCACGTCGCCGCCGAAATACCTGTCCTTGTCCGGTCAAGCGGAGTCGCTGGCTTCCGTTTCCTCGCCGTTCGCCGGCGCAACTTCCTCTCCCACTGCCGGCGCCTTCGCCACTCCGACCATCGCCGGCCTCAGCAGGCGGTCGTGGAGGAGGTAGCCTTCCTGGACGACCTGCACGACCGTGCCGGCCTCGGCGTCGGCGGTCTCGACCTCGAACATTGCCTGGTGGCGATTGTGGTCGAAGCGTTCTCCCTCGGCCTCGATACGCGCGATATTGTGGCGGGCGAAGGCGGTGCCGAGTTCGCGCTCCACCATCTCGACCCCTTCCAGCAACCCGTCCGCCGCGCCGGTGGCGAGCGCGCGGCGCAAATTGTCCGCGACGCCCAGCAGGTCGCGAGCCAGCGCAGTGGCGCCGTAACGCGACGCTTCCCGGCGCTCGCGCTCGCTGCGCCGGCGCATGTTCTCCACCTCGGCGAGCGCGCGCAGCCGCTCGTCCCTGAGCGTCTGCGCCTCCACCTCCAGTTCGGCGATGCGCGCCGCCTGCTCGGCAAGCGGATCGACCTCTTCCGGACCGGCGGCCTCGGCCCCGGCTTCCTCCTCGGGCGCGCCGTCGCCGGAGGCGGCCACCGCCTCCGCTTCCGGCGGCTCCGCTTCCATTTCGGGTTTCGGTTCCCCGTCCACCATTCCTCTCACCCCCGTTCCGGAGCCAGCATTCGTTCAATCACCCGTGCGGTATAGTCCACCATCGGCACGATGCGGGCATAATTCAGCCGGGTCGGCCCCAGCACGCCGATGGCGCCGACGACGCGCTCCTGCCCGTCGCGGTAGGGGCTGACCACCATGGACATGCCCGTCTGGCTGAAGACCGTGTTTTCCGCCCCTATGAAGATCTGCACCCCCTCGCCTGACTGGGCCGCCTCCACCAGGCGCAGGATGTTCTCGCGCGTCTCCAGTGCGTCGAACAGGCCGCGCAGCCGTTCCAGGTCCTCGACCGCCTGCACATCGTCCAGGAGCCGCGCGCGCCCCGTGACGATCAGCCGCCCGCCGTCATGGCTGCGTTCCCCCGCCCATACCGCGAGCCCGGCCTCGACCACGCTCTGCGCCAGCGTGTCGATCTCGGCGCGGCGACTCTCCAACTCAGTGCGGATCTCCACCAGCGCCTCGTCCAGCGAGCGCCCGGAAAGCCGGGACTGGAGATAGTTGGAGGCGCGTTGCAGCGCATCGGCCGGCAGACCCGCCGGCAGCGCCACCATCCGGTTCTCGACCTGGCCGGATTCGTCCACCATCACGGCGAGCGCGCGCGCTTCGCCCAGATTCACGAACTCGATATGGTTCAGCCGCTGCGCCCGCTTCGGGGCCACCACCAGGCCCGCATGGTGCGTCAGACCCGCCAGCAGCCGGCTCGCCCGCTCCAGGCTCTGCTCCAGGGTGATGCCCGTGCCGGCGCAAAGCGCCTCGATATCCGCGCATTCGCTGTCGGTCAGCCCGCCGGTCTGCATGATGCCGTCCACGAATAGCCGGAGTCCCCCGTCCGTCGGCAGCCGTCCGGCCGAGGTGTGCGGCGAGAACAGGAGCCCCAGCTCCTGGAGGTCCGCCATCACATTGCGGATCGTGGCGGGCGAGAGCGGCGTGTCGAGCTTGCGCGCGAGCGTGCGCGAGCCGACCGGCCCGCCCGTCTCCATCCAGGCGTCCACGATCAACCCGAAGACCTCGCGCGAGCGTTCGTCGAGATCGGCAAGTCCCGGCGAGCCGGCCATGACACAAAGACTCTTCCAAGCGGTGCCCGGACGATTTAGGAACCCGCCGGGCAGGCGTCAACCGGGCGCCCGGCCCCGGAAGCGAGTAGCGAGCCCATGACAGAGACCGTCCGACCCTCCGGACGCCGCCCCGACGAACTCCGCGCTGTCAAGCTGGAGCCGGGTTGGGCGCCTTATGCGGAAGGCTCCTGCCTTGCGAGCTTCGGTTCGACGCGCGTGCTCGCCGCGGCCTCGGTGGAAACCCGCGTTCCGCCCTGGCTGCGCGGGCGCGGGCGCGGCTGGATCACGGCCGAATACGGCATGCTGCCGCGCTCCACCCATGAGCGCACCGACCGCGAGGCGGCGCGCGGGCGCCAGAGCGGACGCACGCAGGAGATCCAGCGCCTGATCGGCCGGTCGCTGCGCGCGGTCGCGGATCTGGAAGCGCTCGGCGAGATCCAGATCCGCATCGATTGCGACGTGCTGCAGGCCGATGGCGGCACGCGCACCGCTGCCGTGACAGGCGGCTATGTGGCGCTGGCGCTCGCCTGCCGGCACCTGCAGCGCATCGGCGCGGTGAAGAAACCGGTGCTGGCGGATTCGGTCGCCGCCATTTCCTGCGGGCTCTGGCGCGGCCAACCGGTTCTCGATCTCGACTACGCCGAGGACAGCGCGGCGGACGCGGACGCGAATTTCGTGCTGACCGGCTCCGGCGCGCTGGTCGAAGTGCAGGCGACGGCGGAGAAGACGGCCTTTCCCCGCGCCCGGCTGGACGCCCTGCTCGATCTCGCCGAGGCCGGCTGCGCCCGGCTCGCGGAGGCGCAGCGCCGCGCTCTCGCCCCGTGACCCGGCGCCTGGGCGGCAAGCGGCTCGTCATCGCCAGCCACAATGCCGGCAAGGTTCGCGAGGTCGCCGAATTGCTGGCGCCATACGGCATCGAGGGCATGGCGGCAGCCTTGCTCGGCCTTCCGGAGCCGGAGGAAACGGGCGACACCTTCCTCGCCAATGCCGAACTCAAGGCGCATGCGGCCGCCCGCTCCGGTCTGCCGGCGCTGGCGGACGATTCCGGCCTTGCAGTCGCCGCGCTCGACGGCGCGCCCGGCATCTATTCCGCCCGCTGGGCCGGGCCCGACCGGGATTTCTCGCGCGCCATGGCGGCCGTGCAGGAGCGCCTCGGGGACCGGCCCCGCGCGGCCGCCTTCGTCGCGGCTCTGGCCCTCGCCTGGCCGGACGGGCATGTCGAGTCCTTCGAGGGCCGGGTAGGGGGCCGGCTGGTCTGGCCGCCGCGCGGGGAGCGGGGTTTCGGCTACGACCCGATCTTCGTGCCGGACGGCCATGACGAAACCTTCGGCGAGATGGCCCCCGAAGCGAAATCGCAGATCAGCCACCGGGCTCGCGCCTTTGCCAAGCTGGCCGCGGCCTGCTTCCCATGACGGACCGGGGCTTCGCCGTCTATGTGCATTGGCCGTTCTGCGAGTCCAAGTGCCCCTATTGCGACTTCAACAGCCATGTGCGCGAGCGTGTGGACCAGGCCGCCTGGCGCGCCGCCCTGCTGGGCTCGTTGGAAAGCTGGGCCGCCGAGACCCCGGGGCGCACGGTCGGGAGCGTCTTCTTCGGCGGCGGCACACCCTCGCTTATGGCGCCGGAAACCGCCGGCGCGGTGCTGGAGCGGGTGCGCGCGCTCTGGCCTGTCGCCGACGGTCTCGAAGTAACGCTCGAAGCCAATCCCGGCTCGGTCGAGGCCGGGCGCTTTCGCGACTTCGCCGCAGCCGGCATCAACCGGCTCTCACTGGGCGTGCAGTCGCTCCGGGACGAGGAGCTTTCCTTTCTCGGCCGCCGCCACGACGCCCGCGCCGCCCGTGCTGCCCTCGAACTCGCGCATGGCACTTTCCCGCGCGTTTCCTTCGACCTGATCTACGCGCTGCCCGGCCACTCGGCCGCCGAATGGACCGGTCGCCTCGACGAGGCGCTGGAACTCGCCGGCGAGCACCTTTCCCTCTACCAGCTCACCATCGAACCGGGCACGGCGTTTGCGCCGCGCGCCGCCAGGGGCGACTTCCGCATCCCCGATGAGGACGAGGCGGCGGCGCTCTACGAGACCACACAGGAGCGGATGGCGGCCGCAGGACTGCCGGCTTACGAAATCTCGAACCACGCACTGCCGGGCGCTGCCTGCCGGCACAATCTGGTCTATTGGCGGGGCGGGGAGTGGATCGGCGTCGGGCCGGGCGCGCACGGCCGCATCGACACGGCCGAGGGGCGTATCGCGACGGAGGAGCGGCGCGCTCCGGAACCCTGGCTGGCCGAAGCTGCCTGCGCGGGCCGCGCCGTCCGGGAGCGCCGCCGGCTCACGCCGCTCGAAGCGATGCAGGAGCGCATCCAGACGGGCCTCCGGCTTGCGGAAGGCATCCCGGCAGAAGGGGTGGAGCCCGCCATCGACATGCATCGGCTGGCGCATCTTCACGATGAAGGGCTGCTATGCGATCGGCCGGACCGCCTGCAGGCGACCGCTTCCGGGCGGCAGCGGCTGGACGCGGTGATCCGCTACCTGCTCATCTGAGATGCGTGTCGAGCATCCAGGCGGTCTTGTCGCGCCCGGTCAGGCAAAGCGCATCAGGAAGCGAACCAGACGGCGGGTGCGAGGGCCGAACAACGCATCGGTGTAGTAGCTGCCGGCGGCGCGTTTCGACACCTCGCCGAGCGTCGGATAAGGCGCGATCATGCCTGCCAGCGCTCCGATGCGGAGCTTCTGCGACACCGACAGCACCCAGGGCTGGATGAGTTCCCCCGCATGGGGGCCGACGATCGTGGCGCCCAGCACCCTCCCCCTCGGCCCGACCACCGCCTTGATGAATCCCTCGGTGTCGCGCTCCGCCCGGGCGCGGTCGTTTTCGGCGAATTCCTGGCGCAACACCCGCGCCCTGTTCCCGAACGCCGCTTTCGCCTCCGCCCCGGTCATGCCGACATGGGCGAGCTCGGGATCCGTATAGGTCACCCAGGGCGCGGCGGTCGTATCCGCCTTGGCGGGGATACGGAACAGCGCATTGCGGATCGCGATGCCCGCGTGGTAGCCCGCGACATGGGTGAAGCGCAGCCCGCCTGCGACATCGCCGACCGCGAGCACGCGCCTGTCCGACGAGCGCAGCCTCGCATCCACCGTCACCCCGTCCGGCGTCCACGCGATTCCGCCGGTGTCGAGGTCGAGGCCCGCGAGGTCGGGACGGCGCCCGGCCGCGACCAGGAGATGCGTACCATGCGCGGTCTCCCGGCGGCCATCCGCCTCGAAATGCAGGACGATGTTGCCGGGCCTGCCGGACGCCTCGGTCACCGCCGCATGCTCGCAGAGCCGCACGCCCTCCGCCACGAGGCGCGCGCGGATGAGCGCGGCGGCGTCGGCATCGTCGCGCGGCAGGATCGGCCCGCGCTGCACCACCGTCACCTCCGCGCCGAGCCGGCGGTGCGCCTGGGCAAGCTCGATGCCAACCGGACCGCCGCCGAGCACCAGCAGATGCGCCGGCGTTTCCTCCAGGTCGAAGACGGTCTCGTTGGTCAGGAACGGAAGCTCGTTCAAGCCGGGAATCGGAGGCACAACAGGGGTCGAACCGGTGGCGAGCACGGTCCAGCGGGCCTTTGCGCGAACGCCGCCGCCTTCGAGCAGCCGCCGGCCGACGAACCGGGCGGGCGCCTCGACCACGCGCACGCCCAGGCCCTCGAAGCGTTCGACGCTGTCATGCGGCGCGATGTCCGCGATGACGCCCTGCACATGGCGGCGGAGCGCGGCGGCATCGACTCTGGGTGCCTCCGGGGCAATGCCGAAGCGGCCCGCTTTGCGGAACGCCGAGGCGGCGTGGGCGGCGGCGATAGTGGCCTTGGACGGCACGCAGCCGTAGTTCAGGCAATCGCCGCCCATCCGGCCCTTCTCGAACAGCAGCACCGAGGCGCCCATCTGCGCGGCTCCGGCCGCCACGGAGAGCCCGCCCGAACCGCCGCCGACCACCGCGATATCCACATGGACCGTTTCCGTCATCCGTCTGCCTCTCCGCCGCCCGATATGCCGGACCGTTTCATGCTTGTGTTCCTTCTCGCAAGCCCGGATACTTTATGTAGGTACTCTATGCCTTTTCTTCGCCCCGGAGCCACGCCGGAGGGCGTTCCATGAACGCCTCGTCCCTTGAAGAAACGGTCCGCCATGCCGCCGAGTTGCTTGCTGCCGGGGACCATGAGCGTGCAGCGGCGCTCTATGAGCGGATGCTGGAAATGGAGGCCGGCCGCGCCGACGGCCATCTGGGCCTGGCACGGCTGCATTACGGACAGGGCCGCCAGGACGAGGCTGCCCGGCATTTGCGCTTGGCCGCGGACCTGCGGCCCTCCGATGCGGGGATTCTGGGCGAACTGGCACTGGTTCTGCGCCAGATCGGCCTGACCGGCGAGGCATCGGTTTCGGCCGCGCGCGCCGCCCAGCTGGCGCCGGGCGATATCGACATTCACTGGTTGAACGGCACCCTGCTGCTTCTGAACGGCCGCTATGCGGAAGGCTGGGCCGCCTGGGGGCGCGCGCGGGCGCTGGAAGACACTGCCGGCGATACCAGCCGCTACCGGCCGCCGCGTTGGGAGGGACGGCGCCTCGACGGCGAAACCCTGCTGGTGGACGCCGGCGAGAACGACATTGATGCCGTACAGTTCTCCCGCTACCTGCCGGCGCTGCGCGCGCGCGGCGCCGTGCCGGCCATTGCCTGCAGCGAGGCGGCCGCCGGACTGCTGTCGGAGTTGCCCGGCCTGCTCTGGCTCGCTGCACCGGGCGAGAACCGCCCGCCCTACGACCTCACGGTCGGTTTCGACGACCTGCCGCGCGTGTTCGAGACGACGCCGGCGACGGTGCCGCCGCCCGCCGGCCTGCGCGTGAATCCCAGGCAGCGGCGCTACTGGCAGGAGGCGCTGGCCGGAGCGCCCTCGCCGCGCATCGCGGTCGCCTGGAGCGGCGTCGAGCCCTGGCCGGAAGGGCTTCGCGATCTCGCCGGCGCCCACTTCTACACTTTCCTCGAGCCGGTGCCGGGCATGGAGCCGCTGGCCGATGCGCCGTTCGCGCTGGATGCTGCCGCCGCGTTGCTCGAGGAGTTCGAGATGGTGGTGAGCGACGACAATCCGATCGGCCATCTCGCGGGCACGCTCGGCCGGCCCTGCTGGATGATGCTCGGTATCGCTCCCGACTGGCGCTGGCTCCAAGCCCGGCGCGACACGCCGTGGTATCCCTCCATGCGCCTCGTGCGGCAGGAGCGCGCCGGAGACTGGAGCGTGCCGCTCGCCATCGTCCGGCGCGAGATCGAGCGCGGCCTTGCCCGGAACGCGGACCGGCTTGCCGCTGCCGAGGCCGCGCTTGCCGAGGGACAGGTGCGCCGCGCGGCGGCGCTGCTGGCCGCCGGCGGGCACCCCTGGCGCGGGGACGCGCGGATGCACCGCCTGCTGGGCGATCTGGCGCTCGCCCAGGACCGCCTTGACGACGCCGCCCGTGCGCTGCACCGCGCCGTGGCCGCAGCGCCCGGCGACGCCGGGGTCCACAGCGCCTTCGCCGGGGTACTGGCGCGGATTGGTGCGCATCGGGACCGCGAGCGGATCGCGGCCCGCGCCGTGACCCTGGATCCGGCCTCCCCGGAGCCGCGCCTCCAGCACGCTGCCGCGTTGGAGGCGCTCGGCCGCGCCGACGAGGCGCTGGAGGTCTATACCGCCGCCCACGACCTCGCGCCCGACGATCGCGCCACGGCGGCCGCGCTTGCCTCCGCGCTGCTGAGCCGGGGCGATTTCGACGCGGGCCTGCCGCTGCTGCCCGCGGGGCCGCTGCCGCCGGCCGGGCTCCGGGCGGTCAGGGGCGCGGAGGTCATCATCGACGCGGTCGCCAACGATATCGAGGCGATCTGGCTGCTGCGCTATGCACCGCTGCTGGAGTCCGCCGGGCGCGTGCTGGCGGCGGTACGACCGGGGCTCCAGCGCTTGATTGCCGGCCTGGACGGCGTGGACGGCGTGCTCGTCGCCGGGCAGGCCCGGCCGCAAGGGGCCGTGACGCTGCCGGCCGCGGCCCTGCCCCGCCTGTTCGGCACGACGCTGGAGACGATCCCCGCCAACATCCCCTATATCCGGCCCAACGAGATGCTGGCGCGCCACTGGCGGTCCCGCTTCGCCCGCCCGGCCAGGCTGCGGGTCGGCGTCGCCTGGGGCGACCGCGCGCTTCTGGAGGCGATGGCGCCGCTGTTCGACACCGAGGGCGCGGCCTTCTTCAGCCTGGAGACCGAGGCCGGCTCGCGAACGCTGGCGGCGCTCCGCAGCCGTGCCGGCATCACCGACATCTCGACCCGGATCACCGATGCCGCGGAACTGGCGGCGGCGATCTCGTCCCTCGACATGGTCATCGGCCCGGACGGCCCGGCGGTGCATGTCGCCGGCGCGCTCGGCGTGCCCGCGGCCGTGCTGCTGACCCGCCCGGCGCACTGGCGCTGGCTCTCGGACCTCGACGACAGCCCTTGGTATCCGGCCTCGCGCCTGTTCCGCCAGGAGCGCCTGGACGACTGGGCCGCCCCCGTCGCGGAGCTCGCCACCGTGCTCAAGCAGGCCATTTTCGATGCCGACTGAGACGCGGCCCCTCGATTGCGGCGGCCGGTCCGGGCTATATTGCAGCGGGCCCGTAGTTCAGCGGTCAGAACCCGCCGCTCATAACGGCGTTGTCGCAGGTTCGAATCCTGCCGGGCCCACCAGCAGCCTCCCGCAAAGTCCCGCCGCGTGAGCGCCGTCCGCCTCTACCGGGCGCGGGCCGACGAAGCCACGCTTGCCTGGACCGTCGATGCCTGGCGCCGGCTCGGCCTCGGCCCCGGCACGGCGCTGTTCACCACCGCGGAGGGTGTCCGGGTCGCCTCCTTCGAGGGCGGCCCGCCGCTGGTCGAGGCCGCCTTCGACGCGCGCATGATTGCCGACGGGGCGGAGCTGCGCTGGCTCGCCGCCGGGCGGCGGGAGGGGCGGCGCACCGGCCCGGCCGTGCTGGTCGGCGAGGTCGAGACGCCGCTCATCGAGGGCTTCGAACGGCTGGAGCCGCACGATGCCCATCCGCGCGAGGTCGGCTACACGGTCCCGGCCATCCTCCACGGAGAGGGCGGCGCGGTCTCCGTCGCGCTCTGCCTCGTCGAATATGTCGATTCCGCCGACCCCGACCATCCCGGCCGCGTGGACGAGCGGCTGGCCGCCGCCCTCATCGGGGAAGAGGACGCGGTCAGTCCACCATGGTAAGGCCGCCGGAGACGCTCAGCACCTGGCCCGTCACATAGTCGCTGAGCGGCCCCGCGAAGAACAGAACCGCGTTGGCGAGGTCCTGCGGCGTGCCGACCCGGCGGAAGGGGATGGCGCGGATCAGCGCCTGCTGCATCCGCTCCGGCTGGCCGCGGAAGAGCGGCGTGTCGGTGGGGCCGGGGCAGACCACATTCACGTTGATGTTGTTCCGCGCCATCTCGCGGGCGAGCGACTTGGAAAAGGCGATGATCCCGCCCTTGGCGCCGGCATAGACGGTCTCGCCCATCGAGCCGACGCGGCCGGCATCGGAGGAGACGGAGACGATCTTGCCGCCGCCCGCCTCGATCATCGCCGGCAGCAGCGCGTGGCACATGCGCACCGCGCCCAGATAGTTGAGCTCGACGATACGCTCGATGAACTCGGGCGTGTTCTCGGTGAACGGCATGATCCGGTCCCAGCCCGCGACATTGGCCAGCACATCGACCGCGCCGAGCGAGGCGGCGGTCTCCAGGATGGCGGCCTTGTCGGTGACATCGAGCGCGCGCGCCTCCGCCGAGCCGCCGGCCTCGCGCGCCGCGGCCGCGGTCTCGGCCACGGCCGCCTCGTCGATATCGGTCGCGACCACATGCGCGCCCGCCCCGGCCAGCGTCTCCGCCACGGCCCGTCCGATGCCGGAGCCGGCTCCCGTCACGATCGCAGTCTTCCCGTCAAGGCGCATGGGGCCCGTTTCCTTTCGTTTCGCAGGCGGCAACGCATCGAGACATACAGCACTCGCCCCCGAAGAGGGAAGGGCGCGCGGGCGCACCTTCCCCGTCCGTTCCTGCCGGGGCTTTTTTCGGCCTCGCCCGCTCCCTGCAGGCATTCTTCCGCGCTTTCCCCCAGATCGAGCCCCGACACAAATCGTTACAATTCCTCACCATGCAGAAACCGTCCATTGATTGCCCGGCGGCCGCGCTTTGCGGATGATGGCTGTGACGGGCTGGCGCATGGAGTCCGGCTTGCCGGAGCACCGTTCGCCCGGGCCCGACAACGGAAGCGGAGGACGGCAAGGATGCGAATTCGGAAACTGCGCTTCGCCGGCGGGATCGCGTTGACGGCTGTCATGGCGCTCGCCTCGACGCTCGCGGCAGGCCCCGTCCGGGCAGACGACGGCGCGATCTGGGGCGGCATTGCCGGCGGGCTGATCGGCTCGACGATCGGCAAGGGGAACGGGCGGCTGGTCGCAATCGGCGCCGGCACGCTGCTGGGCACCCTCTACGGGCAGCATATCGACGCGCAGCACCGCCAACCGCCGGGGCATGTCCGCCCGCCGCCGCGCCGGCACGGGCACTGGCGCGGACACCGGGTCCACCGGCATCCCCCGCCATATGTCCACCATGTCCCGAGACACCGGCACGGGCATGGCCACGGATGGAAGCGGCCCCATGTCCACGCCCCGGCCTTCGTCCATCGCCACGGCTGGGGACCGCCCCATGCCCATATCCCGGACCGGCCGCCCCGCCACGACTGGAAGCCGCCGCGACGCCACGCCCCGGCCGGCCTGCATCCGGGCCGCGCCGGCCCCCGGCACGGCCACCGCCAGCGCTACGCCTACCGCGACTGCCGCATCCTCCAGCACGGCGCCCCACCGGTCGTCGCCTGCCGGACGGCAAGCGGGCTTTGGCGTATCCGGAACTGACAGGGCCTCCTCGAAAAGGGCGAATGGGCAGCGTCGTCCGGGCCGGATAATGGCGCGCCGCGGGCTGCCTCATGCGCCGGGAAGACGCCGCCCTTACCCGGCTCCCGGTCCATCGCATTTCTCTCTGTGTCACGGTCCCCGGCGGGCCGGAACCTATAGCCGCCCAAGAAAAACGGTATTGGCGCGTTTTCGGTGCCGCCTCCAGATTCCACTTGTCCGGTTCGGCGCTGCGCCACGCCGGACGAGAGGTTCCGATGAAGACGGCGCGAAGCCGGGGAGCAGACAAATGAGTATTCGCAAATGGACAGGCGTCGAGTGGCCATGCGTCCGGAGCGGCGGAAACGGGCAGGGACGCCGGGTCCTCGCCACGGCAGGGCTGGCGCTGACCATCGCGGCGGTCGCGATGATCGTGGTCACCGGCAGCCCG
>Ga0209754_1002285_pt1 | contig 15781 bp, 15 predicted proteins | sample MesohylBB_FD_187295 | JGI IMG/M metagenome (GOLD analysis project Ga0209754, IMG submission 187295) | Host-associated microbial community of the marine sponge Aplysina aerophoba from Gulf of Piran - sponge mesohyl, lysed by bead beating... | ecosystem: Host-associated > Porifera > Sponge >... | reverse complement strand
CGGCGTGCGCTTCGCCGGCGCCGGCGAGGCCGCCCCCGCCCCCGGCGTCCTCGAAGCCATCCGCGATGCGGACCGGCTCATCATCGCCCCCAGCAACCCCTTCGTCAGCATCGGCCCCATCCTCGCCGTCCCCGGCGTGCGCGAGGCCGTGACGGAGAGCCGCGCACGCCGCATCGCCATCAGCCCCATCGTCGGCGGCCAGGCGATCAAGGGCCCGGCGGCGAAGATGCTAGCCAGCCTCGGCCACGAAGTCTCCGCTGTCGGCGTCGCCGCCATCTACCGCGACTCCATCGACGTCATGGTCATCGACGAAGAGGATCGCGCCCTCGCCCCGGAAATCGAGGCCCTCGGCCTCGACTGCGCCGTCACCAACACCATGATGACTACCCCGGAACGCAAGGCCGCCCTCGCCTCATTCCTGACGGACCTCTAGATCCCTTGCCCTCACCGGGCAGCTCTCCAGTTCCGAATCAATACAACGGCGAAACTAGCTGCAACTAAGGCGCCGAGGATGGCCGCGATGCCCCAGGTCGAGAGGGGAAGGGTGGTCGGCTGCCCGAAGTTCGGCTGGGGTGGGAACCCTGTGCCCAACTCCCTGATGTCCTCCTCGGTGGCCAACAACACCGAGCAGTTCGCGACGCCGAACTCCTGCTCGTCGTGCGCGAGTAGGAAGATGTACTCCTGGCCCTCGATCAGTGTTACGTCGCACTCGGAGTGGTTCACGGTGTAGACGGCGTACCGCGTGACGTACGGCTTACCCGTGAAGACGCGTAGCACTTCTATCTCGACGGTCCACGCCTGGCCGCCGCGGGGATACGACGTGCTGTCGAGCACGCGCCCCACCCGTCCGTGAAGCACGGCTTCCACATCCTCCATGCCGCCACAGAAGCAGGCGCTCGCCTCCTTGGGCTGCAGAGCGGCGGGGAGCACGAGGGCGAGAACAAGGATCACCAATAGCACCGCGCGCATGGCCACAGGCTACGCCTCTGGCAAGTGGGTTTCCTGAACACAAACAGCCTAGAAGATTGGGTTGACGATGATCGCCTGCTCGCGCTCTGGACCCACCGAGATCAGGTCCACCGGTACCCCCAGCAGCGACTCCACCCGCCGGATGTACACCTGCGCCTCCGCCGGCAGGTCGTCGAAGTTTCGCACGCCCGAGGTCGGCTCGCTCCAGCCGGGAAGCTCCTCGTACACCGGCTTCGCCCGGCGCAACGCCGAAGGGCTCGCTGGCATCGTCTTCACCATCTCGCCGTCGATCTCGTAGGCCGTGCACAGCTTCAGCGCCGGCAGCCCGTCGAGTACGTCGAGGCGCGTCAGCGCCAGCGCCGAGAGCCCGTTGAACCCGACGGAGTAACGCGCCGCTACCGTATCGAGCCAGCCGATGCGTCGCGGACGGCCCGTCGTCGTGCCGTACTCGCCGCGGCCGAACTCCTTGCCGTGGTCCCGCAGCTTGTCCGCCATCTCCCCGAACAGCTCCGTCGGGAACGGCCCGTTGCCGACGCGCGTGCAGTAGCTCTTGAACACGCCGATCGCCCGCTGCACGTCCGTCGGCCCGATGCCCACGCCCAGGGTGGCCCCGCCCGCGGTGCTGCTCGGCACGCTCGACGTCACGTACTCGTACGTCCCGTGGTCGAGGTCCAGCAGCGAACCCTGTGCCCCTTCGAGCAACACGTACTCGCCCGAGTGCAGCGCCTCCACCACCAGCGCCTGCGTGTCCGCCACGAAGGGGCGCAGCCGCTGGCCGAATTCCTGGTACTGCTCGAAGCACTCGTCGAAATCGATCGGCTCGCCGCCGTAGACGCCCGTGATCACCGCGTTCTGGTAGTCCACCACCGCCCGCATCCGGGCCAGCAGGTCCTCCGGCTCCAGCAGGTCGACAATACGGATGCCGCGCCGCGCCACCTTGTCGGTGAAGCACGGCCCGATGCCCTTGCCGGTGGTCCCGATGGCGTCCGCGCCGCGCCGCTCCTCGTCCAGCCGGTCGATGAGCCGGTGCCACGGCATTACCACCTGGGCGCGCGCGCTCACTGCCAGCTTGCTCGTGTCGATGCCCCGCGACTCCAGCTGCGAGATCTCGCCCAGCAGCACCTCGGGGTCGATGGCCACGCCGTTCCCGATGACGCACGTCTTTTCCGTATAGAAGATGCCCGCGGGCACCAGGTGCAGCTTGAACTCCCCGAGTTCGTTCACGATCGTATGCCCGGCGTTGTTCCCCGCCGAGTACCGCGCGACGACACGCGCCTTTCGGGCCAGCAGGTCGACGATCCGGCCCTTGCCTTCGTCGCCCCACTGCCCACCAACAACCACAACAGCAGGCATGGTGGACTCGCTCCGGGCGCTCCCTGCTATCGGGGAGCTGGCCCGTTCAGAAAGTGTACAGCCTCTCGTCTCCCGCGCGAGTGGTGGGCCTCCTGTCGCAACTAGGCGACAACCGGCTTGCGCAACAGAACATCGGCGGGAATCCCCAGATGCTCGTGCAGGGCTTGGGCCATGGGCATTGTGAGTGCGCGTTTCTCGGCGAGAACCTCGGCTACCACATCGGGGCTGCCGATCCAGGGCACGAGGTCCTGCTCGCTCAACCCTTCTTGATCCATGCGAAACTGGATGGCCGCGGCGGGACTCGGGTACCCGAGAGGGTCCCGCTTCTCCTCGTAGTGCTCGACCAGGTCGGCAAGCACGTCCAGTTCCTCGCCCTCGACCGTCCCTGCGCCGGCTTCCATGAGTTCGTCGATGCGAGCGAGGGCTGCCTTGTAGTCAGCCTCTGTGCGGATGGGCTTCACACTTGCCATTCCTACACCTCCCGCACGTTTACGCGATCGTACTCGCTGTGCGTGCCCACGAACCGGACGTACACCACACGGTAGCGATAGTTGATCCTCACGACCAGCCGGTATTCGTTGCCCTTGATGTTGAAAACCACCCTGTTGTTGCCCACGAGGCTAGCCTTTGGGAACCTCGCCTTCACACTGGCCGGGTTGTCCCAGTCTCCTTGTCGGGCTTCCCGATACCAGGCGAGCAGCGGTCCCTCCGCATCCCGGTGATGCTCCCAGAACTCTCGCAGGGCCCTTCTTGAGATGACTCGCAAGACCTTTGTTCACCGAAACTGGATGCGCAGAGTATGGGCAGCGCCACATACCCCCGCAATCTTGACGCTCCACCGCTCGCATCCCCCGCCCCCAGCGCGGTAGAGTGCCGCCGTGGCTACCGTCGACATCCCAGCCCCCATGTCCGGTTCCGTGTTCGAGGTGCTGGTCAGCCCTGGTGCATCCGTGAGCGCGGGCCAGGAAGTCATCGTCCTGGAATCGATGAAGATGGAGATTCCCGTCGAGAGCCCCGAGGCTGGTACCGTCGCCGAGGTGCTCGTTGCTCCCGAGGAGACCGTCGAGGAAGGCCAGACGCTCGTGCGGGTCGAGTCCTAGCCCGCCTCCCCGGCCCCTCGCTCCTCCAGGAACCGCCCCCAGAGTTCGTCTCGTTTGCGCGATCCCCGCCGGTATCCCACCTGCCCGCAGATGAGCGGCCCGAAGAGCTGCGCCAGCAGGTACCCCCCGCCGATCAGCGCAAGGAAGGCGATCCCCAGCGCGATGCTCCGGCTGCCGACCAGGTCCGTCCCCCATACAACCAGCGCCACGAACACGCCCGCCGCGATCAGCAACCCGACCATCGCCCCCCCGTACACCCACCGCTCCTCCGTCCGCTTCTTCGCCCGGTAGACGATCAGCGCCTCCCGCGGCACCGACTCCACCGTCCCGCGCGCCGCCGTCTCCGTGCCGCAGTAGGGGCAGTGTTCGGTGTCGCTCGTCAGCCGTGCGAAGCAGAACCCGCAGAAGCGTCCCGAGTTCGGCACCTGCCGGTCCAGGATCTCGTCCATGCGGTCCTGCAGCCGCTGCACGTAGGGGTAGGGCGAGACGTACCCCGCGACCTCCTGCGTTTCCGCCACGCGCTCCCTCCGGGCGGTCAGTCCGCGTGAATCCGCACGGTCCCTTCGAGGCCGTCGACCGTGACCGTCGCCCCGTTGGGGATGCGCTCCGTGCCCGACTCCGTGCCGGTCACGCAGGGAATGCCGTACTCCCGCGCCTCGATGGCGGCGTGCGAGAGCACCCCGCCCTGGTTCGTGACGATGGCCGCCGCCGTCGTGAAGGCCGGCATCCAGGAAGGCGCCGTGAAGGGGCAGACCAGCACCTCGCCCGGCTGCAGCGCTTCCGCCTCCTCCAGACTGAACGCCACCCGCGCCCTGCCCGTGACCACGCCCCGGCTCGCCCCCTTCCCCTTCAGCAGGAGGGGGTCGCCCGTATCCTCCGCCGGTCCCCCGAACATGAGGGCAATCGGGTTCGGTGGAGCGCCCGCAGGCGGTCGTGGTGGCGGCGGCCCCAGCGTCATCGGCGGCGCCAGATCCGCCCATGAGGCGAGCTCCGCCTTCCGCGCCTCGATCGTCTCCAGCATCGCCCCCGAAGGGTTCGCTACGAGCTCGGCCAGCTCACCCAGCCGCATCTGGAACACGTCCTCGGGCGAGGCCAGCGCCCCCCGCTCCACCAGCTTCCGTCCCAGCGCGAGGCAGACCGGACGGAGCGCCCCCACGCAATTTTGCTGCCAGTGCGCGCGCCCCTCGATCACGAAGACGTAGTCGACCGCCCCCTCCACCAGCTCCTGGAACCGGGCACGGTCGCCCTCGTCCGTGAGGGCGGCCTCGCAGCGCGCGATCGTCGCGGTGCGTTCCGCCGCCGACCGCGCATGCGCCGCCACCGGCCCGCGCGAGGGGTCCGCCACATAGCCTGCCAGCAACCGGAGGGCCGCCCCCGGCGACTCGTGCCACGTCGGCGTGTGCAGCTCCCACCACGTCTGCGAGCCGTGGCCGTAGTCTTCCAGGTAGGCGTCGAACGCCTCCCCGAAGGCCTCCCCGCCCGCCGCCGCCCGCGCCGCTTCGAGGTCGCCCTCGCGCGCCGCCGCCAGCAGCGCCGGCGAAGCCTGCACCAGTGGCGCCAGCGCCTCCAGCTTCCTGCCGCGCGCCGCGGACTCGTTGTCCACGCCCTGCACAAGCGCCGCCACCAGCTGGTCGCGGTTGCCCACGTCTCCCAGCTTCTCCCCGCAGAAAACCATCAGGGCGCTCGCCGGTCCTGCCGCCACCATGAGCGGCTGCATCGTGTACGCGAAGCCCCGCCCTGCCTCGGCGAAGTAGCCCGGCATCGCCTGCGCGATCTGCTCCAGCGGCCAGGAGTCGTAGTCCTCCGACCGCAGCCCGTCGCAGATCTGCCGGACGCGTGGCAGGGCGTGCCGCTCCCAGGCGCCCCGACCGTCGGGGTAGGGGGAGGGCTCAAGCGCGGCCGCGGGCTCGCCGCTGCCGCCGCCCAGGAAGCTATACCCGTAGAGGTGTACGGCTCGCCCGCCGAAGGCCAGCATGAAGGTCTCGAACATCTCCTGCGCCAGCGGCGGCAGGGGCCTCAGGACGTGCGGGGTGAATCGCAGCGAGACTTCTTCCATTCCTGGGGGCGGCTCGAAGGTGTGGGCGGTAGTCATGGGTGCTCCGTGGGTCGGGGTGGGGGCATTCTACGTGCGCGGGCCTCTGGTGGCCCTCTACCCCCGCTAGGTGAGACCCAGCGTGCTCGCCCGCTGGTGCTCGACCTTCGTGCAGCGGTCCTGCGTCGCCACGAGCCCGGCTTCCTTCGCCCGTGCCACGGCCCCATCGTTCGTGATGCCAAGCTGCAGCCAGACCGCCCCCGCCCCGATCGCGATGGCGTCATCGACGAAGGGACCGGTGTGGTCGGGACGCACGAACACGTCGACCAGGTCGACCTGCCCGGGGATGTCGTGCAGGGAGGCGTAGGCCCGCTCCCCCAGCACCTCGTCCGCTGGCTGCTGCACCGGCACCGGGATGATCCGGTACCCCTGGGATTGTAGGTAGGCGGCGACCTCGTAGGCGGGCCGGTGCGTGCGCGTATCGAGCCCCACGACCGCGATCGTCTTCGCCCCCAGGAGCGCATCGAGGGCCTTGTCGTTACTCATCCGAAGTTCCTCCCACTGCTTCCTCCTCGGAAAGCTCGACCAGCTCCCAGCCCTCCGGCAGCCTGACCTCCGCCCCGGTCAGGTTCGCGACGGCGGTGGCGACGGCGAGCGTGCGATCCATGCCGTCCGTCTGGTCCCCGGCGGGAACCGGCACCTGTGTCAGCGTCAGCCGCTTGCCCGACTGCTTCACCAGCACCAGCGCGAACTGGCGCAGGGTGTCCCGTTCTTCCCGCCACCGATCCGGCGCATCCCCCTCGATCGTGATGGCCAGGTGGTCGATCTTGGCAAACGGCACCAGCTCGCGCGTGCCTACGCCCATCCCCAGGTACCCCTGCTGCCACGTCGCCGAGCCCTTGCGCCCGTCGATCACGACGTCCGCCCCCATAACGGCCGTCACCAGCGCCATCACCGAGATCGGGAAGGCGACCAGGGCGAACAGCAGCAGCCCCACCAGCAGCCCAAACGGGAGGTTGCCCGCCTCAATCGCGATCAGCGCCCCCGCGCCTCCCCCCAGCGCCACCCCCAGCGCCGGCAGCACGATCGTGCTGCGTGCGCTGCGTATCTCCACCTTGTCCTCGCCGATGAGGGCCAGCGAGCGGTGCAGCAGCACCTCATACCGCCCGTCCCGGCGGCGCGCGGCCACGTGGCTCGGAAGAGCGGCATCGACCATGCAGGAAGCGTAGCAGGCAGGCGCTCAGGGCGCGCCGTCGCTCGCGGGTGGTCCGGCGCGCCTGTACCCTAGCTGGCAATGAACGAGCTGTTGCGCTCGCGCACCCGAGTTCTCGTGACGGGCCTGGGGGCGGTCACCCCGGCGGGTACAAACGTGCCCGACTTCTGGGAGAGCATGCTCGCCGGTCGCTCCGGCATCGATCACATCACCTTCTTCGACACGACTCAGTTCCCCTGCAAGTTCGCCGGCGAGATCCCCGAGTTCGTCCCGGCCGACTTTATGGACCGCAAGGCCGCCCGCCGCATGGGCCGCTTCTCCCAGCTCATGGTCGCCGCCGCCCGCGAAGCCATCCACGACGCCTCCCTCGACCTGGAGGCGCAGAATCTCGAACGCACCGGCGTGCTCGTCGGCAACGGCGGCGGCGGCTACCCCGGCATCCAGGAGGCCGCCCACACGCTCTTCAAGCGTGGCGGCATGCGCATCGACCCGCTCTTCTTCTCCAAGCAGCTCGCCAACATGGCCGGCGCCCAGGTCGCGATGCAGTTCGGTCTGCGTGGCTATAACGGCACGGTCGTGACCGCCTGCGCGGCCGGCACCCAGGCCATCGGCGAAGCCGCCCTCATGATCCGCACCGGCCGCGCCGACGTCGTCCTCGCCGGTGGCTGCGAAGCCGGCATCAGCGAACTCGGCCTGGCCGGTTTCTGCGTCATGAAGGCCGTCACCAGCTCCGAGGGTGACCCCACAAGGGCCAGCCGCCCCTTCGACGCCGCCCGCGATGGGTTCGTGCCCTGCGAGGGCGCCGGCGCCCTCCTCCTCGAAAGCGAGGAGCACGCCCTCCGCCGCGGCGCGCGCGCCTACGCCGAGGTCGCCGGTTTCGGCTGCACCTCCGACGCCTTCCACGTCGTCGCGCCCCCCGAAGGCGGTGAAGGCGCCGCTCGGGCGATGCAGGAAGCGCTCGACGACGCGGGCATGGACCCCGCCGAGATCGGTTACATCAACGCTCACGCCACCAGCACCCCCGCCGGCGACGCCGCCGAGACGAGCGCCATCAAGACCGTCTTCGGCGAGCGCGCCTACGACATCCCCATCAGCGCCACCAAGAGCCTCATCGGCCACGGCCTCGGCGCCAGCGGCGGCATGGAGACCGTCGCCGCCATCAAGACGCTCGAGACCGGCCTCGCCCACCCCACCATCAACCTCGAGACCCCCGACCCCACCTGCGACCTCGACTACATCCCCGAGGGGCAGCGCCGCGTCGACCCGCAAGTCATCATGAAGAACAGCTTCGGCTTCGGCGGCCAGAACAGCTGCCTCGTCCTCTCCCGCTACGAGGCGTAGTGGCCATGCCCGGTTGTAGGATGGGATGAGCAAGGGACCACGCGAGTGACCACTGTTGAAGCGGAGTCCGTAGAGCCGGTCGCCATCGAGCTGGAGCTGTCATGCTCGGAGTCCGGTCAGTGGGTGGCGATCGACCACCTCGTCGGTGAATACGGCGAGGGAGCGACCTGCGAAGAAGCGGTGCGCGATCTCATCGGGACGCTCTACGAGAGCAGGGCGTTGCTCCGCCAGAGAAGGGAGCACTTGAGCGACCACCTGGCGCAGCAGCTTGGGGTGCTTGAAGCGTCCCTTCCCGACGAGTTGCCCTAGCGGCGTGCCCACCTTCAGGAAACAGGACCTGCGAAGGACGTTTCGCGCCAAGTGCGGGGCTGAGGAAACGGTCCGTGACCATGTCTGGTTTCACTTCCGTGTGGGCGAAACCGTCTTCGCACAGACGAAGGTTTCACATGGCCGGGGCAGTGTTGATGTTCGCATCGCGGGTCGCATCGCCCGCCAGATAGGGCTCAATCAGCGCCAACTGGCCGAGTTGGTGTCCTGCCAGTTGGACGCCGACACTTTCTACGTCAACCTTGCCGAGGTCGGGCCGCTGACCGGCCGCGTTGGGCTGTAGGCGAGCCCCCTACGCCGACCCGTGCCGCAGGAGCTGCCCTGGCGTCGCGCCCGTGCAGTCCCGGTCCTCGAACGTGACCTCGCCGTTCACGAGCGTGTAGCGGTACCCCTCGGCCTTGCGTACGCGACGCCAGGCGCCCGCGGGGAAGTCCCAGGCCTTCTCGATGGGCAGCATCTCCAGCTTCTCGTAGTCGTACACCACGATGTCCGCCGGAGCCCCTTCGCGGATGCAGCCACGGTCGCGGAATCCCGCCGCCAGGGCCGGGTAGGCCGCGAGCCGCCAGTGCGCCTGCTCCAGGTCCATGATGCCCGCGTCCCGCACCCACCGCGCCAGGAACTCCGTCGGGTAGGCGCCCAGCGTGATGAACTTCGTGTGCGCGCCGCCGTCCGAGACCCCCGGAATCGCGACCGATGAGTTCGCCACTTCCGCCATCGCGGCCGGGTCCGTCGGGCGCGGAGGCGTCACGAACGTCGCCTGCAGGTCGTCCGCCAGCGAGAGGTCGAGGAACGTGTCGATGATGTGCTTCCCCTCGCGCTCCGCGATCTCGGCCAGGCCGTGACCCTCGTACTCCTTCAGCTCTGGGCTCTCGACCTCCTCGACCGTCAGCTGCGCGATGCCGGAGACGTTCGCGCCGCCGCCCGCCGCCTTCATCTGCGACTCGATGCCGCCGCCCGCGATGGGCCCGTGGCCCGCGTCGAACTCGTCGCGCAGCGCCTGGCGCACGTCGCCGTCGCGCATCTTCGCCATGCGCACCTCGCGCGTCCCGATCGTGACCTCGCGCCAGATCGGACTGGAGTCGTACAGGTTCCAGTCCTCCAGGTTGAACTCGAAGCCCACATCCACGGTCAGCGCCTGCCCGAAGATCCGCAGGCCCTTCGCGTTCGCCTCGTCCAGCTTCTCGATCATGAGCCGGTGGGGAGGCGTGTTCTGGCCGTGCTGGTCCGTCGCCGGCGCCAGCAGGTTCCAGATCACAGGGCGGCCGCTCACCGCCGCCACCTTCTCCGCCGCCTCGAACGGCCCCGAGATCTGCGCGAACCCGCGCCCCACCTTTCCCATCACCCCCGCGAACGCGAGCAGGTCGTCCTCCGACATGAGGTCCGTGATCATGGGCGTGCCGTCGTAGTCGCGCTGCACGCTCTCCTCGCCCCCGAGCTGCACCGAGAACCCGCAGGCCCCGGCCTGCAGCGCCTCCTCGAAGAGGCGGCACATCTCGTCGCGCTCGGCCTCCGTGGCTGAGCGGCCCTTCGCCTCCTCCAGCCCCATCACGTACGACATCAGCGGGTTCAGGCCGACGTAGCTCAGCAGGTTCACGCCCTTCGGCGTGCGCTCCAAACTGGAGAGGAACTCGGGGTACGTCTCCCAGTCCCAGGCCATCCCCTCCCTCATCGACTCCATCGGCACGGCCTCGTTGCGAGCCATCGTCAGCATGGCCCGCTCCTGGTCCTCCGAGCGCACCGGCGCGAACCCGAAGCCGCAGTTGCCGATCACGACCGAGGTCACCCCGTGCCAGCCCGAGATGCTGCACCACGGGTCCCAGTACACCTGCGAGTCGTAGTGCGTGTGCAGGTCCACGAAGCCCGGCGCCACGATCAGCCCCTCGGCGTCGATCACGCGCGCCCCGTTCTCGTTGTGGATGCGCCCGATCGAGGCGACCCGCCCGTCCTTGATGCCGATGTCGGCGCGGAAGCGCGGCGTGCGCAGACCGTCGATCACGGTCCCGCCGCGGATGATGGTGTCGAACATTTTGGGGGTCGCCTCCAGGTGAGCCTTGCGCGCGATCCGCGCCGCCACGGAGGCGCGGGCAGCCGTGTGGCCAGAGTACCACCGTGCCCGCCGCTTCGGGATGGTTTCCATGCCGCCAGCCCCATAGAACTGCATACTGGCGCCCATGCCGTGGGTCAACGACGAGAACGCATCCGCGTTCGTCGACCTGTACGAGCTCACGATGGCCGCGAGCGAGTTCGCCCAGAGCATGAACGAGCCCGCCACCTTCGAGCTCTCCGTGCGGCAACTGCCGCCCGGACGCGGCTTCCTCGTCGCCTGCGGCCTCGAAGACGCCGTCGCCTTCCTCGATCGCTTCGCCTTCAGCCCCGACACCATCGACTACCTGCGCTCCCTCGGGACGTTCGACGCCGCCTTCCTCGGGGCACTCGGGCGCCTGCGCTTCACCGGCGACGTCTGGGCCGTGCCCGAGGGCGAGGCCGTCTTCGCGGGGGAGCCCCTCCTCCGCGTCACCGCCCCCTTGATCGAGGCGCAGCTTGCCGAGACCTTCCTCCTGAACGCCATCGCCTTCCAGACCATGGTCGCGACCAAGGCCGCCCGCATCGCCTTGGCCTGCGGCGACCGTACCTTCGTCGACTTCTCCGGCCGCCGCGATCACGGCGCGGGGGCCGCGCTCGGGGCCGCGCGCGCCTCCTTCGTGGGCGGCGCCTCCGCCACCTCCAACGTGCTCGCCGGACAGCTCTACGGACTCGACCTCAGCGGCACCATGGCCCACTCCTACGTCCTCTCCTTCACCGATGAGACTGACGCCTTCCGCGCCTACGCCCGCGACTTCCCCGAGGGCGCCGTCCTCCTCATCGATACCTACGACACCGTCGAGGGCGCCCGCCGCGCAGCCGCCGTCGCGAATGAGTTGCGCCCGGAGGGCATGGCCATCCGCGCTGTGCGCCTCGATTCCGGCGACCTCGGCGCGCTCGCGCACGAGGTGCGCGCCGTGCTCGATGAGGCGGGTTGCCCCGAAATCCGCATCTTCGCCTCCAGCGACCTCGACGAGTACCGCATCGCTGGGCTGGTGGCGGAGGGCGCGCCCATCGACGCCTTCGGCGTGGGCACGCGTCTCGGCACCAGCGCCGACGCCCCCTCCCTCGGCGGCGTCTACAAGCTGGTCGCGGGCCCGCGCGGTCCCGTCATGAAGCGCTCCGCCGGCAAGGCCAGCCTCCCCGGCGTGAAGCAGGTCTACCGCGAGGAACGCGACGGCAGGTCCATCGCCGACACGATCGCCCTCGCCGCCGTGGTGGCGCTGGTCGTGGCGCAGCTGCGGTGGACGCTGCACTTCGTGCCGCTCGAGGGCTACCTCGCCGCGCTCGCGCTGCTGCTCGCCTTCTTCCTCGCCGGTGGCCTGCTGCACGCGCACCTCACGCTACAGCTGCGACGCACGGTAATCGCGCAGTACGCCGCGGTCGCCCTCGCCGGCAGCGCGCTCATCATCGGCGCGAGTAGCACCGGGCTCGCGTAGCGACCGAGGGGCGGCCGGGTCGCCCGCTCACCCGTCGCCCGCCCGAGGGGTGCCTGCTACCATCGACGGGTCGCCGCGTCGGGGAGTGGCGTAGTTTGGTAGCGCGCCTGACTGGGGGTCAGGAGGTCGCCGGTTCAAATCCGGCCTCCCCGACCAATCCGACGGTTCCCGGACACGCAAGAGGGGCGGCCGATTGGCCGCCCCTCAGGTTTGTCACGCTGTCGAGCGCTGTTAGCCGGAGCGGCCCCCCACGTCCGGGTCGATCCAGGCCGTGTGTACCTGGTCGCCCCACGTGTAGTACGAGTTGTTGTCGCCCGGCGAGGTGCCCGTGAAGCGCAGACCGCGCACCCACGGCTGGTATATCTCGATGGTGAAGCCCCACGGCATCGTCGGGCGGTACATCTGGTCCAGATCCTTGTCCCAGATCTTGCGCCACAGCTCCGAGCGGGCGTCGGGGTCGAGCTCGACCTGCTGTGCCTCTGCCCATGCGTCGATCTCGGGGTCGTTCGTCCGCCAGCGGTTGCCGGGCGACTCCGAGTGGACCTGGCCGTGGAACCAGTTGTCGCCGTCGTAGCCGCTCGTGGCCCACGCTGAAGTCGAGATGTCCGGCAGGGCGCTGGGGACCCACTGCGAGTTGAACTCGGTGTAGTCCACCTTGCCGCCGGTCATCTTGATGCCGACCTCGGCGAGCTGCGCCTGGTAGACCTCCGACATCTGCTCCAGGCCGCTCGTGTAGGCGTAGTAGCTGTTGTTCACCTCGAGGTTCTCGGCCCCCGCGGCCTGCAGCAGCTTCTTCGCCTCTTCCGGGGCGTAGCGGAACCACTGGCCGAGTTCGGGCGAGCCGAGCGTGACCTCCTGCTCGAAGAGGAACGGCCACGGGATCACGTGCAGCGCCTTGCCGATGCCGTCGAAGATGATGTCGAGCATCTCCTGGCGGTCCATCGCCATGGTGAGCGCACGGCGGATGCGGACGTCCTGGTACTTCTCCAGCGTGTGGTTCAGCCCCACCGTGATGCCGTTGGACGTCGTCGGCAGCAGGTTGATCTGGATGTCCGGGTTCGTGTCCACGATCTCGTTGAGGTCGCGAAGCGACGATGCCAGCCCGTAGCCGTAGTCGATGTTGCCGACCCGGAACTGCGCGAGGCGGGCGACGTGGTCCGGCATGATCAGGAACTCGAACCCATCCAGGAGGACGTCGCGCTCCCAGTAGTCCGGGTTCTTGTCGAAGGTCACGTTGGCCCCGGCCTCGAGGCCGGTGAGAATCATCGGCCCGGTCCCGATGGCGCGCGTGGTGACCGTGCCGTCGTCCACCAGCTCCTTCGGGAAGATGGTCTGCTTGTTACTCCCCAGGGGGTTCAGGAAGTCCGCCGTCGCCCGCGACATCGTGACGGTCAGTGTCTCTTCGTCGACCGCTTCAAAAGCGGCGACGTTCGTGTAGTAGGCCTTGTGCACGCCCTCGGTCGCGTAGCGGTTCAATGCGAAGCGCGCATCCTCGGCCGTGAACTTGCGACCGTTGAGCGGGTCCACGTTCTGCCACGCAGCCCGTGGGTCGATCTGGAACGTGAACGTCAGACCGTCCGGTGAGCGCTCCCACGAAGCGGCGAGTTCCGGCTCGATCTCGGGCTGGAACACGTCCGCGGCAGGCCCTCGCTTGAAGCCGATCAGGCGGTTGTAGACCATGTTGGGCACGGTCACCGTGCCACCAGCCGCTGAGGTGGTCGGGTCGATCGTCTGGAAGTTCCAGGTCGCCGCCACCTTCATGACGCCGCCCGGCTGCGGCGTCTTGTTCGGCTCCGGGAAGTTGAACGGGTACGGCAGGCTCGGGTCCTGGACGAGCTCGCCGATGGTCTCGACCTCGTCCGCCGCACCGTCGTCGCCAGAGGTCGAGGACTCCGAGGTCGAGCTCGTCGTGCCCGAGTCGGTCCCGCTCGACGCCGCCGTTGTGGTCGTCGTCGTGGTCGTGCCGGCCGAGGAGGAGGCGGCGTCCCCTCCGTCGTCGTCATCGTCGTCGTCGCCGCCGCAGCCGATGAGTGCCGCGGCCGCCAGGCCGGCGCCTCCGAGCAGGCTGCCTCGCAGCAGGGTCCGCCTGCCTACCGCGTGTGTCCACCACCCGTGCGTGCGTTGTTCCTGTTCCAGGGCCATGTGCAACCTCCGCCCCCATCATCGTTCTGTCGACTGGGATTCGGGCAGCCTACCGGAACCGGCGAGGCATTACCACACAACGCACGTCGTGACGGGCGCCGCACCGCAGCCGGAACCACTCGCAGCCGCGGTTCCCGGACACGCATGAGGGGCGGCCGAATGGCCGCCCCTCAGGTTCGTCACACCGTCGAGGGCTGCTAGCTGCGGCCCTCCACGTCCGGGTCGAGCCAGGCCGAGTGCACCTGGTCGCCCCACGTGTAGTACGAGTTGTTGTCGCCCGGGGCCGTGCCGGTGAAGCGGACCCCGCGCATCCACGGCTGGTAGACCTCCAGCCAGAAGCCGGACGGGATGGTCGGCCGGTACGCCTGGTCGGCGTCCTGGTCCCAGATCTTCTGCCACAGCTCCTTGCGGGCTTCGGGGTCGAGCTCGAGCTGTTGGGCCTCCGCCCACTCGTCGATCTGCGGGTCGTTGATACGCCAGCGGTTCCCCGGCGACTGGGAGTGGACCTGGCCGTGGAACCAGTTGTCGGCGTCGTAGCCGCTCGTGCTCCACGCCGAGGTCGAGACGTCCGGGAGCTTGGACGGGACCCACTGCGAGTTGAACTCGGTGTAGTCCACCTTGCCGCCGCTCATCTTGATGCCGGCCTTCTGGAGCTGCGCCTGGAGCACCTCCGTGTGCTGCTCGAAACCCTTGGTGTAGGCGTAGTAGCTGTTGACGATCTCGAGGCCCTCGGCCCCCGCCGCCTGTAGCAGCTTCACCGCCTCGTCCGGGTCATAGCGGAGCCAGTTGCCGGCGAGCCCCGACTCGATCGTCGCCTCCTCGTCGAAGAGGAACGGCCACGGGATGGTGTTGAGCGCCTTGCCGAGGCCGTCGTAGACGATGTCGAGGATTTCCTGGCGGTCCATCGCCAGGGAGAGCGCACGACGCACGCGCACGTCCTGGTACTTTGGCAGTGTGAGGTTCATCCCCAGGCTGAGCCCGTTGGCCGTAACCGGGATGAAATTGACCTGCACGTCGGGGTTCGTCTGCAACACCTCATTGAGGTCACGCACGCTCGACACCAGCGAGTACGCGTAGTCGATGTTCCCAACGCGGAACTGCGCCAGCCGGGCCACGTGGTCCGGCATGATGCGGAACTCGAACCCGTCCAGGAGTACTTCCTTCTCCCAGTAGTCCGGATTCTTGGCGAAGAGCACGTTCTGGCCCAGCTCGAGCGACTCGAGGATCATCGGGCCCGTGCCGATCGCGTTGATCTCGATGCTGTTGTCGTCGACGAGTTCCTTCGGGAAGATCGTCTGCTTGTTGCTCCCCAGCGGGTTGAGGAAGTCCGCCGTCGCCTTCGCCATGTTGATCTTGAGCGTGGCGTCATCGACGGCTTCGAAGCCGGCGACGTTCGCGTAGTAGGACTTGTGCACGCCCTCGTTTGCGTAGCGGTGCAGGGCGAAGCGCGCGTCTTCAGCCGTGAACGCGCGCCCGTTCAGCGGCGCGATGTTGTGCCACGTCACGCCCGGCTGGATCGCGAACGTGAACGTCAGACCGTCGGGGGAGCGCTCCCACGAAGCGGCGAGCTCAGGCTCGATCTCCGGCTGGAACACGTCCGCGCCGGGGCCGCGCTTGAAGCCGACCAGACGGTTGTAGGTCATGTTCGGGATCGTGACCGTACCGCCTGCTGCCGAGTCGATTGGGTCGATCGACTGGAAGTTCCAGGTCGCCGCCACCTTCATGATGCCGCCGGCGACCGGGGCCTTGTTCGGCTCCGGGAAGTTGTACGGGTACGGCAGGG
>Ga0209754_1002283_pt1 | contig 15787 bp, 16 predicted proteins | sample MesohylBB_FD_187295 | JGI IMG/M metagenome (GOLD analysis project Ga0209754, IMG submission 187295) | Host-associated microbial community of the marine sponge Aplysina aerophoba from Gulf of Piran - sponge mesohyl, lysed by bead beating... | ecosystem: Host-associated > Porifera > Sponge >... | reverse complement strand
AGGCTACTGGCCGGATTGAAAGAGCCGGCCAAGTCCTAGTTATGGTAACTTCTTTGGGACTAAAGCGAGGCTATACAAGACCAAAGCAACTCAACTCTCCACAACAAATTTATCGACATAGCTTTCTTTATGGAGACGTCTCCATAAAGAAAGCCGCTACAGTAGCGTATGGAAATTGACGGAACGAAGCCCTTGCGGTCGATCAATGCCGCGTAGGGCTCGCCGTTCCTGGACGCGGTGGCGAAGTCGACGACGCGGGTCCGATGAGGTGCGTCCCAGTCGTACTCGACCCAACGCACCGTGATCGACCAGGCTGCGGCGCACGTGTCCACAAAATCCAAGGTCTCGGGGCGTTCGAGGCCGGTGTTCGCGAAGACAACGGACACCGAAGCGGGTAGCCGACCGCCGTAGGCGTCGACGATCTTCTTCAGCATGAATGCCGAGGTGCGGCCGCCGGAGAAGCTGATGACCGCCGGACGCGGCACGCGGTATGGATTCCGGATCGTGCGCGGAAGACGGGCGGTGGCGGTCATCGAGCGTCCTCCGCGCCCCTGGAGCGGCCATCCGGGCGCCCGCCGCAATGCCTGTCGGCGTCGGCGATCGCGATGTCGAAGGCATGCACGATGCAGGAGTGATTGGTCGCATCGTTGTAGGTCGTGGCCTCCGTGTAGCGGCCGAGGGTGAGCGCCCGCACGGTGTCGGTGAGGATGGTCCCGGCGCGCTCGCGGGCGCGCTGCAGCGGCGGCGGGATCTCCAGGGAATCCGCATGGCGGTACATGGCGCAGTTGAGCGCGCCGGTGGCGCACCACGAGACGGCGTCCTCATGCTCGACGCCGATGGGCTCGCCATCGGCATCGCGCGCGGCGGCGCCCTGGGTCCAGGCCTCGGAGCGGGCGATCAGAGTGCGGGCCTCGACAAGGAGGTCGCGGGGCGTGGGAGAGGTGGCGGTCATGGCCGGCTTGCCTCTTGGCTTGAAGCGGAGTCCGCGCGCGCCATGTCGAGGGCGTGGTCGAACATGGCGACGACTTGCGCGTGGGTGTCGTGCTCGTTGAGGCCGATGTAGGTTTCGAACTCGCCGAGCTTGTAGGCGGCGCAGTCGAGCAGACGGCCGACGCGATCGACGGGCGGGCCGATGCGGCGGCGGGCTTCGTCGTCCCCGCCCAGCACATGTGCGGCGAGCCCGACCGCGCCCGCGGCGCAGAATCGGCAGCCGCCGTCGAAGGTGGTGAGCGCGCGCCCGTTCCTGTCGAGCGCGATGGCGCCCTGCGCCCAGCGGTCGGGTCGGGCGATGATGGTTCGGGCGATCGCGAGGATATCGATTTCGCCGGGCGCCTCCGGCCTGGGCATGGCGCGGATCGCCTCGTCGAAACTGGCGACGGTCATGGCGTGGGCGGCCTTGCGGTCCAGAAGCCAGGCTGGTCCCGTCCAACAGCTCGCGACGCGGATCGCGGCCTCGTTCAGTTGCCGGCGCGCCTCGGCGGTGTCGTGCTCGTCGGCCTCCGCGTCGGCGGCCGCGCGGTCGAGGGCGCCGGCGGCGCCCCAGCAGACGGCGTTGTTCGACCGCCCCTCGCGGCTGTGCCCGTTGGCATCCAGCGCGTGCGGATACGCGCACCAGCGCGCGGGATCGGCCACGACGGTGCGGGCGGCGACCAGCAGCGCCGCGACGTCGACGATGTCGGTTCGTGGGTGCATTGCAATTCCTCGTTGCCGTCGGATCGGGATCGGCGCCCACCGCATCAGTGGAGCCGGGGCGAGGCCCTGTGGCCGTCGCCGGTGACGGATGTGTCCGAGATCAAAGAAGGGGTGGGCGGCGAGCGACTCTCTCGACAGTCCCCAGCTTGCCGCCCCCGGGGGCTCAATTCGCCACTCTCGCCGGCGAGAGACTGCGACCGTGCAGCCGGTGGCGAGGGTGGGTCGCGCTATCGGGGAACTTCAGGCCGGGCGGGTCTTGCGCGTGTGCGCCCAGGGGCACCGTTCCCACAGCGTGCGCAGCGTGCGCGGCATTACCGCCCCACTCTCCGTCGTTGTGGTTGTAGGAGGGCCAGTCCCGGTCGCGCATCCAGGTGGAGCCGTCGAGCCAGTACGGGCCGCCGGGGCACGTGCGGCGGATGGGCGCGCCGTCGGCGAGGCGCCATTCGGAGCCGATCAGCGGGTGGTCGTGATGCGGGGAGCGGTAGAGGGTGAGCCGCCATTCGTGCTTGCCGATCTTCATCGGCTCGGACTGGCGGACGATGCGGTTGCCGCCGAAGTCGAACGCGCTTCTCTCCCGCATCAGGCCGCCTCCGTGACGGGCTTCATCGTGTAGCTGCACTCGAGGTCGCAATCCGCACAGATGGCGGCCGCCTCGCAGGTGGAGTGCAACTCCCAGCGTTGTGCATCGACGTCCCAGGACGCCCAGGCGTCCACCCGGACGCTCGCGCCGCCGCAGGCGTTGCAGACGGGCCGAACGGGCGGGCCGGACGCCAGCGCCCTGCGGGCGTAGTCGGCAAGCTCCTTGAGGTGAAAGGCAATGGGAGAACAGAGCACGCCGTTGCGGAGGTCGTCGCGCAGCCGGTCGAGACCGAGCATGAGCGCGACCACCTGGGGGCGGAGATCGTCCGCGCCGTCGCGATTCGCATCCAGCATTGCCGCGCCGCCGCAGCTTTCCTCGGGGCACTCGCCGGCCGGCATGACGTCGCGCGGCAAAACGCGATCCCAGACGTTGCGCAACTCGTTCGTCTCTTCCACCGGACCCTGCCAGCCGCAGTCCTGGCAAGTGGCGGTTTCTACTTCGGTCATGATGTCGGTCCTCGCAGTGCGGGGGATACGGTGGGCGGGCGGGATTCGAACCCGCGAGGTCGTCCCCTCCAGTTGACTCCGGGTACTCCCGCGCGAAGCGCGCGTTCACACTTTCTCCGGAGGCTCACGCCCCGATGGCGTCCTTGTTCTCAACCTGCCTCGATGCGCAGGTAGCCGCGCGGGACGGTTTCGCGCCTCGGTGTCTCGCGGTACAGCGCGACGCGGAAGCCGGATGACCCGAGGTCCTGCACGGGGTAGCTGTACCTGTTGGCGGCAAGCCACATGACGTTGGCGAGGGCCTGTGCGGTGGAGCGGACGCCGAACTTCGTGGCGCGTTCGGGCGCCAGCGTGGTGACGATCGTCACGCTGGGCTCCTGCCTCGCCTGGTCGAGCAGCGCCGAGGCGTTGCACTTGGGGCACTCGCCGGCGGGCATCGGAGTTCCGGGCTCGACGCGCTCCCAGGCGTTTTTCAGCGGGCCGCATTGGTCCGCCGGCCCGTTCCATCCGCAGTACTGGCAGGTGGCCGTGGGCATCATGGCGTGCTCCTTCGGTTTCGGATTGGCGCTCGCTGGTGGGGAGGACATGCCGCCGCGGTGCTGAGGATCAGTCCCCGATCCTGATGTGCTCGCCCCAGGGCGGCGGCTGGCACCAGAGGCCGACGCCGTCGCCCCAGTCGCACCAGATGACGTCGTAGGCGGGCGCTGTCTCGGGGTAGCGATCGGAGTCCATGTCCGTGAAATAGAGGCACACGGCGGGCTGGATGCCCTGCTCGGCGAGGCGCTCGAAGCCGGGCCGGAAGTCGGTTCCCCAGCGTCCCTTGACGACGATCCGTTCGGGCAGCTCGCCCGGCGCGTAGTGCTCCTCGTCCTGCACCGCGGCGTCGACCTGGAGCACGACGATGCGCTCGGGCTCGATCTCGGCGGCCACCTCGCGGACCTCCGACCAGAACGCCGCGAGGGCATCGCTGTCGACCGAGCCGGAGGTGTCGATGATGACGGCGAGGGTCCCCATTCCCTCGGAGCGGATGGAGGGGAGATAGAGTCCCGAGTCGATGAAGCGCCGGTTGGGTACGCTCCAGGAATAGTCCCGGGCCGCCGCGTCGGTCATGTAGCGGCGCAGGAGCGAGCGCCAGTCGAGAGTGCTGCGGTGGGCGTCGTGGATGGTCTCCTCCACCGCACCGGGCGCCTTGCCTTGCGCCTTGGCGAGATTCAGCGCCTGGTGCATGGCTTCGTCCCAGGCCTGCTCCTCGGCGGAAACGTCGGCTGGCGCCTGGCCAGCTTCGGCGTTGTGGTCGCTGCTGCCGGGCGGTGCGTCCATCACCTCGCCGGTGCCGGACGGATCGAAGCTGGCAGGGGCATCGGATTGTCCGTCCGTGCCCGGACCGTCGTCGGCTTGAGGATCGCTCTCGTCGGGTGTGTTGGCGGGGGCGTTGCCGTCATCGGCGTCGGGGCTACGGTCGTCATTGCGATCACCGTGGTCATCGTCCTCGCCATTGGCGGAGTCATCGCCCGCGTCGGGTTGCGGACCGGCTTCGCCGCCTCCGTCGCCTGCCGATGGCGGGCCGCTGCTCCCTTCCCCCTCGCCTTCCTGCGGTTCGGGCAGGCGGTCGTAGGCCTGCTCGACGCTGATCCCGTCCCAGGCCTCGGCGTCGGGCGGGAGCTTGAAGCCCGCATCGCGCAGGAGCCCGTGGGTGACGAGCTGCGAGGCCTGCTGCCAGCGACCGGGGTCGCGCTCGCCGCGGCGCGTGTGGTGCTTCAGCGCGCAGGCCAGCACCACCCGTCCGATCGCCGTCTTGATGAGATCGGCGTCGGTGTTCGCGACCCAGTCGGGCGAATAGCGGATCTCTCGCCCGTCGCTCGCCAGCGTCTCGCGGGCTACGTCCGGGCGGATCGGAAGTCGGAGCGCGAGGCTGCCGAAAAAGGGCTGGTCGCGCAGCAGCGCGGTCACGCAGCCGCTGACGCGGCTGGCCGACTCGTGGCGGGCGCGGGCAGCCATCACGCCGCCTCCCGGTCAACGGCAGGGTTCCCGAAATACCCCGCGAACTTCTCCTTCAGCGCATCGGCGTCGCGCTTCACCTGGCGCCGGACGTTGGGGTTGAAGTCGGGCGAGGGCCTGAGCGTCGCCGGATCGGCGTGGGCGATCCTGTCCTTCACCTCCTGGCAGAGCTGTGCGAGCCGGTCGTCCCCGAAGATGTTGAGGCGGGGCACGACGTCGACCAGGTCGCGGACGTTGGAGATCATCGTGTCGCGGAAGACCAGCGGCTTGCCCTCGCCGTCCTCGGTGAGGCGCTCGGAAACGCGTTCCACCGCCTCGCCGAGGCGCCGGTAGAGGTCGGCCACGGCGTCGTGCAGGCGCTCCTCGATCTCGCGCTCGATGCCGCGCTTGACCCGCTCGGTGTCGTGAGATGCGAGCTTCGCCATGAAGTGGCCCGCATCCGGCACGGGAACGATGCGGTAGCGGATCCCGAACTTGCCCTGCAGCGCCTCCTTGGAGGGGTAGTCCCCGATGCGGAAGAGCTTGCCGAGGTCCAGCCGGGCCCGGTCGATGTTGTCGTCGTAGTCCTCGATGAAACGGGCGCGCTCGCGCACCATGCGCTCGCGCAAGCCGTCCATCAGATCGGTGTAGGCCTCGTAGTTGGCCACCGTGAGCAGCCGCGAGCCCTGGTCGTCCCAGGGAAGCGAGTTGGCATAGTGCTTGGTGCGTGCCTCGCTCACGGTCGCGGTGAGTGCGGCGAAGGCGGCCTTGGGCAGCAGGCGCTTGTTGTAGCGCCCGGCGCTGGCCGACGCGTCGTGCTGGGCCGCGACATGGTTGGAGGCCTGGCGGTCGTAGAGCCGGCCGGACCAGGCGGTGATGCGCAGGCTGACCAGCATGGCGTCGTGGGTGAGGTTCATGATCGGCGTCTCCCGATAGGCAGGGGGTCACTGGGTTCGCGCTGCGGCCCAGCGGATGAAGGCGTCGGTGTGCTGGAGCGCGGGCTCGCGGCGCACGCAGGAGCCCACGAGGAATTCGCCCACCTCGCGCCTGAGCCTCATGGCGTAGCTGACGATCGAGCCGAGATTGACGTCGTCGGCCATGCGGTAGAGCGAGCCGCAGAGCGCGATCAGCGCGCTCGCGTTCTGGGGCACGTCGGCGTTCTCGGGATCGTCGATGACGGCCTTGGGGTGGGGCAGCTCGCGCCAGACCTTGAGAAAGGCCGCGAACTCCACCGCCGCGGCCTCGCCCACGGCGCCCCGGAAGAGCGCCCGCTCGGCGGCCGGGTCGAGGCTGCCGCGCTGGTTGACGACGTTTGAGACGAACTCCCAGGTGCGGGGACATGCGAACGCCGCCTCGCGCGACTGGGCATCGAAGTCATGCAGCATCTCCGGCCTCATCTGGATGTAGAAGAGGACTTCCGGAGCGATGGCGTGGGCCGCGGCCCAGGCGCACCAGTCGGGGACGTCGACCTTGATCTCGAGGTGGACGAAGCGCGACGCCAGCGGCGTCGGCATGCGGTGGGTGACGCCGCGGTCGCTCTCGCGGTTGCCGCAGGCCATGAGCGAGGCGCCTTCGGGGAGCTCGTACTCGCCGCACTTGCGGTCGCGGACGAGCTGGAAGAGCGCCGCCTGCACCATCGGCACGCCGGAGGGGAGTTCTTCCAGATTGACGAGGTAGAGCGCGGTACTGTCCGTGGGCGGCAGGAAGTCGGGTGGCGCCCAACGGGTGCGGTTGTCGCTGTCGCGCCAGGGGATGCCGCGCAGGTCGACGGGGTCGAGGAGCAGCGCGCGCACGTCGTAGTAGGTGCGTCCGCCTTCGGCGGCGACCTGCTGCGCGACCTCGCTCTTGCCGCAGCCGGGAGCCCCCCAGACCATGACGGGCTGCCTGGCCTCGACCAGGACCTTGAGGGTGGTGGCGAGTTCGCTCGGCCGAAGCGTGTAATCGGCGGAGATCGTGTCTGGATCGGTCATGGGCGCCTCCGGATGGCAGGAATAGGGCGACGACTCCCCTGGGAGCCGAATCACACCTCCAAAGGGCGCCCCTCTGACCCTTCTGAAAGTCCCGAGAGGTGCTTGAAAGCACGCGATGGGGCGGCGTGGCGGCGGTCAGGAGCCAGCCGAGGGGCTTGAAGCGCGCCGGCGCTGCGAGCGAGGCCGCGGACATCCGGTGGGCATCCCGGTCGACAAGGCTGCCGACCACAGTCCGCGCTGTGTCGAGCCCGTCGCGGCGTCGCGAAACGAGGTCGCGAAGCGAGCGGGGTCGCCGAGCGCTGGTGCGGACGGCGGCGGGGCGTCAGTGGAGCGGGAAAGGAATCACGTTCCCGGCATCGCCCGCAGGGTCGGTGCGGATGTTGAAGAATGCGGGCGGGCCTTCGCCGGTGGCGTTCCTGGAGCGGACCTGCACCTCGTACTCGGTGTCGGGCTTGAGGTCGATGAAGGTGAAGGTGGCGATCGGAGTCTCGAAACCGAAGGACCAGTCTTCCGCCCCCGCTTCCCGGATGCGGACGACGTAGGTCAGCCCGGGCTTCCACGTCGCGTTGACCACCCTGCCGTCTTCGAGGGGCAGCGAGACCGACCACTGGTTGTCCTTCCACTCGATCCGGGGAGTCTTGTTTTGCTGTGGGGACATGACGTCCTCCGCCTGGCGGATGTGGCCGTAGAGGGAGCCGTTCAGTGTAGCGAATCGAGCCCTGCGTCGTTGGGCGTTCAGGAAGAGAATCGCGCTCGACGGGCTCCGCGGCTCACTCCTCCTTGGACGGACCGTGCCGGACGAGCCTGGTTCCGAACCCGCGCCCCCTGACGATGGCGTCCTCGCCGAACCTGTGGCGTACCGCGTCGAGCGCCTTGTCGATCCTGTCTTCAGAGGGCGCGACGCCGCCGAAGAGATCGCTTTGCACCACCCGCTCGGCCTCCATGAGGTCGTGGGCGCCGATGCCGATCAGGCGGAAGGCGCGGCCGTCGGCCTCGCGCAAGAGCAGCGGCTCCGCCGCCCGGAACATCTCCTCGGCCGATTGCGTCGGGGTGTTCAGTCGGCGGGAGCGGGTGAGTATGCGGAAGTCGGCGGTCTTCAGCTTGAGCGTGACGCCGCCGCCGGCGATGCCGGCCTTCTTCATGCGCCGCGAAACGGTCTCGGCGAGCTTCCACAGGATGGGACGCAGCCGGTCGGGATCGGACAGGTCCTCGTCGAGGGTGGTCTCCGAGGACATGCTCCTGGCCTCGCGGTCGGGATCGACGGGCCGGTCGTCCTCGCCCCGGGCGCATTGGTGGAGCCGCCTGCCGATCTTGCCGTAGCGGGCGACGAGCACGGCCTCGTCGAGGCGGGCAAGCTCGCCGATCAGCGTGATGCCGTCGCGCGCGAGGCGCTTTTGCAGGGCTTCCCCCACGCCCCATAGCAGCCCCACCGGCTTGCCGGCGAGGAAGGAACGGGCCTCGGACCGGCCGATGACCGCGAAGCCGCGCGGCTTGTCCAGGTCGGAGGCGATCTTGGCCAGGAACTTGTTGTAGCTGAGCCCGACCGAGACGGTGATGGAGAGCGTCCGCTCGATCTCCAGGGCCAGCCGGGCGAGGGTCTCGGCCGGGCTCGCGCGATGCAGGGACCGGGTGCCCGAGAGGTCCATGAGCGCCTCGTCGATGGACAGCGGCTCCACCAGGGGCGTGAGCGCCAGCATCATCGTCCGCACCTCGCGGCCGACGGCGGCGTACTTCTTCATGTCGGGCTTGATGACGACGGCGTCGGGACAGGCCCTGAGCGCTCTGGTCATGGGCATGGCGGAGCGCACGCCGTAGGTGCGGGCGATGTAGCAGCATGCCGCGACCACGCCCCTGTGGCGGACGCCGACGATGACGGGTGCGTCCTGGAGCTCCGGGCGGTCGCGCTTCTCTATCGTCGCGTAGAATGCATCGCAGTCGAGATGGGCGATGGCGAGGTCGTGAAGCTCGGCGTGGCGAAGCGAGCGCACCGAGCCGCAGGCCGGGCAGGCCCCGGCGTCGGGGGGCGGCCGGTGGCCGCAGTCGCGGCAGAGCGTGTGCACGGTGGGATCATAGAACCGGGCGGGGGACGTGCGAAGGCGGCACGGCGCGGGAGGGGAAGAAACCGACACATGAACAAGTCGAAGATCGTAGCCCGCGTGGCGGCGCGGGCGGGCCTTGACAGGTTCACGGCGGAAAGAGCGGTCGACCTTGTTTTCGAGGCGATCGCCGAGGGTCTCGCGAAGCAAGAGGACGTGGGGATCGCGGGCTTCGGGGCCTTCAGGACGCGGAACCGAGCCGCGCGGATGGGCAGGAATCCGCGGACCGGAGAGAGCGTCCCGATACCGGCCTCGAAATCACCGTCGTTCAAGGCGGCGAAGGCGCTCAGGGAGGTGGTGAAGCGGGGCTGGCCACCGGAAGCGGTGGAGTCGGCGGATGACGACGATGGCCGGCCGGGCAGCGCGGGCGCGATGCTGGAAATGTCGGACTGGCCGGGCGGCGTGGAGCCGGTCTGGGCGCTGCTGGAGCCGGAAAGCCTCGAGGCGCTGCGGGCGAAGCCCTCGGCGGACAACCCGACGCTCCGCCTCGCGGCCGATCTGCCGGACGAGGCGTTCGCGGAATCGGCGTTCGCGCGCAATGCGCTGATCGCGCTGCGGCGGATCAACGACGAGTTCCTGCCGGGGCTCACCGACAAGGGGCATTTCGGGCGCGACATGGTTGCGGCGATGCGCGAGGCAATGAGCTGGCCGGGGATGGAGGCGACCGAGCAGTACCGCGCGGGTAAGGCGCTGCGCGAGGGCGATGTGTGGGAGCTACACCTCCTGCATCGGCTGATGGAACTGGCCGGGCTCATCACCGGAGGAGCGGTGCTCTGCCAGTTGACGCCGTTGGGGCGCGAGATGCTGGAACCCGGAAGACGGGGCGCGCTGCAGGCGCTCCTGTTCAGGCACCTCTACTGGCACGCGAATCTCTCGGAATTGGTCGAGACATCGCCCCGAGGGCTACCGGGCCGGTGGCCGCAGGACGACATCGGCGTGATCCTCTGGGGGCTCGCCAACGTGGCCGGCGAGTGGCAGAGCGTGGACACGCTCAGGGCGCTGACCACGGTTCGCGACGAGACGGTGGCGAGATTGCACTGGAATGCGGAGGGTTCGATGTTCGCAAGCCGCGTGCTGGGGCCGCTGCGCTGGTTCGGGCTGCTGGAATACCACGGGCCTCCCGAGACGTTCGAGGTGGGCTGGCGCAAGACCGCTCTCTTCGACCGCTTCCTGTCGTTCGACGTCCAACTCTCCCGCGACCGCGGGACGGGTCACTGAATGGGGCCGACAGCGGGAAAGCGGTCGCATCGGCGCCGGGTTGGTGCGGCCCCGGCAAGCGCCAGGTAGACCGCCGGCGGGCAGTCGTGCAATCGCCGGTCTCCAGAATGGCGGGTCACTGGGAGGTCAATGCCGAGCTGGAGGAAATCCGGGCGTTGCCGGTGACGAGGCGGTAATGGCGAAGACCGGCAGAAACCACCCTGCCCTTGTGGCAGCGGCAGCAAGTACAAGCGGTGTTGCCGGGATCGTGACCGCGCCGTTCATGCGCCTGCCACGCCGGCGGTATCGCCACATTGATACCACCTGGCCGAGACCGGTCTCGACCGGCTCTCGAACAGCGTCGTCAGCGTCGTCGATGAAGGCCGCCTCGACGAAGCCGATGCCGCCTGCGAGCGGCTGAGGACTCGCTATCCGGAGGTGCACTGAGCGGGTGATGGTGTTCGGGTGAGGCTTTGGTGCTTTGGCGATCGCACCGAGCGCGTGTACAAGGGATGCTCATCCCGCCGTCTTCGTCGCCAGATACAGATCCATTTGGGCGAGAACATCCTGGACTTCTCGCAGAGACGTGAGCCCCAGATTGGGCTCCTGCAGAAGCTCGTCCTCGGTCCAACGGACCAGCTCTCCGACATCGACGATGCCGGCATATCTGAGTGCGTTCAGGGATCGAGTGGACAGTCCCAGAGCATCCACTGGCAATATTCGGCCTTCCTCCGGGGTTATATGGGGCAGCCGTTCCCGATCGACCTTCTCTTCCATCCGTCGCTTGTGCCGGAAGAGCGCCGTCCGGACGGTCTTGGGACCGATGCCGAGCGTTTCTCCGATGGCTCGCAGAGTCATACCCTTTTCACGAAGAGCCTGGACGGCGGCGTCACGTTGTTCGGTGGCTCGGGTTCTGTCAGCCGCTTTACCGCCGCCCAGATACCCCCGCACCGTGTTTTCTGTGATGCCGGCCATGATCGCCAACTGCCGGACGGATTGGCCAGCCTTGAAGGCTTCCTTGACAAACCGCTCCCGCTCCAACCTGTGCTTCCTGGTGAGCTTCTTGTGTTCGTCCTTTTGACGCTGCAGGATGTCCTGCCACTTCGTGGTTTCCGTCATTACACCTCCCAAGCCGCCGAATCGTACTCTACGGCGATTCTGGAGAAATTTTGGGGGGAAGGCCTGCACAATCACGCTCGCAGGCGCGAGCAATCAGCCGCCGGAGTGCATTGTTTGAGATACGGTGCGGGCAATATAATGGGATCATATGCAAAAGTGCCCATCAACGGCTTGCTCTCAATCGTCCCCACCGCAAATGCCCTTCGTCCTTGCTGACGACTAGGATGCGGTAACCGGTTCCCAGAGCCCACCGCGAAATACACCGGTTGCCTCGGTGCGCGTCGCTTCCAGCAGCGTTTCCGCGAACTCCACAGCCCCTACTTTGTCCATATCATCCGTCGACCGAGGAGGGACGATGCAGTTCGGGCACCCTGTCGCGCAGGAGCATGCCGCCGCAATGTCGACGCCAACCCGCAGGACTGACTGCCAACGTTCAAGGACCTTTTTCGCGATGCCAATTCCGCCAGGATAACTCTCCACAAGATAAGCCTTCTGTTCCTTCGCCACGGCATGCGGAAAGATGTCGTGAGCATCGAGCGGCACTGAGAACAAGGCACCCACGCGCAGTAGTTGCTGGAACGCGTTGATGGCCCCCGCCGACACGTCCGACGGTCGTTGCTCCTGCACCCAGAACGCGTGCGCGTTCCTGAACTGCGCCGAGTTGCTTTGCGGCGTCCACTGCAACAGCACCTCGCCTGTGCGCTCGTTCACCTCCTGAACGGAGCTCAACGACTCGGTAATCAGCACTTTGCCGTAGAACGCATTCACATCGGTGTCATCCCCCATCCATCGCCATCCTGCGAAGATATCCTGTTCCGTCACGAACGTGAATGTCGATGCGTGGGTTCTCAGCCCCGGGTCCGCGGACTCCAAGAGAATCTCCCCGCCGCTGCTGCTCGTCAACGCCACCTCCTTAACCCGATAGCTGCGCCCTCCGTGCATGTAGATGGCCCGTTGGTACGCCTCCCGAAACTGTTGTTGCCCGGACAGTGTTCCGATTTCCCGGCCGCCCTCTTTGAGAAGAAACATCCCAGTCCCGCCGCCCCTGATATTCAAGCTGTGGTGTGGTCTCCACCTTCCCGTTTTCACCGGTTTTGCACCGCTCTCGACCTTCTTCCGTGCGGCGCATTCCATCGCCAGTCCGAGTACCGGCGCGTTGTCGGTCAATGCGGGCGTCTCGAACAGCAGCGAGGGCAGATGCTTCTCGACGAGTTCCTCGTTCTCGGGATTTACCACCAGATCGTCGAGGGGCTTCTTCAGACAGATACCCAGGTTCGCCGCATAGAACCGATCGAGCGGATTGTTGCGCGCGAAGTACAGCACGAACGCCTCCGCATCCCAGCTGCGCCCGGCGCGACCGATACGCTGCCAGGCCGACATCATGCTGTCCGGGAAGCCGGCCAGAATGATGCCGTCCAGGCCACCGATGTCGATCCCCATCTCCAGCGCGTTGGTCGTAAACACCAGCCGCACCTCGCCACTCTTCAATCCCTGCTGGACGGCGTGCCGTTCGTCGACCGCCAAGCCGGATCGGAACACTCTGACCGCGGTCGGATTGACCAGGAGTTCGCCGGTCCCCTTCCGCTTTTCAAGCTCGCGCATCGCTATCGGATAGCACGCCTCGGCGAACTTCCGGGTTGGACAGAAGGCCAGCACCGACTTGCCCTCCGCGACACAGGCCAGCCCCGCCAGGACCGTCCGTACCTGCAGGATGTCCCAGTACTGATAATCTGGTATGTCCGGCCGCACGAACAGGAAATCGCGTCGCGGACGCATTCCTCTGCTCGCATTCACCTCCACGAACTCCAGACCCGTCAGGTTTTCCGAGTGTTCCTTGGCATTGGCGCAGGTTGCCGAACTCAGGAAGAACTGGGGCTGGACGCCAAGCGACGCAAGATGGTGGGACAAGCGCCTTAGGATCATCGCCACGTTCGAGCCGAAGTACCCGCGATACTCGTGAATCTCGTCCACGATCACCCATTTCAGGCCCCGGTAGAACGTCAACCACTGCTCCGAGTGGCCGAGAAAGCTGTTGTGCAACATGTCCGGGTTCGTGATCAGGATCGGCGGAGGGCTTTTCCGCAAGAGCGTCCTGTGTTCGCGTTCCGTGTCTCCGTCATACCACCAGGAAGCTATCTCCGGTCCCGGCATCCCGTTCGTCAGCCGCGTCAACTGCTCCCGCTGGTCCAGCGCCAGCGCTTTGGTGGGATACAGCATGAGAGCGTGCCCGCCCGGCTTGCTCAATGACTCGAGCATCGGGATTTGAAACGCGAGCGTCTTCCCGCTGGCCGTCGGTGCCTGAAGTACGACGTTCGCCCCGCCGAGCGCCTGCACAACCGCGTCCGCCTGGTGACGATAAAGGCGCTCGATGCCCTGCTTGGCCATCGCCGCCCTGAGTCGTTCCCCCAGTTTCCCGAGAACATCACCCGCGGCAAACTCGGGTGCTATCGACGTAAGGGAACTACGGTTGACGACGTCTCCACCCGCGTCTCCATCCCTCAGCGCGTCGAACCTGCGCAGAGCATTGAGCAAATCATCCATGAGCCGCGTCCTCCGATACCAAGTTGGAATCCCTCATCCCGAACGCCACAAACCGAACGCCACAGCACTCGTTCCATTCTCCGGTTCGGCGAACTGGGCCGAATTGGTCTTGCCTAACCGCCCTCACGGCTCCACCCCGCCGCCCTGTAAGCCGCCGCGGCCTCTCTCCGCGAAGACAAACTCCGCGAGAGTCCTCTCGAGCCACTTCTTCGTGTAGTGATCCTTGAGGGATATCTTCGGCCGGTAACCGACACCTTCGAGCAACGCCTCAAGAGAAACGATCCGTTCCCGGAACCCAAGTCTAACGCCGCATCGCAGGCTGGCCCTATCAGGACCGCACAGCAACCAGCCGCCTTTCCGGCTCAACGCGTGCGCCCAGAGCGCCTCTTCTCCACTGTCCAGTGCGATCCCCTCTATCCGAACCGCCAGTTCAGCGCGTTCCCTGTTGCCAACAGCATGTGCGCCCGCCAGTGATGCCCGCAGATCGTTCGCAACGATCGACTGCTCCGACCGCCGCATCTGAAATCCGGTCTGCGTCTCCGTCACGCAGTCTTCAACGGTCTCCACGCGATACCCGCCGGAGAGCGCCCGCCATGCGCCGATCCGATGCGATTCGATGATCGCATTCGTGTCCAGGAGAACCGGCGTCCCACGGCTAACCGGTTCGCTCACAGGTCGATCGCGTAGTCGAGGCCGTGGATCGAAAACAGTTCCTCCAGACCCTCGATGGAAACTCCGAGCAGCTCTGCCGAGCGCCGAACCGATACATGCCCCTGCTCAATTGCCAACGCCACGACCTCCGCGAACGGCCGCGAAAACAACGATGGCGGCGCTTCCTCTGCCTTCTCGCGACCATTATTTCGCAAAGCGAATTCTGGAATTGCCCGTGCCCTCGCCTTGTTCAAATGCCGAAGCGTGACCAGACGCCACCTCAACGCCGACGAGGTCACATTCAAATCATCTGCAGCAGCATTCAGCTGTACGACCAAGCCTTCCTCGTCCAGCCGCCCCCAATCGCCGAACGAGTTGACCGCCGCCTTCGGCATCAGCACCGCCGCCGCGAAATTGTTGGCGAGTTGCTCCACCCGGTTGCCCCCGAAATCGTGAGCATCTTCCACATGCTCTGGAGGCATCGCCTCCCAGGTCAGGATGTGAAACAGTTCATGCGCCAGGTCGAAGTTGCGGCGTCCCGCTACTTCATTCCGGGCTATCAGCACTGCGTCCAGTTCAGGCAGGCGGCACGCTGCGCCGGAAATTCCCTGGTAGGCATCTACCATGAGCACAAGAACTCCGAGCCGCTCCTCCATCGTCGCCGCGAGCCGATGCGCCGGTACATCCCCGAGTTCGAACTCGGCGGCAAACCGTTCGCCAGCGTCCGCCGCCTCTTCCAATCTCGATTGCCTGGTCAGTCCGAGCGCCCGCCGCATTAGCGGCGGCTGCCGACCGACTTGAACGCTCATCGCCCGATACGCGCCGACCCACCGGCTCGCAACCCGCTCATATTCCCCAAGCTCGGATCGCCCGACGCCCCTCTGCCGCCAGGAGAACAGCCCCTCGCCATCCAGTCGAAAGGGATCAGTGAAGTAGTCGAGCGGCACGTTCAGTCTTTCGACGGCCAGCAAGAGTTCCGCCGCCGTCACTCGGCGGACACCGGTCTCGATGGCCGAAACAGTCTGCCGGTCCTTGAACCCGAACAGACTCGCCATGCCGTCCTGCGAGAGCCCGCGTTCCTGCCTTAGCGCCTTGATTCGCGCGCCGATGAGCTGACCTGCCATCGAATTTCTCCCAGCCACAGAATCTTGCGTATTCAAGATTGCAAGAAATATATACAACCTACCGTCTGCATGCAACCGCTGATGAAGAGGCTAAACGCGAACTGCCGTGAGCCGCCTTGGCCAGAACTGAATACACCAATACCGGAGGCTACGGTGCCGGTGTTCAAGGCAAGTAAGATACTCAGGAATGCCGTGAACCGGGATCAGGCAAGACGGACGGCGGAGATCGGTCCGGCATCGTCGAGGCGCCGCAAGTCGACACCGCTCAGGGGTGGGCAGCGTTTGCTCAGGATGCGATGGCCATGACGTCCGCGGCGGCCGGGTCGGACTCGGCATT
>Ga0209754_1002270_pt1 | contig 15857 bp, 11 predicted proteins | sample MesohylBB_FD_187295 | JGI IMG/M metagenome (GOLD analysis project Ga0209754, IMG submission 187295) | Host-associated microbial community of the marine sponge Aplysina aerophoba from Gulf of Piran - sponge mesohyl, lysed by bead beating... | ecosystem: Host-associated > Porifera > Sponge >... | reverse complement strand
CTCGCGGGTTCGTCGAAGGCAAGCGTTGTCACCCTCGTGTCGAAGCAGATGTCTCGCCGAAGGTCGAACCGGTCAGCCACATGGTTGGCATAGGCCAGGATTTCCGGCTGCGGGGCGTATTTCTCCGTCCACTCCCACTCCTGGTCCAGTTCCTCGGAGAAGGAATAGGAATATTGCAGGCTCTCGATATCGCAGCGCGCGCCGGGGTAGCGGTTCCAGTACCAGGTTCCGCCGACATCGCTGCCGGCTTCCAGGACCCGCGCCGAGAAGCCGAGTTTGCGCAGGCAATGCAGCATGTACATGCCGGCGAAGCCCGCCCCGACGATGACGGCGTCGAAATGTTCGCTCGGGGTCGAAGCGGTTGCAGTCATGGGAAGCGTGGCGTCTCGGGGTTCGGGAAGGCGCCCCTGTCTATTCCGAATCGTGCGGTCTCTGCAACGGCAGACGGACCTACCCGCCGTTCAGCGCCCGCCAGACCTTCTCCGAGGTGATCGGCATGTCGATGTGGGAAATGCCGAGCGCATCCGCCACGGCGGCCGTGATTGCCGGCGGCGCGCCGCAGGCTCCGCCCTCGCCGATGCCCTTGACGCCGAGCTCGTTAGAGGGGTTCGGCACCGGATTGAAGCCGACGTCGATCTCCGGAAAATCGCTTGCCCGCGGCATGCAGTAGTCCATGAAGGAGCCGGCGAGGAACTGGCCGCTCTCCGCCTCGTAGGCCGTGTGTTCGAGCAGCGCCTGTCCCAGCCCCTGCCCGACGCCGCCATGCACCTGGCCCGCCGCCAGCAACGGGTTGATGACGATGCCGCAATCGTCCACAGCGGTGTATTTGACGACCTGCACCTGCCCGGTATCCGGGTCCACCTCGACCTCGCAGATATGGCAGCCGTTCGGGAAGTTGCACTCGGTCGGGCGCTGGTAGCGGCAGGTCTCGTCGAGGCCGGGCTCCTCGCCCTCGGGCAGGGCCGCAGGGTCGCGGGCAATCCGGGCGACCTCGTCGAGGGTAACGGCGAGATCGGTGCCGGCGACCCGGAATGTCGCGTCGGAGAACTCGATATCGGCCGCCGCCGCTTCCAGCCGGTGCGCGGCGATGCGCGATGCCTTCTCGACGATCTGTGCGCTTGCGCGCGAGACGGAGACGCCGCCCATCTGCGAGGAACGCGAGCCCCCGGTGCCGTTGCCGAAAGTGACGAACGCCGTGTCGCCCTGGAGGAGCTGGATATCGTCCAGGGCAATGCCGAGCTTCTGGTGCACGATCTGGGCGAAGGCGGTCTCGTGTCCCTGGCCGTGGCTGAACGTGCCCATGATGAGCGAGACGCGCCCGTCCTCCTCGAAGCGTACCTGGGCCTGTTCCACGGGCGCCCCGCCCGACGCTTCGATATAGTAGCCGAGGCCGAGGCCGCGGCGCTTGCCGGCGGCTTCCGACTCCGCCCGGCGCTTGTCGAAGCCGGAGACATCGGCGCGCTCCAGCGCCTGATCCTGTGTGTCGGCAAAGGCTCCGGAATCGATGACCATGCCGACCCGGTTGGTATAGGGCAGGGCTTCGGGCGCGATGAAGTTGCGCCGGCGGATTTCCGCGGTGGAGAGGCCGAACGCCTCGGCGCCCGCGTCCAGCAGGCGCTCCATCTGGTAGCAGATTTCCGGCCGCCCGGCGCCGCGATAGGCGTCCGTCGGCACCGTGTTGGTGAAGACACAGCGCACGGAAAGCTGCATGGCCGGCACATGATAGACCGACCCAGCGATGCGGGCGCCGGCCACGGTGGGGATCCTTGGCCCGAAGTCGGAGAGATAGCCGCCGAGATTGGCGAGCGTGTGGGCCTTCATGCCGAGAATGCGTCCCTCGCCGTCGAACGCCATTTCCGCCACCGTCAGGTGGTCGCGGCCATGCGGGTCGGCGAGCATCGTCTCCTGTCGGTCGGCGCACCATTTGACGGGCCGGCCAAGCCGCCGGGCCGCCCACAGCACCATTATCGTTTCCGGAAACAGCTTCCCGCGCAGCCCGAACCCGCCGCCGACATCGGGAGATACCACGCGCACCCGGTCCTTGGGGACCTGGAAGGCGATGTCCGCAAGTCCGTTACGCACGCGCACGGCGCCCTGGGTCGGCGAATGCAGGAGATATTGTTCGGCTTCGCCCTCCCATTGCCCGATGGCGACGCGCGGTTCCATCGGATTGCCGACGACGCGGTTGTTCGCCAGCTCTACCCGCACCGTCTTCGCCGCCCGGGCAAAGGCGGCCTCGGCCTCGGAACCGTCATGACTGAGCCAATGCACGCAGAGATTGGAGCCGACCGACTCATGCAGGACAGGCGCGCCCGACGCTTCCGCCTCGGCGGCGGTGCTAACGGCCGGCAGCACCTCGTATTCCACCTCGACGAGCTCGGCGGCGTCCCGGGCCTGTTCCGGGGTTTCGGCTACCACGAACGCAACCGGGTCGCCGACATAGCGCACCCGGTCGGTCTGGAGCACCGCGCGGCCGGGATCGGCCATGCGCGCCCCTTTCGCACCCGGTACATCGACCTGGCAGGGCAGCAGCGGCAGACCGTCCGTCGCCGCATCGTGCCCGGTCAGTACTGCCAGCACGCCGGGTGCGGCCTCTGCGGCTCTGGTGGCCAGCGCCCGGATATGCGCATGGGCGTGCGGGCTCCGGAGCACGACAGCATGGGCCTGCCCCGCGATGTCGATATCGTCGGTATAGCGTCCAACGCCGGTCACGAAGCGCGCGTCTTCCATGCGCCGCACCGGCTGGCCGATGCCGAATTGTTCCATTGGAAGGCCTTTCCTGGAGGGCGCCGGAATCCGGGCCTATTCGAAGTGTTTCTCCATCACGTCTGTGACGGATTTTCGAATGATCGGGATGACATGAAGGCTGATATCGGCCGTGTATCCCGGCAGCTTCTTCTGTATCGCGAGTCCTTCAGGAGAGCCGTAAAACACCGTCATGGCCACGATCTCGGCCGTGCTGAAGTGATTCGCCACGATCTTCACCATGATGTCCTCGATGTTGGCCTCGGCCAGCCCTTCGGACACACCCTGACGGAACAGCGCGCGCTTTTCTTCGGGAACCAGCAACATGATGTTGCGCGCCACATTGTCGGACATACGTTCGACGGGAACGAGCTCAATATAGGTCTTCGCTGCCTCGATACGGCTTTCCGGCGTGTCGGGTGGGTCTTCGGCGGCCGCAGGCGCTGCGGAGAGGCAGACCGGCAGCAGCGCCAGGAACAGGATATGCCCCGCGGTTCGGCGGGTGGCGGCGAAGCGTCTTCGAATCGGGGAACAGCTTCTTTTAAGTCTTGTCTCGTCTTGCACGGCCGTCAGGTTCCTTCCTGTCCGCGGGATGCGGCAACAACCGCGCCAGCACACGCCATGCTGCGCTGAATGGCCGGCGGCCGCAACCGTTGCGCCGGGCCCGCGTTTTGGACTGGCGGGAGGGCTGGAATCGGGTTAGATATATCTCCCGTCCGACATTCCGTCCGTCTTGCGCCGGCTCAGCCCGGTGCGCCTGTGCGAGGACTCCGAGCCGTGATCGAAGTGGCCCTTGTCGTCCATGTGCTGATCTGCATCTCGCTGGTCGCCGTCGTGCTGCTTCAGCGCAGCGAGGGCGGCGGGCTCGGCATCGGCGGCGGGGGCGGCGCCGGCGGCGGGCTGATGACCGGACGCGGTGCCGGCAGCATGCTCACCACGATCACCATGTGGCTGGCGGCGGGTTTCTTCGCGGTCAGCCTCTTCCTGGCGATCATGATGTCCACGACCCGCGAGCCCACCTCGATCCTGGACCGCCCGGTGCAAGAGGCCCCGTCCGGGCCCGCGGCGCCGCTCGGCCAGTGAGCGGGGAGGCCGGTCCCCGCTTCATATTCGTGACGGGCGGCGTGTCCTCGTCGCTCGGCAAGGGCCTCGCCGCCGCCTCGCTCGGTGCGCTCCTGCAGGCGCGCGGCTACAGGGTCCGGATGCGCAAGTTCGACCCCTATCTCAATGTCGATCCGGGCACGATGAGCCCCTACCAGCACGGCGAGGTCTTCGTGACCGTCGACGGCGCGGAGACCGATCTCGACCTCGGGCATTACGAGCGCTTCACCGGCAACGATGCCCGTCGCGACGACAGCGTCACTACCGGCAAGATCTACAAGCAGGTGCTCGACCGCGAACGCGCCGGCGACTATCTGGGCGCGACCGTGCAGGTCATCCCGCATGTGACCGATGCCATCAAGGAGTTCATGCAGGCTGGGCTGGACGGCGAAGACTTCGTTCTGGTCGAGATCGGCGGCACGGTCGGCGACATCGAGGGCCTGCCCTACCTGGAGGCGATCCGCCAGTTGCGCCAGGAGCTCGGGCCGGACCGCTCGATGTTCGTGCATCTCACGCTTGTGCCCTTCATCCGCTCGGCGGGCGAGATCAAGACCAAGCCGACCCAGCATTCGGTCAAGGAGCTGCTGGGCCTCGGCATCCAGCCGGACATGCTGCTCTGCCGCTCGGAAGACCCGCTGCCCGAGGACGCGCGCCGCAAGATCGCGCTCTTCTGCAATATCGGCGTGAGCCGGGTGATCTCCGCCCACGATGCGGACCCGATCTACGCCGTGCCGGCCGCCTATCACGACCAGGGCTTCGACAGCGAGGTGTTGGCCGGATTCGGCCTTTCCCGGGCCCCGGAACCGGATCTCGGGCTCTGGGACGAAATCACCCGGCGCGTCCGCTCGCCCGAAGGCAGCGTGCGCATCGCCATCGTCGGCAAGTACACCGAACTTCGCGACGCCTACAAATCGCTTTCGGAAGCGCTGCGCCACGGTGGAATCGCGAACAATGTGCATGTCGAGGAAGACTGGGTCGAGGCGGAGCGGTTCGACCGGGAGGACATTGTCGGGCGGCTTTCCGGCGTCCACGGAATTCTGGTGCCGGGCGGCTTCGGCGAGCGGGGGACCATCGGCAAGATCGGCGCCGCCCGCTTCGCCCGCGAGCGCAAGGTGCCCTATTTCGGCATCTGCTTCGGGATGCAGATGGCGGTGATCGAGGCGGCGCGCTCGCTCGCCGGGCTTGAGAAGGCCGGATCGACCGAGTTCGGGCCGACGCCGGAGCCGGTGGTAGGCCTCCTCGAAGAGTGGGTCGCCGACGGGCAGGTCGAGCACCGCTCCGAGGCCGACGGCAAGGGCGGCACCATGCGGCTCGGCAACCATACCGCCGACCTCGCGGCCGGCAGCCGCGTCGCCGGGATATACGGCGAGCGCCGGGTCGAGGAGCGCCACCGCCACCGCTACGAGGTGAATATCCGATACCGCAACCTGTTGGAAGCGACGGGGCTGCGCTTCTCCGGCCTCTCGCCGGACGGCAACCTGCCGGAGATTGTCGAAATCGAGAATCACCCATGGTTCATCGGGGTACAGTTCCATCCTGAATTGCGCTCGCGCCCCTTCGACCCCCACCCCCTGTTCAAATCCTTCGTGACCGCCGCCGTCACGCAGTCGCGGCTGGTCTGATGCGCGAGGTTCCCGTCGGTCCGGTCCGGTTCGGAAACCGGCTGCCGCTGGCGCTCATTGCGGGCCCCTGCGCGATCGAGAGCCGGGCGCATGCGCTGGAGACGGCCGAGGCGCTGGCCGACATGACGGCCCGGCTGGGGCTGCCCTTCGTTTACAAGTCCTCCTACGACAAGGCGAACCGCACGGGCGCCGGCAGCCCGCGGGGCGTCGGCATGGGGCCGGGGCTGGACATCCTGGCCGAGCTTCGCGAGCGCTTCGGCTGCCCGGTGCTGACCGATGTGCACGAGCCGGGGCACTGCGCTCCGGCGGCCGAGGCGGTGGACATCCTGCAGATCCCGGCCTTCCTTTGCCGCCAGACGGACCTGCTGGTCGCGGCGGCGGAGACCGGGGCGGCGGTGAATGTGAAGAAGGGCCAGTTCCTGGCGCCCTGGGACATGGCGCATGTTGCGGACAAGGTCTCCGGCGCGGGCAATCAACGCATCCTGCTGACCGAGCGCGGCGCCTCCTTCGGATACAACACGCTGGTTTCTGACATGCGCGCGCTGCCGGAGATGGCGCGGACCGGCTGGCCGGTAGTCTTCGACGCCACCCATTCCGTGCAGCAGCCGGGCGGGCTCGGCGGCAAGAGCGGCGGGCAGCGTGAGTTCGCGCCGGTGCTGGCCCGCGCCGCCGTTGCGGTGGGTGTTGCCGGCGTGTTCATGGAGACGCACCGGGACCCGGACAAGGCTCCCAGCGACGGCCCCAACATGATCCCGCTGGACCGGCTCTCCGGCATTCTGGAAACGCTGCTTGCCCACGATGCGATCGCCAAGACGCATCCCGAGAGGACCGCATGACCGCCATCACCGATATCCACGCCCGCGAGGTGCTGGACAGCCGCGGCAACCCGACCGTCGAGGTCGAGGTGCATCTGGAAGACGGCTCGACGGGCCTGGCGGCCGTGCCTTCGGGCGCTTCCACCGGCGCGCATGAGGCGCATGAGCGTCGGGACGGCGACCCCGCCCGCTATGGCGGCAAGGGTGTGCTGGACGCCTGCGATGCGGTGGACGGCGAGATTTTCGATGCGCTTGGCGGTATGGAGGCGGAGGAGCAGCGCCGGCTTGACCGCACCCTGATCGAGCTCGACGGCACGGCGAACAAGAGTCGGCTCGGCGCCAATGCCATTCTCGGCGTCAGCCTCGCCTGCGCGAAGGCGGCGGCCGACGCGGCCGGCCAGCCGCTCTACCGTTATGTCGGCGGCGTCGGCGCGCACATCCTGCCGGTGCCGATGATGAATGTGCTGAACGGCGGCGCGCATGCCGACAATCCCATCGACATCCAGGAATTCATGATCATGCCGGTCGGCGCGGAGAGCTTCGCCGAGGCGCTGCGCGCCGGGGCGGAGGTGTTCCATGCGCTCCGCGCGCTGCTGCTGGAGGCGGGCCAGAGCGTCAATACCGGCGACGAGGGCGGCTTCGCGCCCGCGCTTTCCGGGGCCGACGAGGCGCTCGGCTTCATCATGCGCGCCATAGAGAAGGCGGGCTACCGGCCGGGCCAGGACGTGGCGCTCGCGCTCGATGCGGCCGCCACCGAGTTCTGGGCGGATGGGCGTTACCGGCTGGAGGGCGAGGGCAAGGCGCTCGATGCAGACGGCATGGCCGGCTCTCTGGAGGACCTGTGCGGGCGCTATCCCATCGTCTCGGTCGAGGACGGCATGGCGGAAGACGACTGGGAGGGCTGGAAGGAGTTGACCGGCCGGCTCGGCGGCCGGGTGCAGCTCGTCGGCGACGACCTGTTCGCTACCAATCCCGTGCGCCTGGCGCGGGGACTCGGCGAGGGTGCCGGCAATGCGGTGCTGGTCAAGGTCAACCAGATCGGCACGCTCAGCGAAGCTCTGGATGTCGCGGCGCTCGCCATGAATGCCGGCTGGCGGGCGGTGATGTCACACCGCTCGGGCGAGACGGAAGACGCCACCATCGCCGACCTTGCCGTCGCGACCGGTTGCGGGCAGATCAAGACCGGCTCGCTCGCCCGCTCCGACCGTCTCGCAAAATACAACCGGCTGCTCCGCATTGAGGAGGAGCTGGGGGACATGGCGGCCTGGCCCGGCAGGACGGCGCTGGCGCGCGGCACCGGCTGAGCGGCACGCCGGGACGGGTTGACCGCAGGACCGGCCAGGCCGATAACGGCTGCGTTGCAGCAAGGCGATGGAGCAGCGAAAAGCCATGCATGCATTCATCTTCAGCCCGGCCCGCACGGCGATGCAGCAGGGCCGGGGCCGAACCGGCATGTGGGTGGTCGAGTTCGAGCAGCAGTCGGCCCGCCGGCCGGACCCGCTGATGGGCTGGACGAGTTCCAGCGATACCCGCCAGCAGGTCAGGCTGGAATTCGAGTCGCGCGAGGCGGCGGTGGCCTATTGCGAGAAGCGCGGCTTCGAATACAGCGTGCGCGCGGCGCAGCGGCGACAGGTGAGACCCAAGGCCTATGCGGACAATTTCCGCTGGAACAGGGTCTCCGGGTGAGCGGACATGCGCGCCCTTAGCTCAGCCGGATAGAGCAGCGGACTTCTAATCCGCAGGTCGGAGGTTCGAGTCCTCCAGGGCGCGCCATTATTTTCAGGGACTTGGAACGAAATTCGCTTCCCGATGGGTCGGGAATGGCGCTTATTCCGCTGCGTCGGGCATCTTTCGCCTGCCATCATCTCCGGCGACCCGGACCGAGGCTTTCACCACCGGCACATCGGCTTCCGCAAGCGGCTGCATGTAGGTCTTGCGCGCGAGCGCCGCCTCGATGAAGGGCGCAAGCTCGGCGGCCTTGGCCGCTTCGCGCGCTTCGGCATCGCGGGCGAACGCCGGCATCACCGTGCCCGCAAACAGCTCCAGCGATTCGCAGATATTCGCATGGCTGTTGTGGCCGGCCTGTTGCAGGAAGATCACCTGGTCCACGCCGGCCTCCTGCATGCCGGCGAGGTGGCGGGCCATGTCTTCCGGCGTGCCGATGCCGGCGCCATCGTATTCCGCACGCGCCAGCGCCGCCTGGATCAGTGCGTCGGTCGCGGCCCCGCGCTTGGCCGTGAACTCGCCCCAGATGTCGGAATAGCCGGGCGTGAAGTCCTCGGCCACGAGCTTCTGCTGCGCATAGCGGAAGAACTCGAAATGGTCCTGTCCGCGCCGGATCGCTTCGGCCCGGTCCTCATGCATCGAGAAGGCGGAGACCATGGCGAGATTGGCGTTGACCGACCAGCCGAGCGGCACGCATTCCTCGCTCCTGATCGTGTCGTAATAGATGCCGGACCAGGTGCGCGCCTCCTCGGGGTCGAGGAAGGAGAAGGCGAGCGCGCCGATGCCGTTCTGCGCTGCGATGCGGATCGTGTCGCGGTTGGTGCAGGCCATCCAGAGCGGCGGATGCGGCTGCTGCAGCGGCTTCGGCAGCACATTGCGGCAGGGCATTGAAAAGCCCTCGCCCTCGAAACCCGGATAGGGCGTGAGCACCATCATGTTGCAGACCTGCTCTGCGGCCTCCAGCGCGAGCGCGCGCTTGCGCCGGGCAGAGATGCCGAAGGCGCCAAGCTCCAGCCGCGTGGCACCCTCGCCGATACCGAACTCGACCCGCCCGTCGGAGATAAGGTCGAGCGTGGCAAGACCCTCAGCGGTGCGCGCCGGGTGGTTGTAGGCGGGAATGACCTGACGGATGCCGTGGCCGAGCCGGATGCGCTTCGTCCGGGCCGCGGCCGCGGCGAGAAAGACTTCCGGCGCGGAGGCGTGGCTGTATTCGTCGAGGAAATGGTGCTCGACCTCCCATGCATAATCGAAGCCCAGCCGGTCGGCGAGTTCGACCTGGTCCAGCGCCTCCTTCATCAGGCGGTGCTCGGCGCCTTCGGCCCAGGGCCGCGGCAGTTGCAGTTCGTAGAAAACACCGAAGCGCATGGGACGGCATGCCTCCATTGAGACCGGATACGGAAATCGGGCGCCAGCCTCGCCGCAATGAACGCCCGTGTAAACTGTGCCATAGTCGCGAGGGCAAGCCGCAGAGGGAATTACGGGGGACGCAGCGGATGAAGATACGGGGATTCGAAAACCTGCATGTGGACGCCGGCTGGCGGAACATCTCCTTTCTGAAGGTCGTGACGGACGAGGGGCTGGTCGGTTGGTCGGAATATAATGAGAGCTATGGCAGCCGGGGCCTGAGCGCCGTCATCGCCGCGCTCGCGGAGACGCTGATCGGCGTCGATCCGCGACCCGTCGAGCGGATAAGCGCCATGCTCTACGCGCAGACCCGCCAGGCGCCGGGCGGAATGAACGCCCAGGCGATCGCCGCCATCGAGAACGCGCTGCTCGACATCAAGGCCAAGGCGCTCGGCGTGCCGGTCTATGAGTTGTTCGGCGGGCCGGTGCGGGACCGCTTCCGGCTCTACTGGTCCCATTGCGGCACCTATCTGGTCAACCATGCAGACGTCATCGGCGAGCATCCGCTGCGCAGCCTCGACGATGTGGAGGCGCTCGGCGCGCGCGTGCGGGAACGCGGCTTCACGGCGCTCAAATGCAACATGTACCGCTTCGATGGCGGCGAGCCCTACGTCTATATGCCGGGTTTCGCGCGCTCGGCCGGCGACCGACCGGAACTCAACCTCTCCCGCGAGACGGTGCGCGCGCTCCGCAACCAGATCTCGGCCTTCCAGGAGGGCAGCGGCGGCCGGGTCGATATACTGGTGGACCTCAACTTCAACTTCCGCACCGACGGCTATATGGCGCTCGCCCGCGCGCTCGACGATCTCGGCCTCTACTGGATCGAGATAGACAATTACGATCCCGAAGGGCTGGCCATGATCCGCCGGTCGGTTGAAACGCCCATCGCGTCCTGCGAGTCGCTATACGGGCGGCGCCAGTTCCGGCCCTTCCTCGAGCGTTATTCCATGGACGCGGCCATCATCGACGTGCCTTGGAACGGATTCAGCGAGAGCCTCAAGATCGCCGCCATGTGCGATGCTTGGGAGGTCAATGTCGCGCCGCACAATTTCTACGGCCATCTCTCGACGCTGATGAGCGCGCATCTCTGCGCAACTGTGCCGAACTTCCGCATCATGGAAATCGACATCGACGACGTGCCGTGGAAGGACGATCTCGTGACCGTGCCGCCGCAGATCGAGAACGGCGAACTCATCCTGCCGACGGGTCCCGGTTGGGGCGCGGACGTCAACGAAGAGGCCGTTCGCGCTCACCCGCCGAAGTAGTTTGGGCGTCAAGCCCGGTCGCGGAGGAAGTCGGCGCAGCGCTCGCCGATCATGATTGAGGGCGCATTGGTGTTGCCCGACGGCATGGTCGGGAAGATCGAGGCGTCCGCGATTCGCAGGCCCTCCAGCCCGTGGACCCTGAGCCGGTCATCGACAACGGCCTCCGGCCCCGGCCCCATGCGGCAGGTGCCGATGGGGTGATAGGCTGTCTGCGAGTTGTTGCGGATCCAGTCCAGGATCTCGTCGTCGCTCGCCACGTCCTCTCCCGGCGAGTATTCCGCGCCCCGAAGCGGCGCCATGGCCTCGGCCGCCATGAGTTCGCGCATCATGCGAAAGCCGCCGGTCATGGCGCGCTGGTCGATCTCGTCCTGCAGGAAGTTGAACCGGATCGCTGGCTGCGCATCCGGCTCGGCCGAGCGGATGTGGATCGATCCCAGGCTTTCGGGCCGTAGCTGGTAGCAGGAGATGGTCATGCTCGGGAAGGGCTGCAGCAGCCGGCGCTTGGGGTCCTTCACCGCATAGGGGACGAGGTGCATTTGCACGTCCGGCGTCTCCATCTCCGGACGGGTGCGCAGGAAGGCGAGCAGCGGTGCGGAGGGCAGGCTCATGAAGCCGCCGCGCGTGAAGGCATATCTGAGCACTTGGCCGGCCTTGCCGAACAGGGTGCCCATGCGCTCATTGTAGGAGGCGCCCCTGGCCGTCACCCGCCACTGGATGCGGGCATTGATATGGTCCCGGAAATTCTCGCCGACACCCGCCAGTTCGTGCTGCACCTCGATGCCGTGGGCCCCCAGCACGTCCGGGCGGCCGATGCCCGAAAGCTCCAGGATTTGCGGGGAGCAGACCGCGCCGGCGGCCAGCACGGTCTCGCGCCCGGCGCGCGCCTCGACGGTGCGTCCGCCCTTCTCGTAGGCGACGCCGACGCAGCGTTTGCCTTCCAGCAGCACGCGGCGGGTGCTCGCCTCCGTCACGATCCGCAGGTTCGGACGGTTCCGGGCGGGCGTCAGGTAGCAATGGGCGGTGGACATGCGCCGCCCGTTCTTGATCGTCACCTGCGTCTTGACCACGCCTTCCTGGTCGGGGCTGTTGTAGTCAGGGTTCAGCTTGTGTCCGACCTCGGCGGCGGCGGCGAAGAGCGCGTCGTAAAGCGGGTTCCGGTCCGGCACCTCGGTGACTTGCAGCGGGCCGTCCTCGCCCCTGATGCCGTCGCCGGCCTTCTCGTAGCTCTCCATGCGCTTGAAGACGGGCGCCACGTCCTCCCAGGTCCAGCCGCGATTGCCCATCTGCGCCCAGCTGTTGTAGTCGAGCGGCTGGCCGCGCACGTAGACGAGGCCGTTGATGCTGCTCGACCCGCCGAGCAGCTTGCCGCGCGGCACCGGGATCTCGCGGTTGGCGGTGTTCGACTCCGGCTCGGACATGAAGCACCAATTGGCAGCCGGATTGTCGATCAGGAGGCCGAAGCTGATCGGGAAGCGCGAATAAGGATGGCTTGCCTTGCCGGCTTCCAGCAGCAGCACCTTGCAGTTCGGGTCCTCGGTCAATCGGCTGGCGAGCGCCGCCCCCGCAGACCCCGCCCCCACGACGATATAATCGAACTCTACTTCCGCCATTGCCCCGCGTCCTTCCGTCCCTGCCGTATTCCGGAGGCGGGAGCGTAAGCGGTTTCGGGCGGCAGGGGAATTCGAGGTTGCTTCACCGGAAATCCCGGGACTTGGGGATCGTGCGGAGGTTGCGCGGGTGGCGCGAGGGGAAGGCGACGGGGCCGGGAGGCGCCGGCCCGGCCTCGCCGTCCGGCGTCAGCAGGTCGAGCCAGCCGGTCAGGTCCTCCAGACGGTCGGCGACGAGATGGACGATATCGGCGGTGCGCTGGACGCGGCCCCGGACCAGCGCCAGGCGCGCGCCCAGCACCGCCTTGCGGAAGCTCTCCAGCACGCTCGGCCAGACCACGATGTTCACGACGCCGGTTTCGTCCTCCAGCGTCATGAAGATGACCCCGCTGGCGCTGCCGGGGCGCTGGCGGACCAGCACGAGGCCGGCGGCGGCCGCGCGCTGCCCGTCCCGGGCGCGGGCGATTGCCTCGGCCGCAAGCGCCCCCCGCTTGGCCAGGCGCGTGCGCAGGAAGGCAAGCGGATGCGCCCGGAGCGAGAGCCTGAGCGTGCGGTAGTCCTCGACGACCTGTTCGCCCGGTGCCATGGCGGGCAGGGCGGCCGGCGGTTCCGCCCCCTCGGCGGGATGGTCTGCGGCCTCGAAGAGGGGCAGCGGCGCCGATTTCTCTAGGGCGCCCGCCTGCCAGAGCGCCCGGCGCCGGTCGAGCCCCAGGGAGCCGAAGGCGTCGGCCGCGGCCAGCATCTCGATGGCAGCGGCGCCGAGCCCGGTCCCGCGCCGGAGCGCGGCGATATCCGCCCAGGGTTCGCCGCGGGCGTCGAGAATGCGCTTCGCGTCCTCTTTGCGCAGGCCGGTGACCTGGCGCAGGCCGAGCCTGAGTGCATGGCCCCCGTCCGCCCTGCGCTCCAGACTGTTGTCCCAGCCGCTCGCATGGACATCGACCGGGCGGATCTCGACCCCATGCTCGCGGGCGTCCCGCACGATCTGGGCGGGGGCGTAAAAGCCCATCGGCTGCGCGTTCAGGAGCGCGCAGGCGAACACGTCGGGATGGTGGCATTTGAGCCAGGACGAGACATAGGCGAGAAGGGCGAAACTCGCGGCATGGGATTCCGGGAAGCCGTAATCCCCGAAGCCTTCGATCTGGCGGAAGCAGCGCGCCGCGAGTTCCGGGTCGTAGCCGCGCGCAACCATGCGGCCCACCATCCGGTCCCGGAGCCGGCCGAGCGTGCCGCGCTTGCGGAAGGTGGCCATGGCGTGGCGCAGCGCGTCGGCCTCGTCCGGCGTGAACCGCGCCGCCTCCATGGCGACGCGCATCGCCTGCTCCTGGAAGAGCGGCACGCCGAGCGTCTTCTCCAGCACCTTGCGCAGCTCGTCCGGAGGCCCGTGCTCCGGCGCCGGTGCGGGATAGACCACCTCCTCCAGCCCGTCCCGCCGGCGCAGATAGGGATGCACCATGTCGCCCTGGATCGGGCCCGGCCGCACGATGGCGACCTCGATCACCAGGTCGTAGAAAGTGCGCGGCTTGAGTCGCGGCAGCATGTTCATCTGCGCCCGGCTCTCGATCTGGAAGACGCCCACCGTGTCGGCCCGGCACAGCATGTCATAGACTTCCCTGTCTTCCGCCGGCACGGTGGCGAGCGTGAGCGTCAGGTCCTTGTGCGCTGCCAGCAGCTCGAAGGCCTTGCGGATGCAGCTCAGCATGCCGAGCCCCAGCACATCGACCTTCATCAGGCCGAGCGCCTCGAGATCGTCCTTGTCCCACTCGATGAAGGTGCGATCCTTCATCGCTCCGTTGCCGATGGGCACGGTCTCGTCGAGCGGGCCCCGGGTCAGCACGAAGCCGCCGACATGCTGGGAGAGGTGGCGGGGGAAGCCCTGGAGTTCGGTGGCGAGCATGACGGTCCGGCGCAGCAGCGGATCGGCAGGATCGAGCCCGGCCTCATGCAGGCGTTTTTCGGGCACTCCTTCGCGGTGCATGTCGCGGACGGCGGCGGCGAGCGCGGCGGCGGTGTCTTCCGACAACCCCATCGCCTTGCCCACATCGCGCACCGCGCTCCGGGCGCGGTAGGAGATGACGGTGGCCGCGATCCCGGCGCGGTCGCGCCCGTAGCGCCCGTAAATGTACTGGATCACCTCCTCGCGCCGTTCATGCTCGAAATCGACATCGATATCGGGCGGCTCGCGGCGCTCGCGGGAGACGAAGCGCTCGAACAGCAGGTCGATCCGGGCCGGATCGACAGCGGTGATGCCGAGGCAGTAGCAGACCGCCGAGTTTGCCGCGGAACCCCGCCCCTGGCAGAGGATGCCCTCGCTGTTGGCGTAGCGCACGATGTCGTGGACGGTAAGAAAATAAGGCGCGTAGTCGAGTTCGCCGATCAGCCCGAGCTCGTGCCGGAGCGCGGCTGCGACCTTCTCCGGAATGCCGCCCGGATAGCGCCAGGCCGCGCCCTTCCAGGCGAGCGCCTCCAGATGCTGCTGCGGTGTGCTGCCGGCCGGCACAGGCTCGTCGGGATATTCATAGGCGAGTTCGTCGAGGCTGAAGCTGCAGAGGCCGGCGGCTTCGAGGCTCCGCGCAACGGCGTCTTCATGGCCGCGGAAGAGCCGGGCGATCTCGGCTCCGTCCTTGAGGTGGCGCTCGGCATTGGCTGCCAGGAGCAGGCCCGATTCGGCCACGGTGACATGCTCGCGGATGGCGGTCAGCACGTCTTGCAGCGGCCGGCGTTCGGGACGGTGGTAATGGACGTCGTTAGTGGCGAGAAGCGGTGCGCCGGCGCGTCGGGCGAGCGCCGCCAGGCGGCCCAGGCGGGCGCGGTCGCCGCCCCGGTAGAGCATGTGCGCGGCGAGGTAGAGGGGGCCGTCATACACCCGGCGAAGCCCGGCAAGCTCCGCCTCGAACTCCTCGCGCCATGGGTCCGGCGGCAGCGCGATCAGCAGCTGTCCCTCGGCATGGGCGAGCACGTCCTCCCGGCGCAGCACGCATTCGCCCTTGGCCGCGCGCCGCTGGCCGAGGGTGAGCAGCCGGCAGAGGCGGCCGTAGGCGGCCCGGTCGCAGGGGTAGCAGAGCAGCGAGGCGCCATCTGCGAGGTCGAGCCGGGCCCCGATCAGGACGCGGATGCCGGCCCGCTTCGCCGCCATATGGGCGCGCACCGCGCCGGCGAGCGTGTTGCGGTCGGCGATGCCGATGGCCGCGAGCCCGAGCCGAGCGGCCTCTTCCACCAGCTCCTCCGTATGGGAGGCGCCTCTGAGGAAGCTGAAATTGCTGACCGCCTGCAATTCCGCAAAAGGAATTTTGTCTGACATACGGCTCATCCGTAAAGCCCGTGGATATACCAGCGGGGCGGCTTCTTGCCATCGGTGTCCCGGTAGAGCCCGGCGCGAAAGAGCCAGTAGCGCCGGCCTTCCGTGTCCTCGACGCGGTAATAGTCGCGCGGCCTGTCTTCGGGGCCGCCGGCCCACCATTCCGGCTCGATGCGCTCGGGGCCTTCGGCGCGGGCAATGCGGCGGCGCAGCCGGCGCCAGGCGAACAGCGCCGGCGGTCCGTCCGGCAGCTCGGCGATGACATCCACCGGCTCGGG